>ENA-ORMC01000398-ORMC01000398.1-human-gut-metagenome-genome-assembly--contig:-NODE-398-length-15148-cov-9.09408_pt1 | contig 15148 bp, 21 predicted proteins | sample MGYA00243076_ERZ508842 | MGnify/ENA primary metagenome ERZ508842 (study PRJEB26277, sample SAMN04329816) | human gut metagenome | biome: human-associated habitat | host: Homo sapiens | place: USA... | reverse complement strand
TGTATACAATGTACAACATACGATTAAACGATTGTTTAATTGTTTATTGTATTTATAAAAAACATTGCACGTTATACTTGAATAATGCACGTTATAGTGTTATAATATAATCAGTAAAAGGAAAGGAGAACAGCAAAGATGGAGAAAAAAGTATTTGAATTGTCACAGGATGAGTTAGACGTGATCGCAACATACATGGATGATGATATTAGAGAGAGCGTTGCTTTTGATTTTGCACCATGTACGCCGAACCAGTTCTTGAGAGAATATGTAAGTAGAGATAAACACTTTGAAGAGCTGTTAAAATCAGAGTTTGGCATAGAAATGTGATAGTAAAAATAAAGGAGAAAAAACATGAAAGGTTTAACAAAACAAGAGCTTGAGACATTAATGGAAGTAGAGAACATTATATTTTCGCATTTAGACGGTGAAGTAAAGGAAATTTTTAATCATTCGGGTATAGCGTTACATAAAGCTATTATAAAATACGTATTATACAGTGAGAAAGTTGGTGAATAACCTGTGGCAGAATGGATAACACACGCACAAGTACGCAAGAGGTTTCAAGATCATTGTTGTGAGTCGTTATACGATCATCCTGAACTTGTAACACCTGACACGGTTGTTGAATACGAAAAAATGAGAGATATAATGAAAGAAGAAAACGGTACAGCACTTTCATTATGCAACACAACATACCGCACTAATTTACATTATGCTTTTTTATATATCACGAAAGCAAAAACATATGATAATGGTCGTTATTATGTTGCGTATATAACAAACGATCAGCGGATTGACGTGCCTATTAGTAAAAGTTTAATAAGGGAGATTTACACATGTTTAGAAGAAAAATTAAAAGAGCATTAAAGAGCCGTATAGCGTTAATTTCACTAACTTTAAACGTGTTAGTGTTAGCAATGATTGTTTATGGGTTCTTTTATGGAATGGCTGAACTAGTGAACTATTTCGTTCCGTTGTCGTAAAATTAACACAAATGTTTCACGTGAAACATACACAAAAAAGTGAGGTATAATAATGAAAAGAGAAAATGTAGATGCAATCTATAAAGTAATGTTTGTGAAGTCCGGGTGTAGTTACACAGCACGCGTAGTAATTCCGGCATCTGCTGTCTCTGATTTGGGAATAACTGAGGGTGACAAAATACAGTGGACAAGAACGGTTGACGGGTTATTATTAAAAAAGGTTGGTGATAACAGTTGACAGTTAAAGAGCAGTATAAACGCGAATACCGAAACTATCTTAGGCGTGTAAATAGAGCGGTAAAACAGGGATACATAGTGGATGTTATTGGACGTGTCAAAAAACCAACAAGAGCGTCCATCAACCGATTAAAACATCAGATAGGTGAAAAGATTAGAGCAAAATCAGCGATCGTTGACATTGAGACAGGGGAAATTTTAAAACCCATTAAAAACAAAAAGAAACGTCTGCAACAACAGAGAAAAAACGTTAAGATATTAAAAGCAGATTTACCGACTATTGATATAGTAATTAACGGTGACTCACCTATTCCACAAGATTTAGGCATGAATGACGGTATTCTGCCACCAACAGAGAGTTATGAACAACTCATAGATAATTGGTATCAACAGGTTAGAGAGTCATTCTACTGGTACATTGCTCAGTTTATTGAGTGGCAAACTAATAAATTAATATATGGTAAATCAGAAGAAACGCGTAAGCGTTTTGCATATGTTTTTTCACAGCATCCTGATTTATTTCCCGAGCCACCGTACGAAACAAGAGATATTATATTAAAAAGGTTTGACGAAATAGCACGCATGATGGACTTAGCACCCGACAGCGAAGCTTACTATGATTTTCTATCTATGTATGACTGTGTAGAAAGTGAGGAATAGACACCTGTATGTAATGGTGTAGATGTTATGACAAGAAAGAAAGAGATAACATATTGGGCGTGTGACTTTGAGACAACCGTGTGGACAGATGAGTTGGTGGAACAAGTCGGGCATGAGCAAGATTGTACTGAAGTATGGGCGGGTGCTGACGTTGCACTATATGATGTCACTGAGCATGTTACGATCACACACAGTATACGCGATTTTCTAACTAGATTTTTACGTATGCCGGGAAACAACGTTTTATTTTTTCACAACTTGTCGTTTGATGGTTCATTCATTGTGGATTTTCTGCTCCGTGAGGGATACACACACACACGTGTGAAAGACAGTGAAATGAGGAGTAGGCAATTTAAAACATCTATTTCAGCCATGGGTCAATGGTATTATATTAAGATTAAATGGTCGCACACATTATTAGAAATAAGAAATAGTTTAAAGATTATGCCGTCATCTTTGAGAGCAATTGGGGAGTCATTCAAAACGAAACACCAAAAGTTAGAAATGGAGTACACAGGCAACAGGCAAGCCTATTGTGATATAACGCCGGAAGAAGAGGAATACATAAAAAATGACGTTCTTGTGTTGAAAGAAGCTCTCGAAATGATGTTCAATGAGGGGCACGACAAGTTAACGATTGGCTCATGTTGTTTGTCAGAGTTTAAATCTCATTTCACAAAAAAGGATTTCGATAGACTGTTTCCCGACATACGTGATGACCCCATGCATTTTGAATTTACAGGTTATAATAACATGTGGGAATATGTACACAAATCATATTCCGGCGGTTGGTGCTACGTGAATCCTAGATACGCACACAGAACTATAACATTAGGGAAAGTATATGATGTAAATTCATTGTACCCGTCTATGATGCACAGTGTTTCCGGGAATTACTACCCTTACGGACGTGGTCAGTATTGCTTAGGTGCACCACCTGATCATATGAACAATGAGAATGATTTTTATTATTTTATTCGTTGTAAGTTTCGGTTTCGGCTAAAGCCGGGGGCGTTTCCGTGGTTGCATATCCGAGGTGACGCACACTATAAAGGAAACGAAAATCTGTACACCTCAGATATACGGTATAAAGGACAATATTATAGATATTATTATGATAATGACGGGAATGTCTGTGATACATTACACGAGTTTGTACTGACTAAGACAGACTGGATGTTATTGCAAGATACATATGACTTGTACGATTTACAGATTATTGACCATGTGTGGTTTTACGCTCGTCCGGGCGTGTTTGACGAATATATCGACCCGTATTCGGAAATGAAAAAGAAAAGCGTAGGTTTTAAGAGAACACTGGCTAAACTTTTCCTCAACAACTTATATGGCAAGTTCGCAATGTCAGATGATAGTTCATGGAAAGAACCATATATGTCTGATGATGGAATCGTCCGTTTCATATTGCACGAGGAACACGAAAAAACTGTTGGTTATATTCCTATCGGTTCAGCTATAACATCATACGCGCGAAATTTCACGATCAGACACGCCATAGCTAATTATGATCGTTTCTGTTATGCAGACACAGACTCTATACATTTACAAGGTTTAGAGCCGGCTGAAATGCTTATTGTTGACCCGGTTGAGTTTTGTTGTTGGAAAAATGAATGTGATTTCGATTTCGCGTATTACGAGCGTCAAAAAACATACGGAGAACACGTTATAGCAGAGAATGGCAAGGAGTGTAAACCTTATTTGAACTTAAAAGCGTCAGGTATGACGAAACAAGCGAAACAGGAGTTTATTGACCGCGGATTACCAGTGTCCGCGCTACGTGAAAACTTGCAACTTGAGGACGCTAATCTAAAGGGTGTTAGAATCAGAGGCGGTATATTGTTAAAAAATAAAACATTTAAAATACAAAAAAGTGTTGACAAAAAAGTGAATCCGGTGTACACTTATTATTGTAATCAAGATGAATGTTAAAAAAGAAAGGAGATTTATATTATGATTACAAGAACAATTATTACAGCAAAAGTTAAAGCTGAGGTCGTTGAAAAAACAGATCAGGGAATTCAGTCAAGAGAAGTAGAGGTAAATCTTGAGAAGTGTACCTCAAAAGAAAAGGCAGAAATCGTGTTGGGCAAAATGTTCAAAAATGCAATTGTGAATGTTTTAGAATGTGCGTTCTATGCGGATAAGCGTGTGATGACCGATTCTGATTTTGCTGAACACTCAACAGTTAAAGAACATTTGATTCTCACAGAGGAAGAAGTTGCAAAAATTAACATTTCAAGAAAGAGAGGTAAATAAGCATGTTATATAATATCACAAAAATGGATATGGCGAACGTAGGTGCAGGACTTGGATTTGTTGACGCCGTTGAACAGAAAGTAGAGGGTGTGCTTGAGGGTTTCGGGATCGTGGGTACTGAAGAAGTTCCGATTTCCGTTGTAAAAGTGAATGGACAGATTTTTAGTGGTGCGTCAAAAGTTGTTGAGGGTAGATTAAAAAACCTGAGCGCAATCGTTGGAGACAGTAACGATGTTGAAGAAAAGAAGATCAGCGTAAAATTTGAAAGCATTAAGTTGGCAAAGGGTAACGGCACAAACCTCATTATCACTAGATATGAAGAGTAATCAGAAAGGGCGGAAAAACCGCCCTTTCTTTATAAGGAGGTGTAATGTGATTAACTTAGAAAAATTGAATATGTCTATTGTAACATCTGACACATTAATGCACATCATCAATGACCCATATGTACAATCTGTGACACCGTACACAGACAGAAAGGGATTACAATGTTATAGCATAGTGTCAATGAGTGGAGAAAGGTATAAGGTGTTTACACATGGGAAACTATTATAACTGTGATTATTTGTTGACATTAAAAGATCGTAACGGAAAAACCCCTGATATTTACATTGCAGACGGAAACCGAACAGCGGGAAAAACGGTCTCGTTTAAACGTAGGCTAATAGACACGTTTTTGAAAGAAAAAACAGACGTTAACCAGTTCTATCTTATCTATCGTTATAAAACAGATATGCAGTCCATGTCCGATTCATTTTTCACTGACATTCGAAGATTGTTTTACAACGGTCATGTCATGACCGAAAAGAAATTGTTTGACGGTGCAGTAGTGCAATTACTGTTAGATGATAAGCCATGTGGGTGGTGCTTACCACTGTCATTGTCAGGGAAAATTAAGAGAATGTCGTCCATATTCGTGCAAGTGGCACATGGATTTTTTGACGAATACCAAGACGAGTCTAACAATTATCTACCAAACGAAATAGATAAGTTAATGTCTATACACACTTCTATTGCACGAGGCGATGGAAAGCAGACACGGCGTGTTCCGCTATATATGGCAAGTAACACCGTATCAATACTCAATCCATATTACCAAGCACTAGGCATCAATAAAATGCTAAAACGTGATACAAAAATATTACGTGGTGATGGTTGGGTATACGAGCGAACATATAACGAGAGTGCCGGAAAAGCTTTTGAGAGTTCAGCTTTTAACCGTGCGTTCTCTGAGTCAAAATACTTTTCACACGCGGCACAGAACGTCTATTTGAATGATAATGATAGTTTAATAGCCAGGCCAAGTGGTTCGTCTGAGTATATGCTTTCGATACGCTACAATGGAATGTGGTACAATGTCAGAAAATACAACAGTTACGGTTACATTTACGTGTCAGAGGGGGCAGACGAAACATACCCACGCCGGGTCTGTTTCAACTACACAGACGTTGTTGACGATCGCGCTGTGATGGTTAACAGCAGTAACTACATTATTATATCGTTACGGAATTATTTTCACCGCGGTCTCATGCGTTTCCAAAACCTCGCTTGCAAAAATATGATGTTCGATATGCTATCTTTTTTATAGGTTGACATATGCAATAAATTGTGTTATTATAATATTGCTCCCCTATTTGAGTAGAATCACTGACCGCGCTCGGACGCGTTAATGGGCAAGTAGTCAACCGGGGCGGGTGGAGTAACGCACCCTTTGATTTATCTTATGGGTTACGGGCACATAAATAGCGGTTTCAACAAATTTACTGTTGACACCGCTATTTTATTTTGCTATAATGTGATTAACGATTAAGTGATTACTTAATTGTTCAACGTTCATCTTGATTCATGTTTCACGTGAAACATCTTGATTCATGTTTCACGTGAAACATTACACAGAAAGGAGTGAAAAACATGGAAACTATTAACGCTGTGATTAACGCCGTTGCTACGGTCGGGTTTCCGATTGTGTGTTGTGGTGTGTTAATGTATTATCAGAAATACACACGTGATAAGGATTCCGAACAGTTTAAACAGCTGTCACATACACACACAGATGAAATGAAAACAATGGCGGACGCATTAAACAACAACACCATTATATTACAGAAGCTATGCGACAAGCTAGAAAGTGTGGTGAATGTGAATGAAAAAAAGTAAGAATCTGATCGCATTATTCCTCTCTGTTATGCTTGTTGTTTCACTACCAGTCAAAGCTAGTGCAAATATGAACGGTATAGACGTGTCTAACTGGCAACGTGGGATTGACGTAACACAGATGCATGATGTTGAGTTCGTAATCGCAAAAGCAACAGAGGGCACAAGTTATGTTAACCCTGATTGTGACAGAGTGTATCAAGACGCAAAGAACAGCGGAAAAAAGACGGGTGTGTACCATTTCGCGAGAAAGGGTGACGCAATTGCACAAGCTAAGTATTTCGTTGATCACATTTCCGGTTATATAGGGCATTCTGTGTTGGTGTTGGATTACGAGGCATCCGCAGTCGATCAAGGTGTCGGATGGGCGAAAGACTGGCTAGACGCTGTCTATAATATGACAGGTGTGAAACCTGTGATCTATATGTCAAACAGCGTAATTCATAGATACGACTGGACATCAGTGTCAGAGCATTATTCCTTATGGAACGCGGGTTATTATTCGGGGTATAACACGATTTATGGATTCGTAGACAACCCACCGTTACGTGGTTCACTTGGTGAGTTTTATGACAACACAGTATTATATCAATATACATCATCAGGTCGCTTGCGTGGATGGCCGGAAAATTTAGACTTAGATATTTTTTATGGCGGTAGCGCAGATTGGGATAAATTAGCGGGTTATGTTGCGTCAGATAACTATAAACCGTCTGAGCCAGATCACAAAGCAGAAGATCGTGTTGTGTATTACACTGTACAGTCAGGTGATACGTTGTCACGTATTGCACAACGATACAACACAACATACAAATATCTTGCTGAACTGAACGGCATCGCGAACCCGAACTTGATTTACCCGGGACAGGTTCTTACAATTTCCGGTGCGTATTCATCAAACACGAACACGGAAAGTGTCACAACGTACACAGTAAAAACTGGCGATTGTTTATATACCATTGGAAAAAGACTTGGTGTTTCGTGGCTTGATATTGCAAATAGAAACGGTATACACTCACCGTACATTATTCATCCGGGCCAGGTGTTGGCAGTTGCGTCAAGTTCACAAGCATCAAATATTTCACAGTATTACACAGTGCGGTCAGGTGATACATTGTCTGACATTGCATCACGGTATAATACGAGTTATCAGACGCTTGCTAACCTAAACGGAATCGCGAACCCTAACTTGATATACAAAGGTCAGACTATAAGGTTGTGGTGATATGTCGTCTATTAACACAGCATACACATGGATGATTAACGCGTGTAATGCGCCTAACATTGGATATTCTCAAAAATATCGGCGTGGGCAGAATGTAAACGGGATCACGTATTATGATTGCTCTTCACTAATATCACAGGCATTAACGCAAGCCGGGTATTTTCAAGAAAATCCTTGGTTCACAACAGCCAGCATGGGTCAGTATTTGCTAGACCTTGGTGCACAACATTACAAAACAGACGCTGTTCCGTGGCAAGCGGGTGACATTCTAGTTGTTCGCACCGCAACACGTCAACATACAGAAATGTGTTATGAACCCGCGGACAATGGTGGCATTACAATGGGTGCACACACAGCGAATGTTCCGCTTGCGCAACAGGTTTCCATAAATAACTTTGTGACCGGGGTTGATTACTACACTGACCTCTATAGGTTAGGGAAAGCTACAAAACTTAAATGGATTGCAAAAAATAACTATCTCACAGAGGAAGAAATGCAGAACAATGCTTATGTATTTTATTCTATCATGTGGGGGTATGGTTTTACTTTAAACGCTGTTGCGGGTATGCTTGGCAACTTTGAGCGAGAATCCAATATCAACCCGGGATTGTGGCAAAACTTAGATCAGGGTAATTATAGTCTAGGTTTCGGACTCGCTCAGTGGACGCCCGCAACAAATTACACAAACTGGGCGAAAAGCCAGGGATTCGAGATTGATGATGGTGACGGTCAGTGTTTGTGGTTGGATACGCAGACTGAGCCATCCGGCCAGTGGATTCCAACTTCACAATATAAAATGTCGTGGCCGGAATTTAAAAAAGCTACGGATGAGCCTGAATATCTTGCAAGTGTGTTTCTAAAAAACTTTGAGCGTGCCGGAGTCGAAGTCGAGGATGACAGGCGAAAAAACGCGCGCAAGTGGTATGAATATTTAAAAAATTTTAACCCAAACAATCCACACGTAAAAAAGAAAAAAAAATCGAAATTGTGGTTATACACTATGCCACAATGGAAAGGAGCTAATAGAGTATGACAAGAGAAGAAGCGTTAACACAGATTATTGATGCTCTTGAAAATGTTGAGGAGTTTGACGAAGCTCTCACAACTTTAAGAACACCTACGGAAGATGAAACCACTTGGAAAGCAAAATATAACGATCTTGCTGAAAAGTATAAAACACGGTTCAAAGAGGAAATCATGACACAGAATAGTGGACCATTGGAAAAACCGATCGAGAAACCAATTACACCTGAACCTGTCCCGAAACTGGAAGACTTGGACTTTTCCGGGGAAACAGAGTAATGAAAGGAGAGACTAAACATGGCAACAAAAGCAAGTAATGTAGCAATTTTAAATGCAATGAGGTCAGAGTATGAGCTTGAAAACAGACTGCCTGAGGTGACTCAGAGCAATTTGTCTGAGATTTTCACAGCTATGATGAGTTATTCACAGGGTAAAAATCAGATTATTCCATCTATACTTGAGAGAATCGGACTACAGACTGTGGACTCAACAGCTTGGCGAAACCCTCTTGCTATGTACAAAAAAGAACCTATGCGTTATGGTATGACGCACGAAGAAACGTTTGTAAATATGTGCAAAGGGAAATTGTACGACCCGCGTGAATCCTACGAGTCTGCATTTCAGCAGTATCAGTCGTATATTATGACCGTGTTCCACAAGGTCAATCTAAATATGCAGTACCCAGTTACAGTAACATTCGATAACTTGCGGTCAGCATTTTTGACAGAATACGGAATCCGCGACATGATGGGGATGAAAATGCAGTCAGCCGTGTCCGGAGCGAACTGGGATGAATACAACGCCATGAAAGGTATGATTGACGCTGGATATGAACAACAGATTTTACCGGCTGTTACTGTTCCGGCTGTTGTGGATGAAGCGTCTGCTAAGAATATGCTTGCAGAGATAAAATCCGCAGTGGATGAATTTAAATTCCCGAACCCGGCGAACAATATCGCGGGTGCGACTTCTACATCTGAACCGTACAGCCTCATCTTCATCACAACACCGAAAGTTAACGCGCAGATTAGTGTTGACGCACTGGCTTATGCGTTCCATCTTGATAAAGCACAGGTGGATGTTAGAACCGTAATTGTTGACAAGTTCGCGAAATCAGCGATTCAGGGTGTGTTGATGGATATTAGATTTTTCAATGTAAGAGATCAGTTCCGTGAAATGAGCGATCAGCGACTCGCAAATGTTCTTGCATGGAATTATTTTTACACTATGGTGGAAATGATTAGTGCGTCACCGTTCTACCCGATCAGAGTGTTCACCACAGATAAGGTAGCTACAGAGTCATTAACTATTTCTGCTAAAGACGGAACGTACACACCGGGTACAGTGGTCAATATTCCGGCAACAGTGTCAGGTGAAACAGGTACATACCATCAGAAACTTTTGAGCTATAGTGTTTCAGGCGCAACATCGAAAGATACATATATCTTGCCGGGTACAGATCAGTTATACGTTGGTTCAGATGAAACATCAACAAAACTTGTTGTTGATATTGTTTACAGGCCGGATGAGTCAGTGAAAACAACCGTAAATTTTACGAAAGCGGGTTAGTGTCAAACACAGTTGAGCTGGAAAAAACTTTTATTGGGGGTGAGTAAACATGATTCCAATGCCCACACAGGCGAACGTTGTAGCACGCGCACCACAAACACAATTAAGACTGTATAGAGGTGTTCCATGGGATAATTCGTATAATCACGTCAGATTATACAACTCAACACAGGACTTGTTGAATCATCTTGAAAACTGGAGAGTTAACCTCTCCAGTGAGTTAGATGAAATGTCACCGATTCGAGTTGGGTCACTTGACGTGAAAGTACCATTCACTGAAATGTCTGCGCTTGATCTCAACTACTTAGCGTTCAACAACTATGGGTTACATGATGAATGGGTATTCTGCTTCATTACATCAATAGAATGGAGATCAGAGCGTACAACTAGAATCATATTTGAACAGGATGTTTTTCAATGTAACTGGTATAAGTTGAAAGTGAAACCGTGCTTTGTCGAATGGCAACATATTCCAAAAAGTCAGGACAGAGTCGGGGCAAATCAGATACCCGTAAACCTTGAGACAGGAGAGTCGGTAGTGGCAAATTCCTATCTATATCCATTGTACAACATGGACATCTGTGTCTATGTTTCAGAGGGAACAACCGGAGAACCTTTTGATGGGTCTGTTGTGAATGGAATATACCGAACAGGCTCGTTGGGCCATTACAGCGTCAAAGATGTGGAAACAGTAAATCAATTGATAAAGCAATACACGGAAGAGGGTATTGTTGACGATATTATGGCTATATTCATGGCACCTCAAATATGCATTAACGCGATAAAGGGTGATGACTCAAACCGGACAGAATTCAAGCTACCGCTAAACAAAGGTGATATTTTCGGTGGTTATATTCCACGCAACAACAAGTTATATAGCTACCCATTTTGTTACGCTATGGTGGACAATAACGAGGGTCAGGCAAATGTCTATAAGTTTGAATTATCGAACAATGCCGATCACAGTATTGACTTTGAAATAGTCGGTGCAATGTGTACCTTACCGCAAGTGTTAGTGTCACCGTCAAATTATAAGGGTGTGAACCGTTTATTTTCTGAGTCATTAGTGATATCAGGATTTCCACAATGTGCTTTCCAGTCTGACACCTTCAAAGCGTGGGTTGCTCAGAATAAGGGCGCACTGGCTGTTCAAGCTACGTCTATTGTAGCTGACTCATTGCAAGCACCTGTTGGTGCAATAACCGCAATAGCCACAGGTGGAGCTGTTGGCGGAACTCAAGCGGCGTCAGGTTCTGCTAGTGCAATACAGGGTACTATGTCATTATTGGCACAAATTAGAGATAAATCTGTCGTTCCGGCATCTGTCCACGGTAAATCACTTTCCGAGAATGTGAACGTTGCGTGCTCTTTAACTGGATTCAGTTTCTACGTTATGTCGTGCCAGGAAGAATTTGCAAGGGTGATTGACTCATTCTTTGATGTGTACGGGTATCCAATCAATAGAGTCACAACACCAAACATACACAGTCGATCAACATGGAATTACGTAAAAACTGCCGGTTGTGGTTTTACTGGAGCAGTTGACCTTGCACAACTACAACAGATTAGATCTATTTTCAACCGTGGTGTTACACTGTGGCATACAGATGATATCGGAAACTATTCACTGCCAAACAATTAGAAAAGAGGTGATAGTATGGGTACAGTGAAAAACCCTTACCGGGTATACGAAAAGAACATGAATCAACCGTGTAACGAGCGAAACATCACTGAATTCTACTTTTTTAACAATATCATGAACTTATTTATTAATCGGTTCAAATACACAGGATTACCCGAATCAATTGAACCATTCTTTATAGAACGCGTTATGTTTTTTCACGGATTGGGGTCGTTCATTTATGATGATGTAGCAGACGCTTTTGCCTTTATGAAAGTGAATTTGTCCGGGACGTATGATATATACAACGTGCCACAGGATAGATGGGCGTATGCTAACAATGGTTACATGAAAGAATACGGAAAAGATAACTCTGTAATCATGTGGGATTCAGCGACCGCATTTCCATATTATTATACGGCTTGTTTGTACGCAAAAACTATGGCACATGTGTGGCGTACACGTGACATTAACATGTTTAGTCAACGTACACCTGTTGCGATTGCTGCATCCGATGATGAGAAATTGAGTTACCAGGTACTCGGTGACGAATACTCCAACTATGTCCCGGTGATTAAAATTAGCGACACAATTAATATTAAGAATTTACAAGCTATCACATTAGGCGCGCCTTATGTTATTGATAAGTTGGAAGATGAACTTACAGTGTTGTGGGGTCGTGTACTAACTGATCTTGGCTATGAATCGAACCCCTCGGAAAAAAGAGAAAGACTGATATCCGATGAAGTTGCCGGGAACAACGGTCACACAGAGGGTAATCGAAATCTAGCACTTGCACTGAGAGAACGCGCAGTTGACGCTTGCAACAAATTATTCGGGTGGAACGCGAAAGTGGAATTTAGATCGAATCTACCAACGCCAGTAAATGCCCCGGGTCAGTTTACGCCAAATATTAACAGAAAGGGTGATGTTATTGAGTAAGTATACCACAACTATATATAACATACTCCAAAATATTGTACCAAACTCGGAGAGCCTATCACCGGATGAACTGGTTGAGAATGGCGTAAACGCTTTTTTCGACTTCTCATTCCCTTGGTATAACAACACAGGTGATGGAAAATCTGAATTTATGACCGCATACTTAACAAGGTATTTGAATAATGAAATAGGACAAGAAACGTTAGGAATGCACAAACAATTTTTTAAAGGTTTGATGTGTGAAAGCATGGAAGAAATGGAACAAAAATATAGATTGCTTGGCGGTATGCCTAACGTTGCGGGAGAAAGGGTGATGAAACACAATGAAGATGTAAACGACACAGAGACAAGTAACACAGATGTGAAGCAAGATGCAGTATCTACAGATACTTCAAATCAGAAGCAAAACTCGCAGTCTATTCATTCAGATAACCCACAAGTCACGATTAGCACAAATGACTATGCATCTGAAATGGATAGAGGCGAAACGACAACAAACAACACCACAAATACAACAACAAATTCTTCCGGTCAAAGTGATAGCAACCGTGTAGGCAACACAAAACGCACACTATCTGAGAGTGAAACAGACACACGTAATAGTGATAAGTATTTTAGTGCAATTTCTGAGGGTGTGTATTTGATCAACACAATACTATTGAAACGGTGTAGAAAACTATTTATGCAAGTGTGGTGAAAAAAGTGAGGTGATAAAAATGGAAATAACACCATTAATCGAGTTAAGTTGTTGTAATCTGCCATCAGTTTACAATAACAAACAGTCATACTATGAGGTTCTGTGTTATCTTGAAAAAAAGATAAATGAATGCATTTCAGCTATCAATGACTATACGGATGCATACAAAAATTACACGGACACGCAAATCGCTCAATTAAAAGCAACACTTGAAAGTGAAATAGATTCCCTTGAAGAGTATGTAAACACACAAGTTGCTGACTTTAAAGGGTATGTTGACGGAAAAATAACTATTGTTGAATCTGATTACAACGAAAAAATAACAAAACTCGAAGTATCAATAAACAAGAAAATAAATGATATTTCGAAATCATTGACAGAGTTGACAACAACCATGTACCGTCTAAACGCTGAAACGTATTCATACATCAATCAGCAAATTGATAGATTAATTGATTATGTTGACAAGTACGTCTGCGAGAATATACAGTGTTATAATCCTGTCACAGGACAATATAACAACATATGCAAAATTCTTGGCGATATTTATGACTCAGCGAGATATTGCGGAATAACTTGCGATGAATTTGACGGTTTGGAGCTGAGCTGTAATAGTTTTGAAGCACTAAGCATGATGGCACACGATTTTGATTTATACGCCGGGTGCAAATTAATCCCGTCAAGTCAGTTATATATGTTCTCACCGCTCACAGGTGAATACGTATTCTTTCAAGATGTGATTTATCAGTTGGCTGAATTACACAGCAACGCACCAATTACAGTTAACGAGTTTGATGCCATAACATCACTAACGTGTAATACCTTTGCGGGTTACAATATGACGGCATACACGTTTGATAACACGGCAAAAGATATATTAATGTAAGGAGAGATTATTATGAGTAGCACAAACAAAACAACAAACTATAATTTGTCACAGTATATCGGAACGGACAAACCTACGTACCTTGGTGATTATAACAGTGACATGTTAAAAATCGACACCCAGTTGAAAGCTAACGCAGATTCTGCGAGCAATGCAGCGAGTGCAGCGGGTGCAGCTCAGGCTGTCGCAGAGAAATCATCGAAAGACGTACAGGCTTTAAATAACTCTGTGACAGCTAACAGTGAAGATATTGCCAGTTTAAAAACAAAAAACGCACAACAGGACGTATCTATTCAGAACGCATCAAATACAGCAAGCTCAGCTAACAACAAAGCAAATCAGAATGCGCAGAATATTACAGACATTAACACACGTAACCAGTGGGTTCAGGGTATTAACATTCATAACACAGGTATTCCTAATTACTCGAAAGGCTCATGGAACTGTGCATACAACAAGTTCTCAGGGTTGTTAAATATTAGTGGACAGATTGAACTTTCTCAGGGTTCAACTATTGCCGGTACAACAAGAATTGCAACAATTCCTGATAATATTATGAAATTGATTGCATCAACAGGAGATCGAAAAATTTGGAGCTCTTTATTCGTGACAAGGTCGGATGGTACACTGGAAGTTAATAACCTCACAATTGACCAGGTAGGGAAGATCTATTTTGATTATACATTAAACAATGTAATGTATATGAATGTTCAGATTACACTTAACACATCAGCTTGGAGTTTATAAACACAATCACACTGTAAATGCTATATACGGATGCCACATCACGTGGTGTCCGTATTTTATGGACACAATAAACAATTAAACAATCGTTTAATTGTATGCTGTACATTGTATACAATATTCAATTAAA
>ENA-ORMC01000392-ORMC01000392.1-human-gut-metagenome-genome-assembly--contig:-NODE-392-length-15302-cov-4.31882_pt1 | contig 15302 bp, 17 predicted proteins | sample MGYA00243076_ERZ508842 | MGnify/ENA primary metagenome ERZ508842 (study PRJEB26277, sample SAMN04329816) | human gut metagenome | biome: human-associated habitat | host: Homo sapiens | place: USA... | reverse complement strand
TATTGGTGTTGCCGTTGCACATTGTCAGCTTCTCGGTGCCATCGGTGGCCTTGTACTTGTGAAACTTGCGAACCATGCCAGCAACGCCGGTCAGGTTGTTGTCCACGGTGCAAAACTGCTGAAGATCAAGGTGGCTCTGGTACTGATCTTCAATTTCGTTGGACAGGAAAAAGTTATCGTAGCAAGTGTTTGCCATTACTCATTACCTCCATAAAGTTCTTTGTATTCGTCAGGATGGTTGACGGAATAGTTGTAGCGATCCAAGGGGTTCATGGCCTTTAGCTTTTCAAGGGTCATTCCGCCTTCAGCGCCATCACCCTTTTCAGCGGATTTGGCCCCCTTGAACTTGGTGCCGGTGGACTTCTCAAAAAGAAAAGCCGTGTCCTTGCCTTCCACCCGCTTCTTGACTTCATCATCAAGGCCCTTGACGGTTCCATCCTCCGCCAATTCAGCCTTGCCGATGAAATCAGCCAACAGCGCCTTAACAGCGATATTGTTTTTGGCCCTCGCACTACTCAGGGCCAGTTCAACCGCATTGCTGATTTTCAGTTTCTTCAGTTCTGCGGCGTGATCATCGTCCTTCTTCTTGTTGTCGGCCTGAAGCTGGGTGATCTGATCTTGAAGGGCCTTGGTGTCACCAGAAGCCTTCTTCAGCGTCTCAAGCTGGGTGTCACGCTCTTTGATGGTGTTCTTGGCGGCGGTCAGTTCGGTGTTGACCTCATTGAACCGGGCCTTGGTGACGAAGGAACCGTTCAGGCCCTCCATAACCTTTGCGGCCTGTTCTTCAGTCAGGCCCCATTCCAACAGCTTTTCTTTAGTCATTGTTGTTACCTCCAAAATCCTTTTTTACCGTGGGTTAGGAACCACGATTTTCCCGGTTCTGTTTACCGCCCACCACCGGGAAACGGCGAAAATGGTATGAAAAAACCACCACCGGCCAGAAGGCCGGGGTGGTCAAATCATCAATTAAGTTAATGCGTCAATGATAATGCGATAGCGTTCACGGTTCGGCTTGTAAATGCCCCGTTTGTAATAACTCAAAGACGCTTTGCAAATGTTCGTCAGCTTGGAAAGTTCCGTTACGGAAATGCCCCGTTCATCCATCAGTCTTTGAATCTCCGTGCAATCCACAGGCCCATCCAAGGCCGGGGGCGTGGCGGTCACTTCCGGGATATTAAACCCGGCCTGTTCCAGAAATCCAAGCACATAGGGAAGCCGTTCATTCCGACAGGTAGCGGCCAGTTGTGCCGCCTTCATGTAATCGTCTGTGGTCAATGCTCTTGCTTTCGGGATGATGGAATAACTTCCGGTTTTACGGATTGCGGGAAGAACCTCATGCGTCACCCAATGTTTGAAGCGTTTGGCGCTTTCCAGCTTGCTTCCGAAGATCAGGGCATACAAACCGGATTCGTTGATGATGGTCATTTGCTGCTTCCCTGAAGGTGTTTCCATTTCGGAAACGCCTTTATCTTCCGGGTCAACCTTCTTGCTGACTGCCGCCCGTGGCGATTCATACCCCAAGGCAACCGCCACATCCTTGCCCACGAACCACGGTTCTTCCTCAATGGTCACGGTTCGCACCTGTCCAAATTCGGGGTTGGTGAATACCTGAAGTTCATTCATGCCTTCTTCACCGCCTTCTGTCCACGGGCAAAGCCCAGCTTGAACACCACGGCAATCAGCTTGAAAGTGTCATGATGATATGCGTCATAGAGTTCATCCAGTTCATTCCTGCGAAGGTCGTACTTACCGGGGTGTACGCCTTCAATGCTCTTGATCAATTTTTCCATGTTAAACCTCCATCAATTTTCAGTTGATAGAAGTCCCCAACTGTGATAGAATGGATTTATCCAGTTGGGAAACCTCTGGTTTTAGAAACAGTCGCTTACTTGTTCAGGGTGGAGCGGCTGTTTCACTTTTCTTGTGCCAAAAGTAAATCAATCCCTTGCCGAATAGCTTCTGCCCGTGTAATATCATGCTTGGCGCAATATTCATCAAGGCGTTTTGTTGCTTCATCGTCCAATCGAACTTTCACATCATTCCTTTTGGGATTGTTCGCTTTCGGCCTTCCGGTTCGTGGAGACATCGTATCACCTCACTTTTTGAGTTCCACAAACTTATTATAATAATTGGAACTCAAAAAGTCAAGAGGTTTTTGGAAAAATTTTAGGCATAGAAGAAGGGAACAGGTTTTCACCTGTTCCCTTGAAGATTGGACTTTGGCCGGAGCGTCACTCCCGGCATCTCTTTTGCCCACTACCAAAAGGCGTGTGGCGTATGGGAACGCTTTTTCCACCTCAAAGCCCGTTCTTATCCTATCTAAAGTATAGCAGTATTATTCCCGCTTGTAAAGGATTTTCTTGTTCTTCACATTCTTCTTCCATGTGGTTTCACCAATTTGCCAGAAGGACAAGATGGAGTTTCGATATTCAGCGGGGTCACTCTCTACCTTTACCCGTAGAATCACTTTGAACTTTTCGCCATTTTCTTCAATTTCTTTCAGAATCACACCGGTATTAGGCTTGTTTGCTTCCAAGATGTAATCCGGGTTTTCCAGAATATCCGCAACATACTTAACGAACTGTTCGTAATCTCCGGGGTGGCGTTCTTCAATATGCTGAATCCGTTCCGGGGTGATAATCACTTCATCGGTGGCGATCTCGTCCGTAATGCAACGGTATTTTTCTATATCAATGCGGCCTACCGTCTGCACATTGGAACCCTCGCTTTTTACCATCGAAACTGTATTTTTAATTATACTCCCGATGGTTGCAAGGGTCAACCCATCTTTGGAACCGTTGTCCACAAAAGTTTTCTTCCATTCGGAATAACTCATATTACCGGGGACATAGTAAACTTTTCCATCCTGATCCCTTGCGGCTCTTTCACCCATATATTTTTCATCAATGGCGGGAACCGTAGTTCCTCGGCAATGTGGATGAAACGGGGGAACGGTAACACCCGGTTGAAACTCCGACATGGGAACCACTTTTCGATCCATACTTGCACAAAATGCACAGGTGATGGAATCCAGCGTTTCCAAAATCTCCACATTCTTAACGCCCAATTCCTTATAGGTCTCTTTTGCGGCAAGGGCGTTGAAATAGCTTGTTTCCGTATTTACAAGTCGTGCGGCTTGGTACCGGGAAACTTTGAACTTCTTCTGAATGGCATCCGTGATTTTTTGGGGGCTGTCACCACGAAGAAGGCCCTGAACCAATTCTTTTTGAAGGCTGTCAACCAATTCGTGTCTCTTGAACCAAATACGGTCACTATAGGTTCGCCCGTCCGCTTTCCAAGGCTTTGAAAGCAATGTTTCAAGTTTCTTCTGATCCAGCCCGGTAATATCCCAACCAAGGCCCACACCCTTCTGAACCTCAAAGGCCGTATGGGTGTAACCATTGCCCACAACCTTCTTCAACAGGGCATCCAGACTATCAACCTGATTGCCGTACAGCAATTCAAGCTGTTGCTGAATACCTGTCTGAACAGCTTCAAGGCGGGAAATGTGGAACCGGGCAGACGCATTTTCCAGCTTCTTCAGCCATGCCGCATCCAACCCGGCCTGTTCACCGATCTTGATATACTGTTCAACGCTCCAATGAAATTCTTCAAGCTGTCCAGCGGTCAGCCATTTCCGGGCATCGGTCAGGCTGATTTGGTTGTTCACCGCAAAACGGGCATACCAGCTTTCAATTTCCTTCTGAACGGAACGCTGTGCATCCAGATACAGTTCTTCCATGTCCTGAATGGTCTTTTGGGCTTCTCTGTGGGCGCTGTCCTCCAAGATGGAAAACCGCCCACGCCAATAATCCGCATTTCTCATGGGCCGTTCCTCCAATCCTGAAAAATGGTGCTGAAGGTGGGATTTGAACCCACACGCCTTGCGGCAACGGATTTTGAATCCGCCGTGTCTGCCTATTCCATCCACTTCAGCATAGAAGGCCACGCTGTTTCTTCATAGGGGCTTGCGCCTTGCTGAATTTTGGTTCCTTCCTTTGTGGCCATGGTAGCCCGTGCCGGGATCGAACCGGCGTTACCGCCGTGAAAGGGCGGTGTCTTAACCGCTTGACTAACGGGCCATGATGGGCCGGGGAAGGGAATTTCACCCTTTGGCGGGTAGGAGTAATAGCACCCCGCCACACTCAAAGTCTGCCCCGGCATATATTGTGAAACGGCGGGGGTTATTCACCCTCGCCATTGTCACCTTTGTTCTGGTTGCCGGTCTGGAAGGCCCCGGCGTATTCCTGTGCCTGTTCCATTGCTTCATCCTTTTCCTTACGCAACCGGGCCAGCTCCACTTCAACATCCGTAACCCACGGGTGCTGTTCCACAATGGTTTCCGTGGACAGAATAACAACGGACTTGGAACAGTTTTCAATGGATTACGTTTCATTGATTAGAATGTCACGGTTGAACACGATCTGAAGTTCAGCGCCTTCATAATCGCCCAAGCCCCTGTTGCTGAAATCCTGATTGATGAACCACAACAGTTCTTCAAAGGCCGCTTGGAACTCGGTTTCCATGCCGTTTGCGTCAAGGTCAATGTCAGAATACATGGATTGAATGTTCATCTGATTGGGGTTGCCACTCAAACGATCATCCTTGGCATCGTAGCCACGGGCATTTTCAATCAAGGACTTCTTCAGAAGTTCCAAAATGCCCTTGTAGTTCTCTGCATTGATTTCAACCTGAAGGGTTTCAACCCCGCCATCCTCACGAACCTTCACGGCTCCATAGGTGGAAAGGTTGTGGCGGAACTCACCAAGGTTTTCACCGTCATAGTTCTTCAGAACCAGAATGGTGTTCCGTGCGTCCTCTTGCATATTGTTTTCAAAGTCGGAAATCATGGTGTTGATTCCGTCCTGAAGGGTTTTCACACGGCGGATCAGGGGGATTTCCTGTTTGTTATACTTGAAGGGAACCAGCGGAATCCTTGTCCAGTTGAACCCCTTGGGTTCTTGGCCTTCTTCCTCAACCATGAAATAGTTTTCGTGTTCACCGGCTTCCACATCGGCAATCAGCATATCATTCTGATAGATATACCGGTAAATGCCATCGGCTTTGAAGATTTCCACCTTCTCCACCTTTTCCTTTTGGTAGCCGTTCCACACTTCTTGGGTGTAGTAACGAATCGCACAATCAAGGATGGTGTGATCATCGTCAGCCCAAAAAGGAAGAATGTCATAGGTCGGGAAATGCTTGAAGGTCAATTCACCAGCTTCATTGTAGTAAGGATAAAGCCAGCCAATGCCACCGTTCAGGGCATCTTCACAAACATATTTCAGAAGCCGGTAAAACCGTTTGTTGAAAACCTTGCCCAAAGCATCCGTGTAACCCTTATCCTGACAGTTCAGGGTGAAGGGCTTGCCCACAAGGTAGTTGGTTTTCTGATCCACCATCAGGGCATATTGGTTATCAATCAGGCGGTTGTTCGGAAGGTTCGTCACCACCTGAAGTTGACCGTTTTCACCAATGATTGTGCGCTGACGCTGAAGAATGTCATGCTGTCCTTCATAGTACAGATCACCCATAACCTGATCCTTGCGGCGCTGACTATTCTTCCATTCCTTGATTTCAGCGGCGAAGAACTGATTTTCAGTCATGCCGGTTCGCCCACCCTGAAGGATCAGGCGGTTGATACGCTCCATAGCGTTATCCAGAAACATATTCACTTACCGCCTTTCTTCATTGCTTAATAAACGCAAACACACGGAAACCGTGTGTTTTTCGTGTGTTTTGTTACTATCATGTTATTAGTCGAAGCTGAAGGCGGGGCCAACCAACATATCTTCCAGCCCGTAACGCATAGCGTCCATAAGGTGGTTGAAATCATCAATGGGAACATTGATCTTGGCCCCGAACTTATCTTCTGCCCATGTGTAGTTTGAAATCTCTGTGATGAAGTTCACGCATCGGGGATGAACAATGATGGTGTAACCCTGAATGTACTGGATTCCGTTATTCACGCTGTCCTTGCCCTTCCGGGCGGCTCTGATACGATGAAGGCCAGCATCCCGCAATTCATCAATGCTCTTGGGTTCTGCACAATCGGCCTTGATCCGTTCCTTACCGTAGCCCATGCCGGTGATCCGGTCACAGATTGCCCGGTTCGTTAGGGCCTTTTCATATAGTTCATCAAAAACCCAAATGGTTCTTTCCTTCTCACTCACCAGCCCACAGAACAGGGCCGTGGGATCGTTGGTATAACCGAAGTCAAGGCCGAAGGCGCTTTTCACATCAGGCTTCTTGGAAATAGCCAGATAATCAAAGGCTTCTTCCCGCCAATTATCGAAAATCAGGCCATCCACAATGCCCCAACCCCCAAGGCCAGCCACCTTGTAACGGCGGGGGTTGTTTTCCTTCATGGTGTTGAACACCTTCAAATCCGCCGTGTCCAGCCATTCATTACACAGGTAATTGGTGGTTGTGGCGTAAATCTGCCCATCCGGGCTGATCCAGCTATCATGGAACTTGTATGTGGGGTTCCCTTGGGCATCCTTGCCGGTGATCTCCCCGAAGAAGCGTTTCCTGATCCAATGCTTTTCGTTCCACGGGTTGAATGTCAGCGTAATTTGCTTGAACAGGCCGGTTTCTTCCGGGATAGCGCCACGGATACTTTCATCAAGCATATTGAAATCATCTTCATTGGTGATTTCATAGGCTTCTTCAATCCAGCACCAGCACAAATACCCAATTTCAACCGTAATGGAAGTAACCTTCAGGGGATCATCAAGGCCCCGGAAGTAAATCTTCTGACCGGTGGGAAGGTAGGTCATTTCAAGGGGGCTTTCTTTGATTTCCCAATAGGCTGAAACCCCAAGGCGGTTGATTGCCCATTTCAGTTCAGTGAAACAGGAATCTTTCAAGGTTCTGAACACCTTGCGAACCACAAGGGTGTTGGCTTCCGGGTATTGCATCATCCGTTTGATGATGTTCAGGGCCGTTGTCTTGGATTTCTTGGAAGCACGGCTTCCCTTACACACCCGGTAACGGCCTTTGAAGTTCCAGAAGGTTCCGTAACCCTTGCCAACCACTTCAGGAAGGTGAACCCGCTTGGCCTGTGGGCTAATCTTCAAGTTGATCATCCCCCGTGATAATCACCGGAACGGCCCCTTCCACACCTACCTTGTCCGTGAACATACCATAACGCTTGCCGATCAGTTCAGCGGCCTTCAGTCTTTCCTTGGCTCCAACCTCTTTCTGCGTCAACTCTTGGCAACCGTCACCGCACAGGATCGGGATTTCTTCAGTATGTTCACCCCGCATTACCGAAGTCAGGTATTTCATGACTTCTTCAGCATCAGCGATCTTGGCCGAATGAAGTTTTTCAAGTTCGGTTTCGATGTACGCTTTCAAGTCAGGTTTTGCAAGGTTTTCAGAACCCGTCTGCTTTGCGGTCTTGGGCGAATACCCCGCCTTGATTGCCGCATCCGTAGCATTGCCGCTGATCAGGTATTCATCACAGAACTTCCGCTGTCTTGGTGTCACAGGTATTCACCCCTTTCATCAGGCATAGAAAAAGCGCCCCGGTTTCCCGTAGGCGCAATTTCTTATTTACTATTCTACCGATTCTTTACTCTGTTTGGAACCGGTGGCACTCTGGTTTTCTCGGTTGTTTAGAAAGTCGCTGTTTGCCTTGGCAAAAGCAAGTAAACCTTTTCCGTGAAGTTCAAAAACCCATTGCATAGAATAATTCAGTTCTTCAGAAATATCTTCCCATTTTTTCAACTGAATATAGCGCCCGATCAGAATGTTTTGCTGATCAAGGTCAGGAATCCGGTTGATCATGGTGAACGCTTCCTGTTTCATACTCACAAGTTCATCAATGCGCCGGTTAATATCAGCTTCAAGATCAATGATCTTGGTGATGGTTTCTTCAAGGGTATTTTTGGGGCCTGAAGTCTGAACCTTGTCCTGCTTCAGTTGGCTTCCGGTAGAAGTCAAACTGGAACGCAAGGTTGCAATGGTGCTATCAAGCCGATTGATCAAACGATCCGTTTTCCTGATTTGGGCAAAGTATTCTTTGGCCTGTTGGGAAAGGTCTTTGTCATTCACTATGTAACACATCCTTTCTGGGGTAGTCTGTTCCGTTTTCATTGCATCTGTACCGTGGATAAATGCCGAAAAATCAAGGGGTTTCAAGGGTTTGGAACGCATGGAACAGATAAAACGGGCAGTTTCTTATATACACATTTCTTATATATTTTTTTTCTTTATAAGAAGAAAGTATATTTACATCTGTTCCATCTGTTCCGTTCTCTGAAAACAACTGAAAAAGTCTTGAAAATCAAGGTTTTTCGTGCGGAACAGATATAGAAAAACCATCTATTCCATACCTGTTCCACACGCTGTTCCAACCCCTACTGAAGAAGCACCTGTTCAGGCGGAAATATTGTCTGAAAGATACCAGACAATCAGGAACCAAACGGGATCAATGCTGAAATACTCGGCCACGGCCATAAGCAACAGCACAAGGGTCAGCACCACCAGCATTTTCTTCATCGGTGTTTCACCCGCCTATTCCATTGATTTTCCGCTATTTCTTTTATATCTGATCCGGGTGTTTCAACCCCACATTTTCTGCAACGAACCCAATACCACCCATCATTATCCATGAAAAAGGGTTCCCCGCCACAGAAAGGGCAAGGCTTATTCATCATCTGTATTCCCTCCCAGTCTTACGGTCTTTGATTTCAATACGGTTCAGAAGTTCAAACCCCGCCAAACGGGTGATGTACTTCAGCACGAAAATCAGGGTGTTCACCCGCTTCTGCTGTTCATCCTCGTCACGGATGATGTTCTTTGTGCCGTGGTAGGCTGTCGGATCGTGATACCCTTCAGCATTTTCCCAAGGTTTAGGCATCGGTTTTCCCTCCTTCTTCTCTGTACCATTTTTCAATGTCACACCCAATGTCCTTCAACTTTTTACGGGCCAACCACCCATCATCGGCCTGTTCCATCAGGTAATATTCCCGTAGCTTCAGGGTTTCGGCATAGAACAGCTTCCACGCCAGCTTCAGGCGCTTGGGGCCAAATCCAAATTGGGTATGAAGCATCCACAGGATGGATGATTCTTTGTCCATGTCAAAGGCCCGATCATTTTCCACAATCTGTTTCTTGATTTCCTGATCCAAGGCCCGTTCTTCAGCTTTGTTGAACTGAACGGCGAAGATTTTACCACCGGACTTCTTAAACATCGGCATGGTATTCACTCCAAATATCATCGAAGCAAACCGGAATCAGGGCGTGAACCTTGTCCAACAGGATCAGGGCCACTTCCCGCATCTGCGGGTGTGCGGCGGGTGAACAGCGCAACTTCAGGAAATGCCGCCATTCACGAATGTTGGCCGTCATGACCACCTCCGTTTTCAGGCTGTTGGGCAACACGGAACGGGCTTCCTGCGGGGTGCAACCTTCATCCAGCAAAGCAAAATAGGCATCTTCAGCATCACGCATAGCGATACGCCAACAATCCATTTTCACCTTGCCAGCCAAAGAATTCTTATCCCAAAAACAGGGTTCAATAACCGTGATTTCATTCCCAAACCCATCCTTGCTGTAATTGCAATAGCGGGTGGATTCCTGACAGTAAGAAGCCATCCGGTGGCGGACAATCTCATGAGAAACCCCACGATCACAAATGAACTTCACCGTGAAGGAACAATGTTCCAGAACCGCTTCATGCCCACGCTTGATGATCCCGGCAACGAATGCCGGGGCGCTGGTGTCTGTGATCTTGGCTTCAGACTTATAGCAAACCCGCCCACACTGTTCAAGGCGCTTCAGGATTGCGGCCCCATCAATCGGGGTGATAAATTCCACATCAGCATTGATAATTTTCATGATAGTTCATCCTCTCACATTTCAGATTCCCATTTACACAAACTTCCAAAAGAAGGTTGAATTTCGCTTTCTTCAAAATAAGGACGAAGATAATTCTTTTGGTAGTCGGTCAACCTGTTTTCCCACCAAATGCACCATTCACGATTTCCAAGAAGTGACATAGTAACATGAACCCATCCATGCTTCAGCAATACATCATCTTCCGGTAAATGGTCTGGATTTTGGTAATGGTAAAGATCAACCAGCGTTCTTGCTGTTGCAATATGGTCAGAATGGCCGCATTCGATCATAGTTCCAGTTGGATCAAGCCACCCTATTTTGTGTTCATACTCCATCATCGATCCTCCAATCTGGTTGGTATGTCCTGAAGTTCCGGGTGTTTGATTTCCATGTAAAGGGCGAACAGGCAATTCCAGCAAGCCGCCCGAAGGTGGGGTTCATCGTCCATCCCCATCATGTACTTGGCAAGGTGACGGAAGGCCGAATCAATCAGGCTGTGAATGGGAATACCTTTTTCACAGTTCCGTTCACCATACTTCAAGGCCCCTTCTTCACAATGCTTGGAAACCTCCACCAAGGCTTCCCACGGAAGTAAATCCATGCGGCCTTTGCCGCTGTGCATATCACGAACAGCGCCGGTTCCAAACTCGGTGCGTTCACCGCTGTCTTTAATCATGCCAACCAGTCAACCTTTCTAAATTATTTTTCAATCCGGCCACAATCTCACGGGCTTCCATTGTACCCGTATGCTTTGCAATGGCTTCATTCCGCTGATCCGTCAAGAAACCACGATCCAGCGGGTGGCACTTTTCCAAATCAGCATTACACCGGTTGATTTCTTGAACCAAGGCTTCAGCACGGGCCTTCAGCCGGTCTAAACATTCCTGAAGAATGGCCTTCTGGTATTGGGCGATTGTTTGAATGTTATTTTTCAATTCAGGATCATCCCGATATTCAATAGCTGAATTGACATCAAGGCCGTGTTCGGTGCAAAAGGTTTCTGCATCAAACAGGCTATTGAACACCCGCCGCCCAACCTTGGCATAGGGAATGTTTTTGTTCTTGAACTTGGAATATTCATGGGTCATTCTGTGTCACCGCCTTTCACAAATACACGGGTTTTCCGGTTTCTGATCCACTTGGGAACCGTTGTGAAGCCACAGCGTTTTGTGATCTGCCGGGAAAACTCAATCTTGGAAAGGGCTTGGAAGTTGTTTGCAATGCAATATTCCTTATACCGGCGATACACGGAATCGGTGGCTTCATTTTCAATCCCGTCAAGGCCCACTTCATTGATGAACCCAATAATGGGATTGTTGTTTTCCTCATATTCGTCCAACTGCCCCTGAACTCTGTTGGAAGTGGTGAACTGTGCGTTCCCAAGAACCCGCTTCAACCCCTGAAGGCCAAGCAAGGCCAGATATTCCATTGAACCCTGTTCACACAGTTCATCCTTGATGAATGGGCGGAAGTCTGCATCATTGGGGGTGAACTTGGCATCGAAGGGAACGATCACCAAACGCCGCTGAACGGCTCCGGTTTTGTCCTTGATACGGGGAATATTGTTGGCGCTGAACAGGAACTTGGAATAATTGTTGAACTCAAATGGATCTTGGCCTTTGCGCTCCACATTTACCCGATCACCCGTGACCAGCTTCTTGAACACGGAAGCATTGGCAATAAATTCATCACCAATATCATCACCGATGTTTGCCAGCTTGCCGAACAGTTCAGCGGTTTTGAACCTATCACCCAATTCCTTCAGGTCAAGGGAAGCAATGTTCTGATCCCCAAGAAGGTTTTTCACCACATGAAGGAAGGTTGATTTGCCGTTGCTCTTATCACCAATCAGGATGAACGCCTTGCCAAGTTCGTTGCGGCGGTACATACAATAACCCACCATTTCTTCCAGCAAGGCCCTGACTTCAGGATCATCACAGGCCAGCCGGTTCAGGGTGTGATCCAACAGATCATCATGGGCGGCGGGATTGTACGGCCACGGGATTTTGTTTGTAATGACCACATCCGGGGTGAACTCTTTGAAGGAACCATCCCGGATATTGTAAAGGCCGTTGCTGAAAGCAATGATATTCGGGTTGGTAGCCTTGGTGTTTTCTTCAATCATGATTTCCAGATAGGACAGGACTTCCGAACGCCATGCCCGTTTCAGGTTGCTGATCAGCTTGATCATGGCCCCTTCAATCTCACCGGCACCGGAAACATAGATACCATCCTTGTAAATGTGAAGCTGGTTATTGATCTTCACAATATGGTTATTGTTCTTCAGGTAGGTGGCGAACTTATCAAACAGGAAGGTTTTATCCCGGAAGAAGGATGTTTTCTTGAAAGCATCATCCCGAAGGATCACATCAAGTTCCTTGTCGGAAAGGGGCTTCTTCAGCACATAACGGTTAATCAGCCTGATACATTCACGGGCTTCTTCCTTGGTAAAATCGTCACTTTGAAGGGTCAGAATGTAGTTGAACAGGGTTTGGTTCCGCCCATCACCTTCCCCAAGGTTCGGGAAATCATAGTTGCTTTTCACTGGGGTCAGCCACTTGGGAAGTTCCTGAATCTCCCCTTCAGGGAAGTCATACAGAATGGGCCGTTCCACGCCACCGGACTTCAAGATTTCATAGCTGTTATTGGCTCCAACCTTTCCATCCGTGGTGATACCCACGGCCAAGGTGCATTTCGTCCAGCTTTTTTTAACACCACAGTTCTTGAACAAGAAGTGTTTTCCCCGTGTGGTGGCGTACACTCTGCACTTCAGTTCTAAATCCTGAACAATTCTGAACAAAAGTTCAGATGTTTCCGCATCGTCCACATCAATCAGGATGGTTTCTTCCCCAAGAATACCGGCGTATTCATCAAGGTTTTGGACTTCAGAACGGGTTTTCAGTTTTTCAACGCCTTTGAACTTTTCAAGGCATTGTTTGTTTCTGGTAGGCACATAGCCCCTAAACAGTTCCATGCTTCAACGCTCCCCCCCCCCGAAAGGTTTTATTGTTCATCGCTCCACCCCGAAATCTTTCAACCGATCCCAAGCAACATCAATGTAATATTGCTTGTCCAGTTCATCCGGGATAGGAAGGTTGGTCACATCATCATTGATGAAGAAACAATGATCCGGGGTGTTGCCGAACTTTTCAGGGTTCTTTTCCCGGCCCTTGACGATTTTCCCGGAAACCTTGAAGATTCCGCCCTTGCTCTGATCTTTGGAAGCGAACACCCGGAAGGTTTTATCCGTCTGAACCTCACCGCCGCTGAAGCGGGTAATTTTCTTGGAACGGCCTTTTTCATCCCTGATCTTGGCTTCCGTAATCACCGGGGAATAAAGGGCATATTTGTACTTGCTGGACACCTTCACAACCTTCTGAAAATCTCTAAGATCGGAACATTCCATGATGGTTGTTTCCGGGCTGATCCCCTGAAGGAAATAGTTCACAATGGCCCGGTTGACAATGGGAAGGTCATAATCCAGATCAGACAGCTTTTTGACATAGGCACCCTTGCACTTCCAGCGGGGTTTCCCTTTTTCGTCACGAAGCGGCCCGGAAGGAACAATGATGTAATTGTTCACATCCTTCTGATACACCTTTTGAAATTCATCAAATTCAAGGCGCATCCCGGTTCTTTGCTCCCACTCCCAACACAGATCGTCCAGCATTTCAAAATCTTCATACCGGCGAAGTTTGACCAAAATACCATCCGTGTTGCTCTGGATGATTTCACAATGATCTTCCAGCCGTTCAATCAAATCCAGAAGAAGAAGCTGACCGCCCACACAAACATTGTTGGCTTGCCGAGGATCATACATGGCATTGTGCTTATCCTTCATAGCGCCATAGGTGCTGTTCAGAACAATCTTGTAAGGCTGTTGCATGGGGTTCTTCTCCGCCTTCAGCTTCAAGCGGGTGTGATAGATTTCCGCATACTTGGAAGGATCGTGAACATTACGGGAAAGCCACTTATAAACCAGCATCAAAGACGGGTAATAGGAAGCCACATCCACATTGACAAACCAACCTTCCCCGTGATATTTGGGAATGGCCCCATGAAGGCCACCCCAAGCGAACACATGGGGAACCCCGGCCACATCCAGTTCAAGGGTTTTGGAATAATCACGGTTCAAGGGATTCTTGTACCAATTCAAAACTTCCGTGTATTTTTCGATCCGCAAGCTGGGCGGGAACTCAATTTCAAATTCATCATTGTGTTCCCTTTGAACGGCCCCAAGGATTTTGGCGGAAAGCTGTGCTTTGGTGCGGCCAATGTCAGAAATGGGAAGGTGAAACGCCTTCACAAGTGACATTTGGGCATCAAATTCATCTTCCTTCCGCCGTAACCACACTTCCACCGTCTGTTCCACATCATGGCGGCAATATTTGACCGTTTCGGCCAACTCTGCTTCAGTCAAAGGCCGGTCAATGTCGAAGGGAACAGAAGTTTCTTTAATGGAATGGCCCATGAACGCTTCCAGCGCTTTCAGGCTAATTGGCGGGTTCGGCATCACATCATAATTGATCAGCGGGTATTCCCTGAACAGGCTTGAATATCTGTAACCGGGTTTGTCCTCTGCAATGATCCAATCATTCACAGGCTTTGGATCAAACCCACACAGAATGGCCTTCAGGATGTACTGATCATAGTTCCGGGAATTGTAACCGGCCCAAATCACACCCTTGTGTTCCTCATAGAAGCGTTTCAGCTTGTCGGGATCGTTGATAATCACGGTTTCTTTTCGGGCGTTCAGGTCGATCAGGACAACCAGCCAGTCATACCGGAAAACCTCAAAATCATAGAAGATCATCAACTCACATCCTTTCAACTTTTGTGAAATCGGTCAGCGTTTCCGCCTTATCAGCCCCGCCACGGGAAGGCTTTCACTTGGGGCCATTCCGGGGCTTTCGCCCCGGCTTGAAAGTGAACTTTCAAAAATGGTTCGTGTCCTAAAAGACACTTCCGTTGCAAAAAATTTTGGGTCAGTTTTCAACCTCGAAAACTTCTTCAACGGTGATGGAATTGAATCGGGAATCATCGTAGTCCACCGCATATTCCAAAGTTCCATCAATAGCTTCCGCCACATCAAGAACAAGCTGGGCAAACTGCTTGTAACTGGTGAAGCTGATGGGAACCCCGGAATCCAACTTTTCCAAGAAGCCCATAGCGGAAGCGATCATGTTCTTGTCATTCTTGGTGCCGTACAGAACACGGTTCATGAAAAGGCGCTGGTTCTTGTACTCACCGGACAGAATCTTGAAGGACACAGCCAACATGGGGCGGTTGGGGTCTGCCTTGGTTCCTTTGATTTCCATGCTCTCCACACGGGCTTCATACTTGCCAGCGGGAATGGTGGGGAAGTCCCCGCCGCCATTCTTCTTGGCATCCTCCACATCGGCCTGAAGGCCCTTCAGATCAACGGTACGATCAATCTTGTCAAAGTCGATAGCCAT
>ENA-ORMC01000387-ORMC01000387.1-human-gut-metagenome-genome-assembly--contig:-NODE-387-length-15577-cov-5.41167_pt1 | contig 15577 bp, 10 predicted proteins | sample MGYA00243076_ERZ508842 | MGnify/ENA primary metagenome ERZ508842 (study PRJEB26277, sample SAMN04329816) | human gut metagenome | biome: human-associated habitat | host: Homo sapiens | place: USA... | reverse complement strand
ATAATTTTGTTCTTGAGTTTTTGGACTACTATATTGATCCGCCGCGCTATACCATAGACGAATGTATAGAGCGAGGGCTTACTTATAGCGTACCCTTAAAGGCAAAATTGAAATTATATTGTACCGACCCTGACCACGAAGATTTTGATACGGTTATTCAGGATGTATTCCTGGGCCCGATTCCTTATATGACGGATAAGGCTACATTCGTTATCAATGGTGCGGAACGTGTTGTTGTGTCGCAGCTTCATCGTTCACCGGGCGTATTCTTCGGTCAAAGCGTGCATGCCAACGGTACTAAGTTGTACTCAGCCCGTATCATCCCGTTCAAAGGATCTTGGATTGAGTTTGCTACTGACATCAACAATGTCATGTATGCCTATATCGACCGTAAGAAGAAGTTACCGGTAACCACCTTGCTGAGAGCTATCGGTTTTGAGAATGATAAGGACATTCTTGAAATCTTCAATCTGGCGGAAGACGTGAAAGTGAATAAGACGAACCTCAAGAAGATTGTAGGTCGTAAGTTGGCAGCACGTGTATTGAAAACATGGATTGAGGATTTTGTAGACGAAGATACCGGCGAAGTTGTTTCTATTGAGCGTAACGAAGTGGTTATCGACCGTGAAACTATAATCGAGCCGGAACATATTGACATTATATTAGAGTCAGGCGTTCAGAATATCCTTGTACATAAGGAAGAACCGAACCAGTCTGACTACTCTATCATATATAACACTCTGCAGAAGGACCCCAGTAATTCGGAAAAAGAAGCAGTGCTTTATATCTATCGTCAGTTGCGTAATGCAGATCCTGCCGATGATGCCAGCGCGCGTGAGGTTATTAATAACCTGTTCTTCTCAGAAAAGAGATATGACTTGGGTGATGTAGGCCGTTACCGTATCAACAGAAAGTTGAATTTGACGACTGACATGGATGTCCGTGTACTCACCAAGGAAGATATTATTGAGATTATCAAGTATCTGATTGAGTTGATAAACTCAAAAGCAGATGTGGATGATATTGACCACTTGAGCAACCGTCGTGTACGTACGGTAGGCGAACAGTTGTCAAACCAGTTTGCTATCGGTTTGGCACGTATGTCCCGTACTATCCGCGAGCGTATGAACGTTCGTGACAATGAAGTCTTTACTCCGATCGATTTGATTAACGCCAAGACTATTTCTTCCGTTATCAATTCTTTCTTCGGAACAAATGCCTTGTCACAATTCATGGACCAGACCAACCCGCTTGCCGAAATCACTCACAAGCGCCGTATGTCAGCTTTGGGTCCCGGTGGTTTGTCACGTGAACGTGCCGGTTTTGAGGTGCGTGACGTACACTATACTCACTACGGTCGTCTTTGTCCGATTGAAACGCCTGAAGGTCCGAACATTGGTTTGATATCTTCACTTTGTGTGTTTGCTAAAATCAATCAGCTTGGTTTTATTGAGACACCGTACCGCAAGGTGGCTAACGGAAAGGTAGACCTTTCAGATGAAGGTTTGGTTTACCTTACAGCCGAAGAAGAAGAAGAGAAGATTATCGCTCAGGGTAATGCACCTTTGAATGAAGACGGAACTTTTGTCCGCGACAAAGTAAAATCCCGTCAGGATGCCGATTATCCGGTTGTAGCTCCTGATGAGGTAGAGCTGATGGACGTATCGCCACAGCAGATTGCCTCTATTGCAGCATCTTTGATTCCGTTCTTGGAACATGACGATGCTAACCGTGCGTTGATGGGATCGAACATGATGCGCCAGGCAGTTCCTTTGTTGAAGAGTGAAGCTCCGATTGTAGGTACAGGTATCGAACGTCAGCTTGCACGTGACTCTCGTACGCAGATTACTGCTGAGGGCGAAGGTGTGGTTGACTTTGTAGATGCTACGACTATCCGCATTCTGTACGATCGTACGGAAGAGGAAGAGTTTGTAAGCTTCGAATCTGCACTGAAAGAATATACTATTCCCAAATGGCGTCGTACCAACCAGAACATGACGATTGACCTTCGTCCTATTTGCGAGAAAGGTCAGCGTGTGACGAAGGGACAAATCCTTACCGAGGGTTACTCAACCGAACAGGGCGAGCTCGCTTTGGGTAAGAACCTGTTGGTTGCCTACATGCCTTGGAAGGGATACAACTATGAGGACGCTATCGTATTGAACGAACGTGTGGTTCGCGAAGACCTTTTGACTTCCGTACACGTAGAGGAATACTCTTTGGAAGTTCGTGAAACGAAGCGCGGTATGGAAGAGTTGACTTCCGATATTCCTAATGTAAGTGAAGAGGCTACCAAAGACCTTGACGAGAATGGTATTGTGCGTGTAGGTGCCCGTATCGAGCCGGGTGATATTTTGATTGGTAAGATTACTCCGAAAGGCGAGTCTGACCCTTCTCCGGAAGAAAAGTTGCTTCGTGCCATATTCGGTGATAAGGCTGGTGATGTGAAAGATGCGTCTTTGAAGGCATCTCCTTCTTTGAAGGGTGTGATTATCGGTAAACGTCTGTTCTCCCGCGTTATCAAGACTCGTAGTTCTAAATTGGCCGACAAGGCATTGTTGCCGAAGATTGATGATGAGTTCGATAGCAAGGTGGCTGATTTGAAGAAAATATTGGTAAATAAGCTTTTGAAGCTCACAGAAAATCATACTTCAGAAGGTGTGAAAGACTATATGGGAGCTGAAGTAATCAGTAAAGGTGCTAAATTCTATGCTTCTGATTTCAGTGATATAGACTTTACTGCTATTCAGTTGAGCAATTGGACAAAAGACGAGCATACCAATGAATTGATCCGTGCACTGGTAACGAACTTTATCAAGAAATATAAGGAACTCGATGCAGAGTTGAAACGTAAGAAGTTTGCTATTACTATCGGCGACGAGTTGCCTGCAGGTATCATCCAGATGGCTAAGGTTTATATTGCCAAGAAGCGTAAGATCGGTGTTGGTGATAAGATGGCCGGTCGTCACGGTAACAAAGGTATCGTTTCACGCGTGGTACGTCAGGAAGACATGCCGTTCTTGGCAGACGGTACTCCGGTAGATATTGTATTGAATCCGCTGGGTGTGCCTTCACGTATGAACATCGGTCAGATATTCGAGGCTGTTTTGGGACGTGCCGGAAAGAACTTGGGAGTTAAGTTTGCTACGCCTATCTTTGATGGTGCTACGCTGGATGACCTGAACGAATGGACCGACAAGGCCGGTCTGCCCCGTTATGGTAAAACCACTTTGTATGATGGTGGTACAGGTGAGGCTTTCGAACAGCAGGCTACAGTGGGTGTGACATACATGTTGAAACTCGGTCACATGGTTGAAGATAAGATGCACGCACGTTCTATCGGTCCTTATTCGCTTATTACGCAACAGCCGTTGGGTGGTAAGGCACAGTTCGGTGGTCAGCGTTTCGGAGAAATGGAGGTTTGGGCGCTCGAAGCATTCGGTGCTGCGCATATCCTGCAGGAAATCCTGACTATCAAGTCTGATGATGTTGTCGGACGCTCCAAGGCTTATGAAGCAATCGTTAAGGGTGAGCCGATGCCAGCTCCGGGTATTCCTGAATCACTGAATGTATTGTTGCACGAGTTGAGAGGTTTGGGCTTGAGCATCAACTTAGAATAAATTGAAATTTGGAAATTGAGGGTTGAGAGCTAATGTCTCTTGATTCTCAATTCCCGACTTATCAACATTGTTTTTCAATTTTTAATTCTCAATTATCAATTATATATAAAAGTATGGCTTTTAGAAAAGATAACAAGATAAAGAGTAATTTCTCGAAAATCTCTATCGGTTTGGCTTCTCCCGAAGAAATCCTTGAGAATTCGAGTGGTGAAGTTTTAAAGCCTGAAACCATTAACTATCGGACGTATAAGCCGGAACGCGACGGTTTGTTCTGCGAGCGTATCTTCGGTCCTATTAAGGATTATGAGTGCCATTGCGGTAAGTACAAACGTATCCGTTACAAAGGCATTGTGTGCGACCGTTGCGGTGTGGAAGTGACAGAAAAGAAAGTACGTCGTGAGCGTATGGGACACATCCAGCTGGTTGTGCCGGTGGCTCACATTTGGTATTTCCGTTCGCTTCCTAATAAAATCGGTTACTTGCTGGGTTTACCGACCAAGAAACTCGATGCTATTATTTACTACGAGCGTTATGTAGTAATCCAGCCGGGTATATTGGAAGGCGAAGTGGCACAGTATGATTTGCTTGAAGAAGGAGAATATCTGGATCTGTTGGAAAAGTTACCAAGCGATAATCAGTACCTTGAGGATTCAGACCCCAATAAGTTTGTTGCCAAGATGGGTGCAGAAGCCATTTATGACTTGCTGTCGCGCATTGATCTTGATTCATTGTCTTACGAACTGCGTAACCGTGCAGGCAGCGATGCTTCACAACAGCGTAAGAGCGAAGCTTTGAAGCGTTTGCAGGTAGTTGAGTCTTTCCGTGCATCACGCGGACGCAACAAGCCCGAATGGATGATTGTACGTATCGTACCGGTTATCCCGCCCGAACTTCGTCCGTTGGTTCCGTTGGATGGCGGGCGTTTCGCTACTTCCGACTTGAACGACCTTTACCGTCGCGTTATCATCCGTAACAACCGTTTGAAGAGATTGATTGAAATCAAGGCTCCTGAGGTGATTTTACGTAATGAGAAACGTATGTTGCAGGAAGCTGTCGATTCATTGTTCGATAACTCTCGTAAGTCAAGCGCAGTGAAGACTGATGCCAACCGTCCTTTGAAGTCACTTTCCGACAGTTTGAAAGGTAAGCAGGGACGTTTCCGTCAGAACTTGTTGGGTAAGCGTGTCGATTACTCTGCACGTTCCGTAATCGTTGTAGGTCCGGAACTGAAAATGGGTGAGTGCGGTATTCCTAAACTCATGGCGGCCGAGCTCTACAAGCCGTTCATTATCCGTAAGCTCATCGAGCGTGGTATTGTGAAGACGGTGAAGAGTGCCAAGAAGATTGTAGACCGTAAGGAACCTGTTATCTGGGACATTCTGGAACATGTAATGAAAGGACATCCGGTATTGTTGAACCGTGCTCCGACACTGCACCGTCTGGGTATCCAAGCGTTCCAGCCGAAGATGATTGAAGGCAAGGCAATCCAGTTGCACCCGTTGGCATGTACGGCATTCAACGCCGACTTCGACGGTGACCAGATGGCCGTTCACTTGCCTTTGAGCAATGAAGCCATTCTGGAGGCACAGATGCTGATGCTCCAGTCGCATAACATCTTGAACCCTGCCAACGGTGCGCCTATTACGGTGCCTGCACAGGACATGGTACTCGGTTTGTACTACATCACCAAGCTGCGTAAGGGAGCCAAAGGCGAAGGTCTTACTTTCTACGGTCCCGAAGAGGCGCTTATTGCCTACAACGAAGGCAAGTGCGACATTCACGCGCCTATCAGCGTCATCGTGAAGGACGTTGACGAAAACGGCAACGTGGTGGACAAGATGATGCACGACACTTCGGTGGGACGTGTCATTGTAAACGAAATTGTTCCTGCCAAAGCAGGTTACATCAATACGATTATCTCCAAGAAATCACTTCGCGACATCATCAGCCACGTAATCAAGGTTTGTGGTGTGGCAGAAGCAGCCGAATTCCTTGACGGAATCAAGAACCTCGGTTACCAGATGGCCTTCAAGGGCGGTCTTTCGTTCAACTTGGGTGACATCATCATCCCTGAGGAGAAGGAAGCGCTGGTGCAGAGAGGTTACGAAGAGGTGGAGCAGGTAATCAACAACTATAACATGGGTTTCATCACCAACAACGAGCGTTACAACCAGGTGATCGACATCTGGACACACGTAAACTCCGAGTTGTCGAACATCCTGATGAAGACCATTTCGAGCGACGACCAAGGGTTCAACTCCGTATATATGATGTTGGATTCCGGTGCTCGTGGTTCTAAGGAGCAGATCCGCCAGCTTTCAGGTATGCGTGGTTTGATGGCGAAGCCTCAGAAGGCGGGTGCCGAAGGCGGTCAGATCATCGAGAACCCGATTCTTTCCAACTTTAAGGAAGGTTTGTCGGTGTTGGAGTACTTCATCTCCACCCATGGTGCCCGTAAGGGTCTTGCCGATACCGCTTTGAAGACGGCGGATGCCGGATACCTCACCCGTCGTCTGGTGGACGTGTCGCACGATGTGATTATCAATGAAGAAGACTGCGGCACACTCCGCGGGCTGGTTTGTACGGCTTTGAAGAACAACGATGAAACCATCGCTACGCTGTACGAACGTATCCTGGGACGTGTATCCGTACATGATATTGTTCATCCCACAACCGGCGAGCTGCTTGTTGCGGGCGGTGAGGAAATCACCGAAGCCATTGCACAGAAGATTGAGGACTCTCCGATTGAGAGTGTTGAAATCCGTTCCGTATTGACCTGTGAATCCAAGAAGGGCGTGTGTGCCAAATGTTACGGACGTAACCTTGCCACCAGCCGTATGGTTCAGAAGGGTGAGGCTGTGGGCGTGATTGCCGCGCAGTCCATCGGTGAGCCGGGTACACAGTTGACGTTGCGTACGTTCCACGCCGGTGGTACGGCAGCCAACATCGCTGCCAACGCAAGCATCGTGGCTAAGAATCCTTCCCGTCTGGAATTTGAGGAACTCCGTACGGTAGACATCATCGACGAAGCGGGCGAACCTGCGAAGGTGGTGGTGGGCCGTCTGGCGGAAGTGCGTTTCGTGGATGTCAATACGGGCATCATACTCTCCACGCACAACGTGCCTTACGGTTCCACGCTCTATGCAGCCGACGGTGAAGTGGTGGAAAAAGGAAAGCTCATTGCCCGTTGGGACCCGTTCAACGCGGTCATCATCACCGAAGCTACGGGTAAGATTGAGTTTGAAGGCGTCATCGAGAACGTCACCTATAAAGTGGAATCCGACGAATCCACCGGTTTGCGCGAAATCATCATCATCGAGTCCAAGAACAAGCCCAAGGTGCCTACTGCTCAGATCATTACCGAGGACGGCGAGCTGATCCGTACATACAACCTCCCTGTGGGTGGTCACGTGGTAGTGGAAGACGGCCAGAAGGTGAAAGCCGGCGAAGTAATCGTGAAGATTCCGCGTGCCGTTGGTAAGGCGGGTGATATCACCGGTGGTTTGCCTCGTGTCACCGAGCTGTTCGAGGCGCGTAACCCGTCCAACCCTGCTGTGGTTTCCGAAATTGATGGCGAGGTTACAATGGGTAAGGTGAAACGCGGTAATCGTGAAATCATCGTTACCTCCAAGACCGGGGAAGTGAAGAAATACCTCGTGCCGTTGTCCAAGCAGATATTGGTGCAGGAAAACGACTACGTGCGTGCCGGTACTCCGTTGTCCGACGGAGCCACTACGCCTGCCGACATCCTTGCCATTAAAGGTCCTACGGCCGTACAGGAATATATCGTGAACGAGGTGCAGGACGTATACCGCCGGCAGTGTGTGAAGAGCAACGACAAGCACTTTGAAATCATCGTTCGTCAGATGATGCGTAAGGTTGAAATCGACGAGCCGGGCGATACGCGCTTCCTTGAGCAGCAGGTAGTGGACAAGCTGGAGTTCATGGAAGAGAACGACCGCATCTGGGGCAAGAAGGTGGTGGTAGATGCAGGAGACTCCCAGAACCTGCAGCCGGGACAGATTGTCACTGCCCGCAAGCTGCGTGATGAGAACTCCATGCTGAAGCGCCGCGACTTGAAACCCGTTGCAGTGCGTGATGCGGTTCCCGCCACTTCTACGCAGATTCTTCAGGGTATCACCCGCGCTGCTTTGCAGACTTCGAGCTTCATGTCGGCCGCTTCCTTCCAGGAGACGACGAAGGTGCTCAACGAAGCTGCCATCAACGGCAAGGTGGACCGTCTGGAAGGTATGAAGGAGAACGTGATTTGCGGTCACCTGATTCCTGCCGGTACAGGCCAGCGCGAGTATGAAAAGATTATTGTCGGTTCAAAAGAAGAGTACGACCGCATGCTTGCCAACAAGAAGACGGTGCTCGACTATGCTGTCGATGAAAAAGCGGAAGAGTAATAGATAACGCTGATACAATCACTGATTTTGATAATGAAAGAAGAGGGCTCCGCCGGACGGGGTTCTCTTCTTTCTTTTTTTTGAAAAAAAATGCGGCGGGCGGATTCGGATTGCATCCTCAGGGGAAATTCCGGTATCCTGCGGGGATAATCGGGTTTGTTGGGATTTTATGCATCCGGCGCTTTCGGGAGAATCAAAAAAAACAAGAAAATGGACCTGTATCTATTTTGGTTATTTCTTTTATATTGGTTTCACAAAGTGTTTCACCTGCTGTTCCAGTTTTGTCTGTAAGGGGCTGGGAGATAGCGTGTAAACTGTTTCACTTGCTGTGTCATGAACTGTTTCAGTTTTATGTGGTGATTTTTTATCGAAAAGAGGCTTGTTTCAGGGTTCGCCCAGCACCGCCACGATGAGTGACACTTGCCGGGGGGTGTAGGAGTGGTCGCGCTTGTTCTCTCCGGTTGCGGTGAGTGCGTCGGTGAGCTGGCGGTTGCGCCGTATCCACGCACGCAGCTTCCGCATGGCGGAGACGAGGGGCATGTTGGGGTTGTAGAGGTGTGCAAGTTCTGCTTTCTCGTAGGTGCGGATGATGAATCTTTCGTCTTTTTCCATTTCTTCTTTCATGTTTTTGTATGCTTTTAAGTTTATGTAAATATACTGATTATTAGCGAGATATGCAAGTTTTTTGTGTGATTAAAGTCTGAATAAATACAAATAAGGCTCTCGGCGACGCGGGGCGGTCTGCCTTGCGGGCGGCATGCCCTATCTTTGCAGGGTGAGGAAATGACAGATGTTTAACTTAAGAAAAAGCAGGAGAGAGTAGACTATGGCTTGTAGAGAAATTGATTTGATTGTGATTCACTGTTCGGCCACGCGTGCCGACCGTTGTTTTACGGAGCACGACCTTGAGGCGGCCCACCGCCGCCGGGGATTCAACGGATGCGGCTATCACTTTTATATCCGCAAGAACGGGGATATAAAAACCATGCGCCCCGTCGGGCGGATTGGGGCGCATGCACGAGGCTGCAACGCACGTTCCATCGGCATCTGCTATGAGGGCGGATTGGACGAAAAAGGGAGGCCTGCCGATACGCGTACCGGGTGGCAGCGCCATTCGCTGCGCGTGCTGGTGCGCACGTTGCTGCTGGACTATCCGGGCTGCCGCATCTGCGGACATCGGGACCTTAGCCCCGACTTGAACGGGAACGGAGAGATTGAACCCGAAGAATGGGTGAAGCAATGCCCTTGCTTTGAGGTGTCGAAAGAGCAGTGGTAAAAATGGGGTGGGGTGTTTTTTAAACGTTCGTTTGAAAACACAAAGATAATAACATGAAGATAGAACCGCAAATTTTATTCAAAATATTTTAATTATAATTTATTGAAACAGAATTATAATCCTTATTACCAATTGATTAAACAGTCTATGAAGTGTGAAAAAATCTTTTTCAAATAACCGGTGACAGCATGCGTGACAGAATGCTGAAAGGGTGTTCTTTAAACGAACGTTTAAAAAACAGACCACATGAAACAACTCGCTGTAATACTGCTGTTTATGGCATGCTTTGTAGAAAGTAGGGCGAGTGGCGCTCTTGCTGACGATTCTCTGTATTGTTTTCGTTTTGTTCGGGGCAAAGGCATGTTCTACGTACCCTACAAGGGGAACGGGCAAGCGTTGGAGCGCCTTATGGTCTTGATAGGCATGCATCGGGAAGACATCCTTTCGGGCAACATTCCGGTATTTGTGGAGGGTTTTTGCCCCGACCGCAAGACTGCCCGCGAGCGCAGCAACCGCGTGAAGAGCGAAATGATACTGCGGGGCGGTTTGCACGAAGCATGCTTCCGCACCGTCAACCATGTGCAGGAAGGCGATTATGTGGAAGTGCGTCTGAGGCTTCCCGCCGCACCGCAGGCTTCGGAGCAGGCGGATGATGCAGACGCGGTTTCCGAAACGGAGAATATGCCCCATGACATAGATACCACTCATTGCGCTGCAGATACGGCGATTGTTCCGGCAGCCTCCTTGTCTGCGTCGCCGCTTGGCTCGCAGCCGGACAAAGACGGACTGCATGACTTTGGGTCGGCCTTTGCGCTCCGCACCAACCTCTTGCGCCTTGCCACCCTCACCGCCGATTTCGGCTTGGAATATCGCATGGCGGATGCCCGCATCGCCATTCTCCTGAACGGCACTTATGCCGACTGGGGCTGGAAAGAGAAACAACGCCGCTACAAAATCTGGCGTGTCTCCCCCGAAGCACGCTGTTATCTCGGCACCCGCCGCCGCGGCTTTCTGGGAGCCATGTACCACCGGGGCGGTTTCCACTACAAACTGGATGCTACGGGCAAGGCCGGCGACTATCAGGGCGGAGGCATTACGGGCGGTTACCGCCTGCCCCTCACCCGTCATTGGGCTTTCGACTTCCATGCCGCCGCAGGCTATACTCGTGCCGAATACGACGAATACACCCGCATCGGGACGGTCAACGTCCTCCGCAACAAAAGCGGAAAACTCGTGAAAGATTATTGGGGCATCAATCAGCTGGGCGTTTCCCTGCTGTACGATTTCTGAAAACAACGAACAGTAACCGATGAACTTATGAAGAACCCTATATTTTCAAAATCATGTCTTGGGTGGCTTGCCCTGTGGGTGGCGTTTGCCGCCTGCGAGCGCGACGACACTTTCTGCAACACGCCGCATCCCGCCGAAGGCGCCTTGCTGCTGCACACCGGCTATGCCGGCAACTACTACATGAAGGTGCAGGACTACCACACGAGCGTTCCCGCGGCCGATTTTCCCTGTCCGCAGGTCTTTGCTCCCGGCAGCTATACGCTCTCCGTATTCAACCTGCCCGAAGGCATGGAGCGTGCGGACAACCGGGTGGGCGTGGCATCCCTGCCGGACGGCACGCTGCTTCCGCAACCCGGAGTGCTCTATGGCAATGCCGCAACCATAGGCATTGCGGCGGACGACACCCTTGCGGTGACTCTTCCGATGAAGCAGCTCACCCGCCGCCTGACGCTGAAGATGAAGCTGGCGGGCGGCAACCCCGGCATTCTGGCAGGAACCGAAGCCTCCATAACCGGCATTGCCCCTGCATTGGACATCGCTGCTTTGAAGCTGCAGGGCGATCCTGCTACGGTGCGTCCTGTCTTTGTGCGCGAAGGCGATGTGCTGACGGCGGAGCTCAACTTGCTGGGTACGGCTGCGGATGTGCGGCAGGAGTTCATCATCGTGCTCATTGCCACCGACGGACAGCGGCAGACGCTGGCGCGTGACATGACCGGGGCGCTCTCCGACTTCAACCGGGGAACAGACCCCATGACGCTGGACGCCACGCTGGAGCTGATGAACGATGCGCTGCCCGATGCGGACATCACCGACTGGGTGCCCTCCGGAAGCGAGGAGGGGGATGCTGTGTGAAACGGACAGACGGATGGATAATAACATTTTTAAAATAGCGAATAACAATGAAAGCGAACGTATTTATGGTTTTGGCTGCGGGGCTGTTGCTCGGTGCTTGCAGTAACGACAATGAGCCGACAGACAACGCCAACGGCGTGGCGGCAGTATTCACCACCAATCTGGACGGACGCGTGCAGACACGTATGGCGGACGAAGAGTGGGCGGAGGACGATGCCATCGGTATCTTCTCGCTGAATAATGAAATGCAGGGGGTGATGATAGACGGTGTGGAGCAGAGCAACAATGCGGTCAACCTGAAATACACCCGTACCCCGGCAGGCACTTGGGACGGCGGGACTACCGCTTTCCGCTTCAAAAATCAGACAGATGTTACGGTGAACTTCATGGCGTACTATCCGTATACGGCGGATGCCGATATTACGGACGGCGCAGGAGGAAAGAAAGAAGGGACAATCGCTTTCGAAGCCACCGACCAGAGCCTTGCAGGACAGGCGAAGTTCGACTTCCTGTTTGCGGATAAGGATGGGGAAGGAAATGCACCCGCCGGAAGCAAGAACAGCCCCAATGTGAATTTCCAGTTTGCACATTCCATGACGAAAATTATTATTGTGCTAAAGGCCGACGGCAGTTCTGTGAAGGACTTGGGCACAATGGCGCCTACGCTGAAAGGCCTGAAGGCCAAAGGTACGTTCAGCCTGGCTAATGGTGTGGCGGCTCTTGCCGGTGATGCCAAGGTTGTAGACCTTCTCCTGTCCAACCAGACGGAGACTACTAATACTGATACCCAACAGTCTTTCGTGGCAATCGTTCCTCCCCAAACGGCTTCTGCGGATGTCTTTCTGACGATTGCATCGGGCAGCGACAGCTATCTGAGTGCCAGAATCCTGTCGAAAAAAGAACTGACGGCAGGCAATTGCTATACCGTAACTGTCACTGTGAAGAAACGGGAGTTGGTGGTGGACAGCAGCGATATTACGCCTTGGGCACCGGGGGAGGATAGCAACTCTGACGCAATCCTGCAATAAAAAAAGACGCATGTATGAAAACCGCAATCTGTAGATTTTTCAGTTTCTGTTTCGCACTCCTGCTGCTTGCCGCCTGTTCGCGCGACGGGCAGCCGTTCCTGCCGGACGACACCGGCAAGGACGACGGGGATATCCCCGTAGACATCGTGGTGTCCAGAAGCACGTTTACCGGAGCAGGCGACGGTGGAGAAACCGATACGAAATTCACTCCCGGCTGCCACATCGGTGTGTCGGTGGATGGCAGTGCGGCCTATCAGAACGTGCAGTACAAATACCCTGCAAGCGGTTCGGTATTGGTGGCGGTAGGCGAAAAAATCTATTGCGGGGAGCACTCTGCTTCGACAGTGAAAGCCTATTATCCTTACCAGAGTAACGGAGCCTATTCCACCGCTTTTGTGGAAGCCGACCAAAGCATCAGCGATAATTACTATAAGAGCGATGCCCTTGTAGCCGACGGAACAATCAGCAATGGCGCACTGAGGCTGCGGTTCGCTCACCGCATGGCAAAAGTGATCTTTACATTCAATGAAGATGTAACGGATGTAACCATTCTCAATCAATCACTGAATACAAGTGCCGTTACGGGGAGTTCCTCAATCAAGGCATATGGAGAGAATGCGCGGAAGTGGAAGGCTTGCATTGTGCCGGGACAGACGCAACTGAAGGTGGCGGGTAGGAAAGATGGAAGAGATTTTGCGACCACGTTTAATACAGACAGTGGCTTGCTGTCGGGGGAGCAATATGATTTTAATGTTGTTTCTTTTATAGATAAGGCAGGAAAAGAATTGTGGGATTTATCAACAGGTCCTCTATCTATTGGAGATGACAGATCTTATTATGTTACACAAAGTTCCGGGGTTACCGGTAATAATATCACTGTTACAAATGGCGCTCCAACCATATATATTGATGGCTTAAATGTGTCTGCCGGGATAGCATTACATATTCAAAATGGTAACCCTACTGTTAGGGTAGTAAATAAAAACACCTTGAAAAGTAATGATTTTGGTGCCTCGGGTATTCAATTGGGAAATAGTGGCACAAGTGGAAGCATTAAGATTGTAGGTTTCGGGAAATTGACGGCAATAGGTGGGCGTTTAGGATGTGGAATAGGTACGATATATAGCGCTACCGGTGGCTGGCATATTAATATTGAAGATTGTACGGTTATAGCACAAGCGAATGAAGATGAACCGGCAGGTATTGGCTCGCGTGGAGGAGCGTGGTGCGGCGACATTACCATTAAAAATGCAATGATAACTTCGACCGGCACCCAATTTGGAGCCGGGATTGGCAGCGGGAAAGGAGGAAAGTGCGGCAATATAACTATTACTCTGAAGCAAGGAGATACTAAAGAAAAATTTTTGGGAAGAATGAAAGGATATACAAAAGTTGGTGCCGGATCTAACAATGCTCAATGTGGAACTATCACCTGGCATGAATAAATGAAATAACCAGTTGGAATAAACGATGTGCGGTCGGATGCTTGTGCATCCGTCTCGTAGCAGCAGATGTGGTAATCTGTGACAATCAGTTGTGCTTGGGGCTGTCCGAAAGAGGATGGCCCCTTCTTGCATCTAAGGACTTTATAAATACATCCGGATACATGGGCGACGTTCGGCGGCGCCCGGCGGTCGGTGTTGCCTCCGCTCGGTGTTATCTTTGTTTCACCAATCCGGCAGAACCGGTAGCCGGGATGGTGGAGAAACCAAAGACAATATTCACTTAAAAAAGTAAAAAGGAGACAAGAGTATGGCTATTGTATTTAAAAAAGCATTGCGTAAGAATGTGGCGGACCAAACGGCAGCGGCGAAGTATTATCCGCAACTGCTTACCTTGGGACAGAGCGTGGGCATCGACAAGATTGCGTACCAGATGAAAGAGAACAGTTCGCTCTCCAAAGGTGATATTCTCAGCGTGATTGCCAACTTCGTGGAGTGCATGCGCAAGAACCTGTACAACGGACATTCGGTGAACATCCGCGATTTCGGGGTGTTCAGCCTCTCGGCGCGTACCGAGGGCTCGGAAACGGAGAAGGACTGTACGGCAAAGAAGATACGGACAGTGCGCATCAACTTCCGCCCTTCGACCGGCGTGCGCCCCGATTTGGCCTCTACACGCGCCGAAGACGCAATGGAGTTCGTGGATCTGCAAACCTACCTGAACGGGCAGAAAGAAGAGGAGGATGCAGGCGGCAGCGTGCCGGGCGGCGGCGAGGAGCAGGACCCGTTGGGATGATGCGCATCTGTGGTTATGAACAAAAAGAAAGGAGTGAAAGATGAAAGCGATTATTGAAAAAATGCTGGAATGCCTGCTGGTATTCCTCCCGTTCCTCTCCAAACGGAGCAAGAAGAAAGTGGAGAAGATGAAAGAGTTCAGCGAGCTGGTGAGGGAACAGTATGGCTTCCTCGTCGGGCAACTGGAGAAGGTGTTGCAGGACTACTTCGGGCTGAGTGCACGCGTGAAGGAGATGCACACCGAAATCTTCTCGCTGAAAGCGGAGCTGGCGAAAGCGTTGACTTGCCGCTGCATGCGGGAGAATTGCGACAGGCGGCTGGCGGTGGACGGCACTGCGGCTGTGTAAAGATTTCGCCCTTGCAGGCCGGCCGGCTTGCAGGGGCGGAACTTTTTTTGTGCTTTATGGGGGCAGTGGCTTTTTTTACACCGGAGTATGTTGTGTGTTCCCGATGAAAAGAAGTATATTTGCCCCTATCTATATAAATAATAATGATGTATAAACAATTATGGAAAATCAGGAGAATAATAACGGACAATTGCAGATTGAACTGAAAGAGGAAGTAGCGCAAGGCACGTATGCCAATCTTGCCATTATCACCCACTCCAGCTCGGAGTTTATCGTGGATTTTGTGCGGGTGATGCCGGGGATGCCCAAAGCCGGAGTGCAGTCGCGCATCGTGCTGGCGCCCGAACACGCCAAACGCCTGCTGCGCGCGCTCGAAGAGAACATAGGCAAATATGAACGCGCTTTTGGCCCCATTCGCATGCCGGACGAACAGCCCCTCCCGCCGCTGCCCAACATCAAGGGGGAAGCATAAAATCAAAAAAAAACTTGTAGTGCATTGATTATTCAAAACTTATTAG
>ENA-ORMC01000373-ORMC01000373.1-human-gut-metagenome-genome-assembly--contig:-NODE-373-length-15823-cov-4.65715_pt1 | contig 15823 bp, 15 predicted proteins | sample MGYA00243076_ERZ508842 | MGnify/ENA primary metagenome ERZ508842 (study PRJEB26277, sample SAMN04329816) | human gut metagenome | biome: human-associated habitat | host: Homo sapiens | place: USA... | reverse complement strand
CGGAAGGCAACATGGCGGAAGAGAACAAATTCCGCTTCTCGAGCGAATACATGGACGACGAACTTGGGCTGGTCTACTACAACTACCGGCATCTCAATCCGCTTGACGGAAGGTGGATCAGCCGCGATCCCATCGAGGAAGAAGGCGGCTGGAATTTGTTCGCGTTTGTAAATAATAATAGCATTTCATTTTCTGATAAAATTGGCTTATTTACATTAATAGTAGAAGTTTTTAGATATGAACAAAGAGAAGAAGCTATTTATAGTAATATAACAGTCAGTAGTGATGATCCTATGGTTAATAAATGTTGTTGTTTACCTCAATTTTACTGTGGTGTAGAACGTGGGGTAAAATACACAGAAAATTTGTTAGATACAGGTATTCTTAATTCTTCTTTAACCCCAGAAAATAGTCCTCCATTTGGACCAAAAAATAAGAAAGGAATAGGGTTAACAAGTATTAAGGGACGGGTGGCTAAGCATAAAACATCAGGTATTCAAATTCCTAGTAAACCCGACTGGATGAATGATTCTGATTATAAACATGCAATTAATGATGAATTTAGAACAGGAGACGGAGGAGATAATATACATGCAGGAGCTAATTATAAACATTCTTCAGGATGTATTGTTATTGGCATAAGCCCTGCAGGAGAAAATTCATATCAAAATTCTCTTGAACAAGATATGAGATTTAAAGCTGCTGTAGCATGTGCTCGCAGGAAGAGATCTAATATCAAGATTCGAACTAAAGTAAGTAAATTGCCTCCTCTGAATATAAGTACCGATCCTGTTATACCTAATGCGCTTGAAGTAAATGAAGAATGTGAAAAAAGGGAAAATAAATAATCAATAACATGAAATTTTTGTTAATTTTTATTATATCTGTTATTTCTATATCTAATTCTAACATCAAAGATAAAACATTGATATTGAAAGAGATTATGGAATTACCACCAAATCTTTTCTATGAAGAAAATAGAGAATCATTTCAAAAAAGGATTGAGCAAGGTAAATTTTGGGTAGATCAGGAAGAAAAAATATCATATTTATTCATAAACGGAGATGGCGAATTTGGAAAAAGATTATTCATGTTAGATGAAAAATTAAATCTATATATAATTCATCTAAGCAATGATGAAGAAGGTGGTAAGGATTACATGTTGTATAAATATGACCGTCTAAAGAAAACGGCGCTTTTAATTGGTACATTTAAACAGTGTTTATTTGAAAAGTAAATAATTGATACGCAGTTTTTTCTAATATGATTTAATAACTTTAAATAGACCTGCAGTTATTTAATTGCAGGTCTATTTGTGTTTGGGTGTCAGCTATCAAGATATCTACAGGAATCTGGCAAGTCGCCTACAATGTGGAAAACCTCCCGGTGTGCTTCGTTGATGAAAGCGCCAAAACCGTGGTGGAATGTACCTGCGACTACATGGGCAGACGGCACACCCGCAAAGTGAGCGTCAACGGGACAGTGAGCAGCTACCTGCGCTACATGTACCGTGGCTACCTGCAAATAGCCGCCATAGATGCCGTCAGCGGAGCCTTCCGATGGTTCCTGTTCCAGAATCTGACACAGCCTGAGGCTACGCGCCCGCTGGCCATCCGCAAAGACGGCGCCTGGTACGCCTACGGGTAGGATCTGACCAGGAACGTCACGGAAATCTTCGGGAAAGCCGGTTACCTGCGCACAGTCTACACTTACACGCCTTACGGAGAAGTCACCGCCGAAGGGGATGTCGCCCAGCCCATCCAGTGGAGCCGCGAATACAACGGTGATGAGCTTGGGCTTGTCTACTACAACTACCGGCATCTCAATCCGCACGACGGAAGGTGGATCAGCCGCGATCCCATCAAGGAAGAAGGCGGCTGGAATTTGTTCGCGTTCGTTAAAAATCAACCTACCTTTTTAAAAAATTACGTTGGGCTAATTTCATGGGGGGCAAAAAAGGTAGCTCCTGATCCGCATCCTGATCTTCCTAAGTATAGTATTGATTTTTGGAGAATAGGGAATATCATTCTTGGATATCCGGAGGTCTATGCTGCTTTAATAGGAACAAGGGTTGATTCTTCTTTGGCATATGAAACGTTCATAAAATATCTTTCAAAGACAGGTGGCGAGTATAAAATAGATTCTCAATGTATTATAGATCTCGAGAGTGGCGAATCAGATGGTCTCCAAGATAATATTAATTTATTGACAAGATTGGCTATATCGTATGCGATAGAACATAAATGTTTTGAGAAAAAATTATATCTGGATTCCTGGCAACTTCTTCAAATAAGATCCAGTAAAGGAAATTATATTTTAGGAAGATATTACATGACGATGACTGCTACAGTAAATTCAGATTGTTCCGTAGATTATACTGCATATATATAGCGATATTTATGATTTCGATCATAATAGTTGGCTGCAAACGCGTTTTGCCGCCTTAGAAAAATACGGTTATGCTGCTCCTTTGAACGTGAGAGGAAATATTTCTGGAACATATAGAAAGTATAAAGAATGATGAAAGAAATATTGTTTATTGTTTTGACTTTATTGACAAATTTTATTTGGTTCACATTTTATCTTGTGTACATAGGGAAATTCCCTTTGGTAAAAATACTTGTATGTTCTTTAATTGATTTTATTGTCATAATATTATGGAACGGGGGTGAATATTTTTTGCAGCATATCATATATGTAATTTTTTGTTCAATCCTTCTTGGAAGTGGATTTGCAGGATTTATTGAGTACATAAAGAATTTATATAAAAATTACAGGAAAGGTAATTTATCATTTAAATCAATTTTTGTCATTTTATTATACGTGTGGCTATGCGCTATCTGTATTGGTTTAGTTCAGAATTGAGCAGGAGAATGGGTAATTAATAAAATATGAAAATGAAATGAATAAAAATCTGATTAATAAAATTAAAAATGAGAAAATAAATTATATTGTTGAGTGGTGGGAGGAGGATAGTCTGGATATTGATAGTAATCAGCACATTCTTTTTTCACTTGAAAACGAAGATATTGATATTGTTATAACAGAGAAAAATATTGATGAAATTAATTTTGTTTTGGAAAAATTTAATGTGAATATATCTATGGAATTTCATGTTAACTTTTTTGATCGTATTATCTATCCAATATCTAGATATGGAGAAAAATATTATGAATATAAATATGGATGTATGCTGAATAAAATTTTAAAATTTATAGGTATTCGCTGTTTGCAAAAAAGGAAGTCTCTTTAAATTTATATTTAATATTTTTCAATTGGCAATATTTTTTTGAAAATTAATGATATTAGTTAGAGCTGAATGCACAGTGAAGAAAATACATAGGATAATAATTTTTCATCTTAATGAATAACATAACTAAATAGAGATTCTTTTGGGCACCCGGTAAGCTACACTTGCCGGGTGTCTCTTATCGGATTTTTATCTTTATTACAAAGTGTATATATACGAAATATACTGTAATCTGCTGACGGGAATCGGCTATTATGTCGCCACGTCCGATTAGAGTTTTACATACAACTATCTCGGTAATTGACACAGGTTGAGGATGCAAGAAACAACTGCCTACACAACCGGCCCGCTCAACCAATACACCGCCATCGAGCGCGGAGAAGAAGCCGCCTTTGAGCCGGTTCACGACGCGGACGGCAATCAGACATTGATCAGGACATCCACCGGCATCTGGCAAGTCGCCTACAACGCAGAAAACCGTCCGGTGCGCTTCGTCAATGAAAGCGCCAAAACCGTGGTGGAATGCACCTACGACTACATGGGCAGGCGGCACACCCGCAAAGTGAGCGTCAACGGGACGGTGAGCAGCTACCTGCGCTACATGTACCGTGGCTACCTGCAAATAGCCGCCATAGATGCCGTCAGCGGAGTCTTCCGATGGTTCCTGTTCTGGGACCCGACGCAGCCTGAGGCTACACGCCCGCTGGCCATCCGCAAAGACGGCACCTGAGTTGGAGCTATGACAAGTGGTGCAATTGGTAGTGCTGGTGCCGGTGTTGGTGCTGCTCCTGGATCTGTAGTTGGCGCAAGGATAGGTGCGTTAATAGGAGATGTCACTGGTTGGTGGTTTGGTGCGTCAATTGCAGAACGTGTATATAATTGGATATTCACAGAATTAGAAAAAGAAGAGTATGAAGTTGTATGTGCAAAAAATTAGTTTTTATTATTTGTAGTGGTATATTAGTTATATTTATTTGTAAAATTTTATAAAAATGAACCGAAAAATAAATAAGTACTATTTTGATATTAATAGTGAAGCAAAGTATATTTTTTTTGAATGCAAAAATGGTTTGCATTATATGCTGTCCAATTCAATATGTTCATATATTCCGGAGTTGCCACCGAATGCCCGTGAATATCCAAACAAGTGGAATTCACAAAAATGGAATAAATGTGGTAAAAAATGGATTTCTTTTTTATGGCGTGGTTTTTTCTGTGAAGATAATAACTGCGTTCCTTCGTATGAGCACTATTCTCATTTATATATTGGTTTTCAGTCCAGTATGGATACCCTTTATTTCATGAATAATGGGGCGGTAATTCACTTTTTCTCAAAGAAAAAAGGGAAAAAAGAGATAGAGGAAATTCGTTTTTATACAAGTCAGCAGGCTGATAGAAATGGAATTCGCATTCAGAATTATCTACATAATTCCTCTTATCAAAATATTCCTATTTATTGGGAAGGGACAGGTGGTCTTTATCCTCTTGAAGGAGGATTTATTGTCACACCAAGTTTTTGTTCCAGCGGAAAGCTTTGCGATATGAAAGCTTATGAACTTAATCATATTGAAAATTCACGCAGTATCGATTTTGTGCAAGGAGCTTTTAGTCTGGCAAAATATCCGGAAGAAAGTCGTGCATTTAGAGAGCTTCCTTCGTATTTCTGTGAACTGGCAGATTCCTCATTTGACTATGAATCATGGGAGATGGCTATGACATCGGAATCCATTCCTCTGGAACACAACTGTGTTCATCCGTTTTATAAGAATGACATATGTATAGCTGAATTGGTAATTGTTAATTTAATATGGGGAACTTCTTATTATCCCTATCAAGATTCATATGTACTTTTGTTACGTTACTCTCCATCAGTAGAATCTTGTGTTATCCAACTTGTTGACCTTGTATTGGAAAAATTTCCCAGTATCAGATTAATAGAAAATAAAGAAATTATATGATGATTTTGTCTAATTTTGAAAACTATTTTTAATCATCAGAAGATGATGCGAAACACTGAAAGCTGTCCTGATGCCAAAAAGAGATAGAAATCTTATGCAGCGGAGGAAAGCAGCTATTTCAGGGTACTCTAAAAGTGAAATGTCTTATAAAAATTTAGAATGACAATTTGAATTTTTATGATATTATCATAATTGAGACTAATCTCAGAAGAGCAGAAGTTTTGTTTTTTAATAATTATCGATTTTATTAAAATGACATGATGAAAAAATATATTATATACTGTATTATTGTTGTTGTTTCAGTATTTGCTTCTTTTCTGTTTTTTGATAAATATTATAAGAAATCTACTCTTCTGGGAGAGATCGGCAATACATATGTCTTTAGCTATGATCCTCCTTTAATAATAGGAAATGTAAAGATTCAGGAATTATCTAAATTTAATCAAACATTTGCTGATTAGTTTCCCGATCATCATGTCTATGCCTCATACTGTGGAAAAGAATGTACCCTGACCGTAATAATCCTTTATGATTATGATGCTGATTTTTCTTGTGCAGATAGAGAAAAACTGTGGAAACTAATTTGTGAATGTCAAGACAGCTTGTGGTATAAACAGGATATGGAACAAATTAAATAAAACTTAATATTTTTGATTTTATATAATTAATACATGAAAACTGTTTAATTTTATAAAAGCTCTTTCTGTTTATCGGAAGGAGCTTTTTTTACAGAAATGATAATTACTTTGTTTTGATAGTGATTTTTTGTTGATTTTTATAAAATTATGTTTCCTGTCAAAGATATTGACCATTGTAAAAATGCTATGAATCTGCTAATAGTTTTGAGAAAATCCTTGACGAAGTAGCAGCAATATTGAAATGCTCAAGCAGGAACTGGATGTCCATGTTTCCAGATATAAAGAATATGGTTTTTAGTAAAATATTATACTTTTTCTTGTTTCCGGTCATATTTTTCTCATCTTGCCATCAAGGAGGGCCTCCGGTGATACAGCTTCCGCAGCCAGTACCTGTTTACGATATGGAAAAGCTTTCCAAGGATCAGGTATATATTCAGGCGGAGGAAAAAATAATGAACTTATCGCTGCAGCAGAAGCTGCAATTGGCGAGTTATATTATTCATTCTGCGAATTGGGAGAAAATGTTGAAGAAAGAATTCAAGCAGGTCCGCAGCGGACGGTATCAGGAAATGTTGTCCATGGTACATCAGGATGACGATAGTTATTTAAATAGAGTTATTATTCCATATATCCGCTTATCGAGTAAAGATAAAGATATTTTATTTCTGCTTCAAAACAATACATACGGGGAGGCTATTTTAAGCAGGGCGGATATTTTTGACTTGGTAGCGGAAAATTATATAGAATATTTCTCGGATGATAAAAACGGGTGGGATTTTTTATGGTTTTATATGAACATGCAAGAAGAAGAGGCTCCCTATTGTGAAATGATCAAAAAAATTCTTATAAAAAGGCATCTCAACCGATTCAGCTACGGGAAGAAAATACGGGATATGCTCGGCAACTCTCCTTTTAGAAGAAATGATGGACGTTGTCTATAATTCTACTGAAACTACCTGCAGGTGGCGGAGTGCGACTTGACCGGGGAAACGCCGGAGGTTGTGCGCAGTTACATCTGGGACCCCTCGGAACCTGAGGCCACGCGCGTCCTGTCCATGACGCGCTGGGAAGCGAACGGGACGCAGGAGAAAGAGCATCTCTACTGCATGCACGACGCGATGAAGAACGTCACCTCCCTCTTCGGGGAAGCGCGCGGACGCCGCGCCCTGTATGAATACCGGCCGTACGGAGGTCTGATTACGTCGGAAGGCAACATGGCGGAAGAGAACAAATTCCGCTTCTCGAGCGAATACATGGATGGCGAACTGGGGCTGGTCTATCACAGTGTTCATCGGTATCAATTCGTTTGATATCTTTGGAGCGGCCTCATTCCTGTTGGAAATCTGTCAACGGGGATTGGAAAGAGATAGGTATTCATGCAGAGTTAGTTCTGTAAATTTTGTTGAGGAAGTCTTTTGGAATTCTGTATGGGATTCAAGCTGCATCCGGTATGTTCCGGGTGCAGTTTTTGTGTAAACGGGTTGAGAAAGACTTGCCGTTATCCGCCTTCCGGGAAGAACGGAAAGCGGGAGCGCAGCCGGAAGAATTAATTTTTTCTTAACAAGAAGAAGAAGGAAGTTAACTACCCAGAATGGAATTTCCGGATATATTGAGGCAATGTTTTTACATTATATTAAACATCGCCGGTCCGTTCCGGGACTCCGTATCTGCCATAGCGGTTTTTCCGTGAAATTTTTTCAGATAAAAAAGAAAAACGGCATAGAATAATATTTTTGTTTCCATATATGTTGGAATGGTTTGAATTTAAATTTCATAAAATATCATGATGGAATCATTGTTGGGTTTTATCTTTTGTCTATTGAGCGGAATATTCTGTTTTTGGCTCTTTTTCAAATGCGTCGACTGGTTTGAAAAAATCTAAAACTGTGCCTGTCTATGTATACATTATTATTTGTGATTAGCTTAATTGTGTTCGGTTATTTGATGTATGTCTTGATCAAACCGGAAAAATTTTAACCAGCAAGATGATGAAAACAGAAATTCTAGGTGTTATTGCGCAAATCGTTCTTATGGTGGCTTTGAGCTATCCTCTGGGGAAATATATTGCCAAGGTTTACAAGAAGGAGAAAACATGGCTTGATTTCATGAAGCCTGTTGAAAGGCTGATGTTCCGCCTGTCCGGGATTAATCCGGAGGAAGAAATGAACTGGAAGCAGTTCCTGCGGGCTTTATTGACCGTAAATCTGTTCTGGTTCGTATGGGGGATGGTTCTTCTGGTCAGCCAGGGGTACCTGCCCCTCAATCCGGACGGCAACGTCGGACAGACGTGCCACCAGGCGTTCAATACATGCATTTCATTCATGGTGAATTGTAACCTCCAGCATTACAGCGGGGAAAGCGGTTTGACCTATTTTACGCAGTTGTTCGTGATTATGCTGTTCCAATTTATTACGGCAGCTACCGGCATGGCCGCAATGGCAGGGATCATGAACGCTCTCAGTAAGAAGACAACTAAAACGATTGGAAACTTCTGGGATTACCTCGTGTTGAGTTCTACCCGCATTTTGCTGCCTCTTTCTCTGGTGGTCGGATTCATCCTGATTACTCAGGGTACGCCGATGGGGTTTGACGGTAAGATGGAAGTGACAACCCTTGAGGGAGTGGAACAAACCATTTCCCAAGGGCCTGCCGCGGCTGTTGTGCCCATTAAACAGCTGGGAACGAATGGCGGCGGTTATTTCGGCGTTAATTCATCCCATCCGCTGGAAAATCCGACTTACCTTTCCAACATGGTCGAATGCTGGTCCATCCTGATTATTCCGATGGCGATGGTTTTGGCCTTTGGTTTTTATCTCAAGCGCAAGAAACTGGGATACAGTATTTACGGCGTGATGTTGCTTGCCTTTTTAATTGGCGTTTGCATTAACGTGTATCAGGAGATGAACGGCAATCCCCGCATAGAAGAGATGGGCATCGTCCAGGAAAGTGGGGCTATGGAAGGTAAGGAAATCCGGCTCGGATCCGCGGCTACAGCTTTGTGGAGCGTCGTTACGACAGTTACGTCAAATGGGTCCGTCAACGGGATGCATGATTCCACCATGCCTCTTTCAGGCATGATTCAGATGTTGAACATGCAGATTAATACGTGGTTTGGCGGCGTCGGGGTAGGGTGGATGAATTATTTCGCCTTCATGATTATAGCCGTGTTCATCAGCGGTCTGATGGTGGGAAGAACCCCCGAATTCCTGTGCAAGAAAGTAGAAGCCCGTGAAATGAAAATCGCTTCCATTGTGGCGTTGCTCCACCCGTTTGTGATTCTCGTCGGAACGGCTCTGGCTTGTTATCTGTTTGTTTACGCGCCGTCGTTTGTGGAAGGCGAAGGAGGGTGGGTCAATAATCCCGGCTTTCATGGATTGAGTGAATTCCTTTACGAGTATACTTCAAGCGCTGCCAATAACGGTTCCGGGTTTGAAGGGCTGGCCGATAATACCTGGTTCTGGAATTACTCATGCGGTATTGTTCTCATTCTGAGCCGTTTCATCCCGATCATCGGCCAGGTTGCCATCGCCGGGCTTCTGGCGGGCAAGAAGTATATTCCCGAGACGTCCGGAACGTTGAAGACGGATTCCGTAACGTTCAGCGCCATGACTTTTGCCGTGATTTTCATTGTTGCGGCTTTGTCCTTCTTCCCTGTCCATGCCTTAAGCACCATTGCCGAACATCTGAGTTTGTAAATTTAGGGTAGAATACGTTTACCACCAATAACATATTTACATATTTCCGTTCCAGTTTCTGGAATTGAAAAAGAAATCTACGATATGAAAAATTCCAATAATACTTCCCTGTTCCAAAGGGAACAGGTACGGGAAAGCTTGAAGCAGTCATTGATCAAGCTTCATCCGGGAATGATGATGAGGAACCCGATCATGTTTACCGTGGAAATCGCCACGATGATCATGCTTCTGGTAACCGTTTATTCCCTCTTCAGCGACGGACAAGGGGATTTCCTTTATAATTTCCTCGTTTTCGTCATTTTGTTCCTCACCCTTCTGTTCGCCAATTTTGCCGAAGCGATTGCGGAGGCCCGGGGAAAGGCGCAGGCCGACAGCCTGCGCAGGACGCGTGAGGAAACGCCGGCCAAGTTGATTGTCGATGGCACGGTTACCGTCATCAATAGTTCCCAGTTGAAAAAAGGGGATTATTTCGAATGTGTCGCGGGAGATATCATTCCCGCCGACGGGGAGGTTGTCGAAGGGCTGGCTTCCATTGACGAAAGCGCTATTACGGGGGAATCCGCTCCGGTTATCCGTGAGTCCGGCGGGGATAAGAGTTCCGTGACGGGCGGCACGAAAGTGCTGTCAGAGCGGATCAAGGTGCTTGTCACCGCGCGTCCCGGAGAGAGTTTCCTTGATAAGATGATTGCTCTGGTTGAAGGCGCTTCCCGGCAGAAAACCCCTAACGAGATAGCGTTAACCATTTTGTTGGCTGTCTTTACCCTGGTTTTCCTTGTCGTCTGCATTACCTTGAAGCCGGCAGCCGATTATTCCGGAACGGAAATCAGCATTGCCGCCCTGATTTCCCTGTTCGTATGTCTCATTCCTACGACTATCGGCGGATTGCTTTCTGCGATCGGCATTGCCGGAATGAATCGTGCCTTGAGGGCCAATGTTATTACGAAGTCAGGGAAGGCTGTGGAGACGGCCGGGGACATCAGCACCCTCCTGCTTGATAAAACAGGTACGATTACGATTGGCAATCGGAAAGCGACGGGATTTTTCCCTGTCCAGGATTTTGACAAGCAGGCTTTTGTTGAAGCCTGTCTGATGTCTTCCGTTTCAGACGATACTCCGGAAGGGAAATCGATTATCGAGCTTGGACATGAATACGGCGTCCATATGCGCAACCTTCATACGGAGGGGGCCCGCATGATTCAGTTCACGGCGGAGACGAAGTGTTCGGGCATTAATCTGAGCGATGGAACCGAAATCCGGAAAGGGGCTTTTGACACCATCCGCAAGATTGCCGAGGAAGCGGGAAATCCATTTCCCAAAGAAGCCGAGGAAATCATTGAAAGAGTGGCGGGCAATGGCGGCACCCCTCTTGTCGTCTGCATCAACAGGAAGGTTGTCGGCGTTATTGAATTGCAGGATATCATCAAGCCGGGCATAGAAGAGCGCTTCGAACGCCTGCGCAAGATGGGAGTAAAGACGGTAATGGTGACGGGGGATAATCCGAGTACGGCCAGGTATATCGCTGAAAAAGCAGGCGTTGATGATTTCATCGCGGAAGCCAAGCCCGAAGATAAGTTGAGTTATATCAGGAAGGAGCAGGCTTCCGGCAAACTGGTTGCCATGATGGGGGACGGGACGAATGACGCTCCGGCTCTGGCGCAGGCCGATGTCGGCGTAGCCATGAACAGCGGAACCCAGGCCGCCAAGGAGGCCGGCAATATGGTTGACCTTGATAATGACCCCACCAAATTGATTGAGGTTGTAGAAATAGGCAAGCAGCTGCTGATGACGCGCGGCACGTTGACGACGTTTTCCATTGCCAATGACGTCGCCAAGTACTTCGCGATTGTGCCTGCGCTGTTCATGATTGCGATTCCAGAACTTGCTGCGCTGAATATCATGCATCTGCATAGTCCGGAAAGTGCCATCCTGTCTGCGATTATTTTCAATGCAATCATTATCCCCATCCTGATTCCTCTGGCCTTGAGGGGCGTGGCGTACAAGCCCATTGGAGCCAGCGCTCTGCTGCTTCGCAACATCCTGATTTACGGAGTGGGCGGTCTGATTGCTCCCTTCATCGGAATCAAACTGATTGATATGGCTGTCGGCCTGTTTTTTTAACTGAAATAAATATATTGTTATGAGAAATTTAGTGAAATCATTGCGTCTTACACTTGTCTTTTGCGTCTTTTTCTCCATATGCTACATCCTGGTGCTGTGGATATTCGGATTGATTGCCGGCCCTGGCGGAGGAAATGCGGAAACCCTGGTTTTGAACGGGCGCGTGGTAGGCGCCGCCAATGTCGGGCAGCAATTCACGAAGGATATTTATTTCTGGGGCCGTCCGTCCCATGCGGGCGACGGTTATGACGCGTCCAGTTCATCCGGCAGCAATAAGGGGCCGACCAACGAAGAATACCTGGCCGACGTGAATATTCGGATAGATTCGTTCTTGAAGAAACATCCTTATTTGGAACGGAAGGATGTCCCTTCCGAAATGGTTACGGCCAGCGCTTCCGGCCTGGATCCGCATATCACTCCGGAGAGCGCCTATGTGCAGGTGAAGCGCGTTGCCAAGGCCCGCGGCATGGAGGAGGGGGCTGTGAGGTCTCTTGTCGATCAGGCCGTGGAAAAACCGCTGCTGGGCATGTTTGGCACGGAGAAGGTCAATGTGCTTAAGTTGAATATTGCTCTTGAGAAGGCTGATCCTTCAGGGAAGCATTAATTTCCTGATTGTTTAGGGCGGCAATGGCGATTCCGGATTTGGTGATAAATTGCCGCCTTGAAAAAATGAAATCAATTGCGGGCTTCATGTCATGGTAACGCCCGCAATTGATTTTCATTTTCAAAAGATTCTGTAAAATCAACAAGATGTTTTTAACCGCAGGAGCCGGGTGAATTTAATATGATTGACGGAAGTAACGGAGCAGAGCACTTTCTTGACCTGATACGGCGTTCTCGAAGGGGAAAGTTCAAGATTTACATTGGTATGATGGCCGGAGTAGGCAAGACGTACCGCATGCTGCAGGAAGCCCATGAATTGCTGAATAACGGCATTGATGTCAGAATCGGTTACGTTGAAACCCACGGGCGGCCCGGGACTGAAGCCATGCTCCGGGGGGTGCCCGTCATCCCGCGTAAAGTGGTTTTTTACAAAGGCAGGGAGATTGAAGAAATGGACCTGGACGCGATTCTTCAAGCCCGGCCCGAGTTGGTTATTGTTGACGAACTGGCTCATACCAATGTGGAAGGGAGCCGCCATCGCAAGAGATGGGAAGACGTGATGGAGCTGCTTGACGCCAATATTAATGTGATTTCCGCGATTAATATCCAGCACATCGAAAGCCTGAGCGGCGAAGTGAAGGAGATTACGGGGATTGAGATGAAGGAACGGGTTCCCGACAGGATTTTGCAGGAGGCGGACGAAGTGGTGAATATCGACCTGACGTCCGAGGAATTGATCGGCCGCCTCAAGGCCGGCAAGATTTACCGGCCTGAAAAAATCCAGATTGCCCTGGATAATTTTTTCAGAACGGAAAATATTCTTCAGCTGCGTGAACTGGCATTGAAGGAAGTTGCTTTCCGAGTGGAGAAAAAAGTGGAAACGGAAGTATTCCCGGCAGTTTCTTCCGCCAGAAGGGAAAAGATTCTGGCCTGCATCAGCAGCAATGAACAGACGCCCCGGCGCATCATCCGAAAAGCATACCGGATTTCCTCGCGTTACAGTACGTCGTTTATCGCCCTTTACGTCCAGACGCCAAGGGAGTCCCCCGACCGCATCAATCTGGCATCCCAGCGCCATTTGCTTAATCATTTCAAGCTGGTGGCCGAACTGGGAGGGACGGTGAAGCAGGTGAGTGCGGAAGACATACCCCAGGCGATCATCGCAACGTGCAGGGAATATCATATTACGGCTATTTGCATGGGGCATCCCGCATTCAAAATGCCCGGAGCCATGTTCAAGATACTGGGATATAAACAATTTCTGCGTGTCTTGTCGGAGATGAAGATAGATTTAATCATCATTGCATAAAAAACAGCGGTAAATTTGAAAATAAGGCCGGAGCCGGTTCTTTTCACAGGAAGCAGGCGATGAGATTATCATGCTTGTCTTCCCTGAGCGGAACGGATTGTTGCCGGCAGTTTCCGTTATAGCCTCCCCGGGGGCGTTTTCCGTTACCATTCCCGGGCGGGGCGGCCCCTTTTATTTTTTCCGTCTGGTTGTCTGAAAAACAGTCCAATGTTCCGGTCCGCCGCATCTCCGGCAGCACCTTTGTTGAAAAAGAATGTAGAATTCCCGGAGGAGCAGCATTCTTAAAAGTGAAACGATAACGTTCCGTCTTCCATAGAGGAGCGGCGGTTATCATAAACAGAAGGAACAGTTATGAGCATCAATTTGCAAAAAGTCATTATCGCCGTATGTGCGGCCGCAACGGTCAGTGCGGGATTCGCAGCCCGCACCGAGGGGGCCAAACTGCACCGATTCAGCACTACTATCGAAAAAGAGAGGCCGCAGTTGAATGAAGAAACGAAACGGTTGATTGCTTCCTATCGCCGGAATCCGTCCGAGGCTAATCGGTCGGCTTTGAGGAAACAGGTCGGGATTAATTACGACAAGGTCCTTGACCGAAAAAAGGCGAAGCTTGAAGAATTGAAACGAACGGCCCGGCATGCGTCCAAGATACAGGAAATGCAGGAGATCGTGGATGAAATGGTTCAAAACAGGGAAGCGCGCATCGACCAAAGCATGCGGCGTTTCAGTGATCCGCGATTCAGACCAGGTGCCCGCTATGCAGATGGCGGGTATTTGCCGGTGCTCGGAGCTTCCTGGAATGTATCAATTGCATATACTCCGGTTACCAATGAGGATTATGCCCAATTCCTGAAGGCAACGGGAAGGAAGGCTCCTAAGGATTGGGATAATGGCGTCATGCCTGCCGGCAAAGGGAGGCATCCCGTGGTGAATGTTTCCTATGACGACGCTTCTGCCTATTGCCAATGGTTGTCGCTCCAGGATGGGAAAGCCGTTTACCGCCTGCCGACTGAAGAGGAGTGGGAGTTTGCCGCCGGGCATATGCCCAAGGATGCGGATTTTAATTGCGGCGAGAGAAACGGGACATCTCCCGTGGACGCCCATGCCGCGACATCCGGCGCCTGCGGAGCGATTGATATGTGGGGCAATTGCTGGGAATGGACTTCTTCTTCAGTTGAAGTTTCCAAGGCCGTGGCACACGGTAAAACGGTCATGGCGGTGAAGGGCGGTTCCTGGCGTTCGCCGCGGACGAGCTGCAGGACTGAGCGGAAAGGAGAAGGAAGGGAATCTTCTTTCGCTTTCAGTGATGTCGGTTTCCGGGTCGTCCGCGAAGGTTGAGGGGGGATTCCATGCGTTTCAGTTTCTTACAGGCAATAGAATCTGGCTGGCAGACCTGATGGAAATTCCGGCCGAATTGGTAGATTTCCCTAAGGAACTGCATTCTTGAAAAGTGAAACGATACCGTTTCAGAAAAAATATCAACCCTCATTGATTATCATGAACAAGCTCATCATTCCTGCAATTATTGGAATATTCGGTCTGGCTCCCGGTACGGTTACTGCCAACGCGGCGGAATCAACAACAGCCTCCTTTTCTGTTCAAATACTGAAAAAGAAACCGACTGATTTGATTTACGTAGTGAAACTCGGCCCCAAGTAAGTCTTGGATCACGGTCTGAAAAGATTCATGATAAACGGCGGTAAAAAATAGTCGCCGCCATCTTATCTGTTGCCGGGCCTGCAGCCCGGCAGCGTTTTCCCATCAATGAGGACGTTTTATCACCTGTAGGGCGGAAACATATCTGACTTCCGTACAGCTTTGATACATTGCCCATCATGTCTTAAAAAGTCAACATATTGAGAAGAAAGGCGTTTTATGGTAAAATGGTTGTTGTGCGGAGCCGCCATGATTTCCGGCATCGTGATCGCGGCTGAGCTGGAAAATCGTTCATTCCAGTTTGGAAATTTTGAGGTGATTGCTGTTCAGGATGCTCTTTCAGCGATGCGGTTCGAATTATTCCCGGGTATGCCGGAAGAGGAGTTCCTCCGCTTAACCGGAGGCGGGAGGGTTCCTTCTTCCGTGAATGTTTTCCGGTTGAAACGCGGCGACGGAAAAATCATTCTGGTGGACGCAGGGAACGGAGGAAAACGGGGCGGGATGCTCCGTAAACTTGAACAGAGCGGCGTTTTTCCGGAGAGCGTCGATTTCATTTTGCTCACCCATATGCAAGGCGACGACATCGGGGGATTGCT
>ENA-ORMC01000364-ORMC01000364.1-human-gut-metagenome-genome-assembly--contig:-NODE-364-length-16130-cov-5.4846_pt1 | contig 16130 bp, 13 predicted proteins | sample MGYA00243076_ERZ508842 | MGnify/ENA primary metagenome ERZ508842 (study PRJEB26277, sample SAMN04329816) | human gut metagenome | biome: human-associated habitat | host: Homo sapiens | place: USA... | reverse complement strand
ACACGGTTTCGCGCAGCCGCAGCTTGCCACTCTCCTGCTAGGCCACCGGCTTTCCCTGCATGAACTTCTCCAGCTTCTGAATATCCTTATAACTATAAAAGGTAAGGCAGTGTCCTTCGCCGCCGTCGCGTCCCGCACGCCCCGTCTCCTGATAATATCCCTCCAGGGACTTGGGAATATCGTAATGGATCACATAGCGCACGTCGGGTTTGTCGATACCCATGCCGAAAGCGATCGTGGCCACGATCACATCGGCCCGCTCCATCAGGAAGTCGTCCTGATTGGCCGCACGTGTCTGGGCGTCCATACCGGCGTGATAGGCCAAAGCCCGGATGCCGTTGGCTACGAGCAACTCCGTACGCTCCTCGACCATCTTGAGGCTCAGGAAGTAGGTGCTGCCGCTCTTGCCCTCGTGCTGCTTGATGTAACGGATAATCTCCCGGTCCACATCGTGCTTGGGCCGGATTTCGTAATACAAGTTGGGGCGGTTGAACGACGACTTGAATACCGAAGCGTCGCTCATACCCAGGTTTTTCTGGATGTCCATCTGCACCTTGGGGGTAGCCGTCGCCGTCAGGGCGATCAGGGGCGCCGTGCCGATCTCGTTGATGATCGGACGAATGCGGCGGTACTCCGGACGGACATCATGCCCCCACTCCGAAATACAGTGCGCCTCGTCGATGGCGTAGAACGAAACCTTGACCTTGCGCAGAAACGCCACGTTATCCTCTTTGGTGAGCGACTCCGGAGCGAAGTAGAGCAGCTTGGTCCGCCCCTCCAACACATCGTTGCGCACCTGCGCGATGGCACTCTTGTTCAGGGAAGAGTTCAGGAAGTGAGCGATTCCCGCATCGTTAGAATAGGTGCGCATGGCATCCACCTGGTTTTTCATCAGGGCGATCAACGGCGATATGACGATCGCCACGCCGTCCATCAGCAGGGCGGGCAACTGGTAACACAAGGACTTGCCGCCGCCGGTAGGCATCAGCACGAACGTATCTTTTCCACTCAACACATTGCGAATCACGGCTTCCTGATTCCCCTTGAATGAAGAGAAGCCGAAATATTCTTTCAGTTTCTCGCGCAGCAAGGAATCTTCATTTTGCTTCATAACTCTTCTCAAACACAAATTTCAATGTAAAGATAAAAATAATTCGGAAAAAAACATAACTTTGTAAAAAAATTTCATAAAAAATGCGTCTTTACACCAGCGAGCTCGTCAAGAAATACAAAGCCCGCACCGTGGTGAACCACGTTTCGATCGACGTGAACCAGGGTGAGATCGTGGGTCTTCTGGGTCCGAACGGAGCCGGCAAGACCACGACGTTCTATATGATCGTCGGCCTGATCAAACCCAACGAAGGCCAGATCTTTCTCGAAGACGACAACGGCCAGGTAGCCGAACTCACCAAAGAGCCCGTCTATCGCCGGGCCCAGATGGGTGTGGGGTATCTGGCGCAGGAGGCCTCGGTTTTCCGCCGTTTGAGCGTCGAGGACAACATCAAGGCCGTTCTGGAGATGACCGATCTGAAAAAGGACGAACAGGCCGCACGCTGCGAAGCGCTGATCGAAGAGTTCCGCCTTCAGAAAGTACGCAAGAGCCTCGGCATCCAGCTGTCGGGCGGCGAGCGGCGACGTACCGAAATCGCCCGCGCCGTGGCGATCAACCCGGCCTTCATCCTGCGCGACGAACCGTGCGCAGGCGTCGATCCGATCGCTGTCGAAGACATCCAGAGCATCGTCGCTACGCTGAAGAACAAGAATATCGGCGTCATCATCACCGACCACAACGTCGATGAAACGCTGGCCATCACCGACCGTACCTACCTGCTGTTCGAGGGTAAAATCCTCAAGGCGGGTTCGGCCGAGGAGCTGGCTGCCGACCCGATGGTGCGCAAGGTCTATCTGGGACAGCATTTCGAACTGCGGCGCAGTCCGACGCTCGACAAACTCCGCAAGGGACAACCCGCGAGCGCAGCCGAAGAGAATCCGTCCGAGGAGAAATAGACCGTACCCGCCTTCTGTCGGGCAATGCCCGGCGGATCGGCCTCGCGGAATCCGCCCGACTCCTGCCTACGACGGTACGAACCCGGACCGGAATCCGGAACCGTTTTCCGCCTGCGGCAAGCGCCCCTCCCGGCAAGCCCGGGAAGTCCGAAACGAAATCCGGAAAGGATTGCGGACTCGCAACCGATTCCGGGAGCGCATCCCGGAAAAAACAAACAGACAACCATTTTCGAACACCGGTTTGCATCGTACAGTTCGCGCGAATCATTCCGGATTCGGAAAATGGAAAGCGAAACAACGACTTTTTGACAAGTGCCGCAACGGACTAAACTCCGAACTGCCGCACCGAAAAATACAGTAATTATCCGTATATGGATCAATCCGTTCCCCCGGGGAGGGTTCGAGGCATTTGCATTCCCCCATGTTCCAAAAGTTACGCACAGCGCGCCCTGGCCGCCTCGCTGCTGGCCGAAGGTACTTCCCGGCTGCATAACATCGAATTTTGCGACGATACCCGTTCGGCCATCCGCTGCATCGAGGCGCTCGGTGCCCGGGTACGGCGCACCGGAGAGCGCACGCTCGAAATCGACGGCGGCCTCTCCCCCGCAGGCGACAGACTCTACGTCGGCCAGTCGGGGCTTTCCACCCGGCTCTTCACCCCGATCGCATCCCTCTGCGACACGCCGATCGGAGTGGTGGGCGAAGGACCGCTGCTACACCGCTCGTTCCGGACGATGATCCGCACGCTCCGGGCACTGGGCGTCCGGGTTCACGACCGCAACGACCATCTCCCCCTCCATATCCAAGGTCCGATCCGGGGCGGCGAGGTTCAGATAGAGGGGCTGGTTTCCTCCCAGTTCATCACAGGGCTGCTGCTGGCCCTGCCGATCGCCGAAGAGGAGACGACGATTCACGTGCCCCACGTAATATCGACCCCCTATATCGACATCACGATCGACACGGCCGAGCGCTTCGGCATCGAAATCCTGCATAAAGACTATAAAGAATTCTACGTGGCCGGAGGACAACGCTACCGGCCTGCGGAGTTCGAAATCGAGAGCGACTGGAGCGCGGCCGCCTTCCTGCTGGTAGCGGGGGCCGTCGCGGGCGAAGTGACGATCCGCAACCTCTCGGTACTCTCCCGACAGGCCGACACAGCCGTTATGACTGCCCTCGTTCGGGCCGGCGCATCCGTCATCGACGAGGGCGATACGATCACCGTCGCACACCGTCCGCTGCAAGCCTTCTCATTCGACGCGACCCAATGTCCGGGGCTTTTCCCGGCCCTGGCCGCCCTGGCCGCTTCAGCCGAGGGGACGAGCGTCATCAAAGGAACCTCCCGGCTGGAGAACAAGGAGGGCAACCGCGCCGAGTCGATCCGCGAGGAGTACGCCAAACTCGGCATCGAGGTCGATCTCGACGAAGAGGATACGATGAAAATCCGGGGCGGACGAATCCGGGGCGGACACGTGCACAGCCACGACGACCATCGCATCGCCATGTCGCTCGCGGTAGCGGCTCTGAACGCCGACACCCCCGTCGTTATCGAAAATCCCGCATGCGTGGCCAAGAGCTTTCCCGACTTCTTCGAACGGCTCGAATCCCTGCGTACTGCGGAATAAACGGACCGACTATGCCGACACGCCGGGAAATCATCGCACGGATCGAAACGCCGCTCACCGCCCTCTACGGCGAGCGCGAAGCGCGACAAATCGCCCGGATCGTTGTGATGGAACTCGGCGGACTCTGCCTGACCGACCTGGTCGCCGAACCGGACAAGGAGCTCGGAATCGACGAACTCGACCGGATCATCGGCGAACTGACCGCCGGCCGTCCCCTGCAATACGTACTGGGACATACCGAATTTTACGGGCTCGACTTCCAGGTGCGGGAAGGGGTGCTGATTCCCCGTCCCGAAACCGAAGAGTTGGTCCGCTGGATCGCCGAATCCCCCGCCCCGGACATTCCCGCCGTACTCGACGTCGGCACCTGCAGCGGCTGCATCGCCGTCACACTGGCCCGGCTGATCCCGGAGTCCCGTATTACAGCCGTCGATATTTCCGAAAAAGCCCTCTCCATCGCCCGCGAAAATGCCCGGAGACTCGATGCAAAAGTGGATTTCCGACAAGGCGACGCCCTCGGGGAGCTATTCCCCGGACAACGGGAACAGTTCGACCTGATCGTTTCCAATCCCCCCTATATCCCCCGCAGCGAAAAAGCCTCGATACGCGTGAATGTTACGGGTTACGAACCGGCGGAGGCGCTCTTCGTCGAGGACGGAGATCCGCTGATTTTCTACCGGGCCATCGCCCGCAATGCCCGGCGGCTGCTCCGTCCCGGCGGACGGCTCTATTTCGAGATCCACGAGAATTTCGCGGACGAAACGTTCCGGATGCTGACCCGGGAAGGGTTTCCGGATACCGCCGTGCGCCGCGACCTGAACGACAAAAACCGCATGACATGCAGCCTGCAAAGAAGATAAAACGCGACAAAACGCCCGAACAGGCTTACGCGGCCTTGATCCGGCTCTGTGCCCGGAGCGAAAAATCCTCGGGCGACGCCCTGCGGCTGATGCAGCGCTGGGGCGTGGAGCCTTCGGCCCGGCAGGGCGTGCTGCAAAAGCTCCTCGCCGACCGATTCATCGACGACAACCGCTACGCCGAAGCCTTCGTGCGCGACAAAATCCGACTGAGCGGCTGGGGCGCCCGCAAGATCCGCACCTCGCTCCGGCTCAAAGGCATCGCCGCAGCGATCATCGATGAAGCTCTTGCCCGACTGGATCCGGCGAACCAGTCCGAACGGCTGCGGACACAGCTCGAAAAAAAGCTCCGACTGACCCGATACAAAGATACTTACGATTTGAAAACCAAACTGATCCGCTACGGCCTTTCGCTCGGATACGACTACGACGCCGTACTCGATGCCGCCGGCGAATTGATCCAAACAAACGACGAACCATGCGACGACTTCTGATCTCCGCGCTGCTGCTGTGCAGCGCTCCCGTTTCGGCCCAGCACCTCGCCCCGGAAGATTACATCTTTCCCCTGCGAGACGTGGCCGGGCTTTACTCCGCCAACTTCGGCGAAATGCGTCCCAACCACTTCCATTCGGGCATAGACATCAAAACCGACGGCGTGACGGGAAAACCCGTACTCGCCACGGCCGACGGCTATATCTCACGCATCGCCGTCACGCCGGGCGGCTATGGACGCGCCATCTACATCACCCATCCCAACGGCACGACTTCCGTATATGGGCACCTCTCGAAGTTCCGCGACGACATCGAAAAATACGTACACGAGGAGCGTTACCGCACCCGGCGAAACAGCATCAATCTCTATCCCTCGGCCGACCGGTTTCCGCTCAAACAGGGCGAGCAGTTCGCCTGGTCGGGAAATACAGGCTCGTCCGCAGGCCCGCACCTGCATTTCGAGATCCGCGACTCCCGCACGCAGCGGACCCTCAACACCATTTCCAGCGGCGTGATCCGCACCCGCGACGACATTCCGCCGCGCCTGGTGAAACTCTACTACGTCGAGGTGGACAGCGTGCGCGGTGTCCCGGTGCACGCCCGGCCCCGCCCCGTCGAGCTGGTCGAAAAAACGCCCGGACGCTATGCGCTCAAACAGGAAGGAGCACTCTCCGTCGGCGGCCGAGGTTACTTCATCCTGGAAGCGACCGACCGCAAAAACGACGTATCCAACACATTCGGGCTCTGGCGCATACGCGAATTTGCAGACGAAGATCCGATCTTCGAGCTTCGTATCGACGGCTTCGCCTTCGACCAGACCCGCTACTGCAACGCCGTCACCCACTACCCCATGCAGGTCGCCTCGCGCAACGAAGTGATCCGCCTCACCCGACTCGACGGCTGCATCGACGATTTCTACCCCGTCTTGAAAAACCAGGCCCTGCTGACTCCTTCGGAAGGCCAGAGCCAGCAGATCCGCATCGAAGCCGAAGACGACAGCGGCAACCGCTCGATACTCGAATTCCGGACGATCCGACAGCCTGCACAGCGGGATTTTCGCGCCGTATGCGATTCGACGGCTCTCATCGTCGATAACCGCCGGCCCTTCTCGCATACAGCAGGAGAGGCATCGGTTCACATCCCCGCCGGCGTCTTCTACGAACCGCTCTTTTTCAGTCAGTCGAGCCGCCCGGCCCAATTCGCCGCCGCGCCGTCGGTCGCCGTCCTCTCTCCCCTCTATTCGATCCTCGATTACGACACGCCTCTGCATACGGCGGCTACGGTTACGAGCCGGGCATATGGTCCTCAGAACTTACAACCCCACACCACCCTGGGTTTCGTCCGCAAAGGGAAGGTTTCCTATGCCGGAGGAAAATATAAAAACGGCGCCGTCACCCTTTCGACCCGCACATTGGGCGACTTCTGCGTGGTGGCCGACACCGTTCCGCCACGCATCGAGCCCCGCTTCAAAGCCGGAGAGCCGATCAGAACGCGCAGCATCACCTTCCGCCTGCGAGACAACTTCTCCGGCATAGGCAGCTATACGGCCACACTCGACGGGGAGTGGATCCTGCTCGAACGCAATCCGATGCAGGGCACCATTACCCACACCTTCGACGACTCCCGCACCCCGAAAGGCCGGAGCTACACGCTCCAACTGACCGTCACGGACAACTGTGGCAACAAAACCGTCTGGAAACGGACGATAACCCGATAACAATACCGATATTTATATACTTCGGACACTGCCCGCAACGTTCAGACGGCCGACCGGAAAATCGGCCAGGGCTTTTTTCAGACAACGCACTGCCGGATTACACGGCTCCGTTCATCTTCGGTCCCTGGCGAATCCTCTCACAAGCCCGGCACACCATGACAACGAAAGATCCGCTAAACAGTTATTGTTTAGCGGATCTTTCATCGTTTTTCTCAAGTGATTCCGGAGCGGTTCGAACGCTCGACCCACAGCTTAGAAGGCTGTTGCTCTATCCAACTGAGCTACGGAACCAACGTTTGCAGCACATAATCGCATAGCGCAGCAAAGGTAATACAAAATCCTCGCTTATGCAAGCAACACGACAAGTTTTACCTCTTATCCAGCAAGGTATCAAATAGTTAATACAACGATTTAATCGACGACCGCACCCCGTCTGCAAAAATTGCCAAACGCAGATTCCCGACGATATGGACTCGCTCGAATCAGATTCTACCATAACTGACAGGATGAAAGCGGCGTCTGGGGGAATTATACTACGAAGAATTAACCTTCACCGAAGACGATCAGTGCGATCCGAAGAGTGCTCCAAACTCGGGATTTATCAACGGCAAATCGGCGGTTACGCCAAGCCGTACCGCCCTGATCGCAACCGCCTTCACTGCACCTGTCCGCTTCTGCAAAGCAGCCGAATACGACCGGACACCCCATCTTTTACCAATTTGATCCATTTTGTTTCCCGGCAGATTTGGCAATTCCGTTTTTTGTTGCTACCTTTGCTCCCCTGAAAGCCCCGGAAGTGGGTAGCGTTTATTATTTTACTTAAAAATTTTTATAGCAAATGGCTGTTAAAATTCGTCTGGCACGCCACGGTAAGAAAGGTTTTGCTTTCTACCACATCGTTGCCGCAGATAGCAGAGCGCCACGTGATGGTAAATTCATCGAGAAATTGGGTACCTACAATCCCAATACGAATCCTGCTACGATCGATCTGAACTTCGAGAAAGCTCTGGATTGGTTACTCAAAGGCGCACAACCCACCGACACCTGTCGGGCGATCCTCTCCTACAAAGGCGTAATGTACAAGAAGCACCTGCTGGGCGGTGTCGCTAAAGGTGCATTCTCCGAGTCGGACGCCGAGGCCAAATTCAACAAATGGCTGAGCGAGAAGCAGACCAAGATCGAGAACAAGACCAACAAACTGGCGTCGGACGCCAAATCGGCCGAGAAGAGCCGTCTGGCCGCCGAGACCAAAATCAAGGAAGAGCGCGCAGCCGCTCTCGCCGAGAAGAAAGCCGCTGCCGAAGCTGCCGCACGTGAGGCCGCCGAAGCTGCCGCTGCCGAATCGGCTGAAGCAGCAGCTCCCGCAGAGGGAGAAGCTCCTGCCGAGGCATAGTTACAACCGTTATGTTGTTGTCGGTTGCGCGCGTGAGTAAACTCTTCGGAGTTGAAGGTGGGGTTTTACTGAATCTCTACACGACGTTTCCCGATGACTTCTCAACAGAGGAACCGCTGTTCGTGAAGATCGATTCACTGGCGGTTCCTCTTTTTTGCGACCGCTTCGAACGGAGGGGCAAGACCAACGCATTGGCGACATTCGCGGATATCGACTCCGCTCGTCGGGCGGAAGAGTTTATCGGGCGGGAGTTGTACCTCGAGCACGAGGACGACGAAAACGATGAATTCTACCTGGAAGATTTGATCGGATTCCGGGTACGGATCGGTACGTTGAAAGGCGAAATCACGGATTATTACGACAGCGAGGCCAATCCCCTCTTCGAGGTGGAGATCGGCGGCAAACGGATCCTGGTTCCGGCGGTCGAGGAGTTCATCGCAGGCATCGATTTCGAGGGCCGTACGGTGAAGATGGTACTGCCCGAGGGACTGATCGAACTGTAACGAGAATCGGTGGAAAACCGGTGCTTCCGTGACCGGATATTTCCGGCAAAACGCGCCTTTCGGTGCGGTCGAAAAGTAAAATTTGCGCAAAAAGTATGGCACGTGTGGTTATCGGACTCTCCGGCGGCGTCGATTCGTCGGTAGCGGCCTACCTGCTCCAACAGGCCGGGCATGAGGTTATCGGACTCTTCATGATCAACTGGCACGACACTACGGGTACGCTCGAAGGCGACTGCCCCTGGCACGACGACCGGCTCTTCGCCGAACTTGTCGCGCGGCGGCTCGACATTCCGTTCCATACGGTCGATCTCTCGGACCAGTACCGTCGCCGGGTGGTGGACTATATGTTCTCCGAATACGCGAAAGGGCGTACACCCAACCCTGACGTGCTCTGCAACCGCGAAATTAAGTTCGACGTTTTTCTGAAGGAAGCCCTCAAGCTGGGTGCCGATTTCGTGGCTACGGGACACTACTGTCGCAAGGCCGAAGAGACGGCACCCGACGGTCGGACGATCTACAAATTGCTCGCGGGAAGTGATCCTAACAAGGATCAGAGTTATTTTCTCTGCCAACTTTCGCAGGAACAGCTTTCCCGGGCGCTGTTTCCGGTCGGCCACCTGCTCAAACCCGAGGTGCGACGCATCGCCGAGCAAATGAAGCTCGCCACGGCCAAACGCAAGGATTCGCAGGGCATCTGTTTCGTCGGCAAGGTCGATCTGCCGGTCTTTCTTCAACAGAAGCTCGAAGCGAAAACCGGCAATGTCCATGAAATCAAGTCCGACTGGTCCAAATACGGCCAAGCCGTCTCACTCGTCGGCAAAACGGAGGAGGCAGGTATGGGCACGGCGGAGCGAACAGTCGCGGATAAAAGCGCCATTCCTTCCGGTATGAATCCCGCGAATACGGATTCGACGGAATGTCCGAACCCGGCGACAGCTCCGACGGCAACCGCTGCGAAGCGTTCCTCCATGCCGACGGATGCGGAGCTGGCCGCACTTGCTGCTCCTTACCGTTATACCGTGAGCAACGGTAAATCAATCGGTCAGAACGACGGAGCTCACTTTTATACCATCGGCCAACGCAAAGGGTTGGGGATCGGCGGCCGCAAGGAGTCGCTTTTCGTACTGGCAACCGACGTGGAGCAGAACGTGATCTACGTCGGCGAGGGGGACGACCATCCGGGACTTTACCGCCGGGCCTTGCGGATCGCTCCCGGCGAGCTGCACTGGATCGACCCGCTCCGGGAATTGAAAACGGGCGAAAGCCGTCGTTTCGATGTCCGTATCCGTTATCGCCAGCCGCTGCAAGGAGCGGAACTCTTCATCCGTTCGGACGCGGCCTACCTGCTTTTCGACGAACCTCAGCGCGGAATCACGCCGGGACAGTTCGCAGCCTGGTACGATGGCGATGAGCTGGTCGGATCGGGCGTCATCGCCGAATAACCGGACTTCCCCCGATAGCGTCCAAGCGACCGCCGCAGAAGAAGAAGCTCATAAACACGGGCCATTTTACCGAAACCCCGGCAAAACAGGCGACAAACAGTCTTCACAACCCTCCGCTCCACGCTCAAATACAGGCAGCCATCACGTACCGTACCGGCCGATTTCCGACAAGCATTTCCCTCCCAAGCCCCTTTCCACAAGGAGGCAAAAGAAAGGGACAGCCCAGAACACGCCCCCGGCGAACGATGACAAACAGCCTCGGGAAACAAGTCTGAAACCCGAACCCAATATAATCGCCATACTTGTTGCGGCAATCGGAATTATCCCCCCGCTTCCTCGATCGTCCGCGAAAAGGGAACGGGAAGACGGTTCACCGAGCATCGAGCGCCTTCGGGATCGCGGTTTTCTGGTGCTGACCGATCCCTCGCAGCTCGATACCTTGAGCCGGGGACCTGTGATGGGATTCTTTGCCGACGGTCACCTGCCGAAAATGTCGGAGGGGCGGGGCGATTATCTGGAGCGGGCGATCCGCAAGGCGCTGGAGATTCTGTCGCGAGAAGCCGGCGAGCGCGACCGGGGCTTTATTCTGATGGTCGAAGGATCCCAGATTGATCTGCGGGCTCACGATAACGATGCCGAAGGCGTCCTGACGGAGATGCGTGATTTCGACCGGGCGGTTGCCGCTGCGATGGATTTCGCCGACCGGCATCCTGGGACGCTCGTGGTCGTTACGGCCGATCACGAAACGGGCGGTCTTTCGATTCCTTCGGCCGATGTCGATTTCGAGCACGAGGAGGCCGGGATCGAGTACTGTTTCAGCACCGGCGGACATACGGCAGCGATGGTGCCCGTCTATCTGTACGGGACAGGCGCCGAACGGATTAACGGCGTACTGGACAACACGGAACTGGCCCATATGTTGAAGCGACAGGTATTGCCGGATAACAGACGAAGTGTGTCGGCAATGAAAATTAAATCATCAAAGATTATTCATTTAATTCATAAAACAGTTCGCTCCTATTTCTGTCAAGCCTGTAGGTAATTGGTTTTGTCCTTTGTCGGGTAAAGAACGTGAATGATAATCTAAATTTGTTTCTGATTATATATTACCTCCACTATTCCATTGTATTTCTTAGTTTCAACCAAAGTCAAGTCAATCTTTCGGGTAAAACCACCAAATAAACTGATGCCTCCACCCAAAATAACCGGAATGACAACCAGATGATAAGTATCTATCAGATTATTTGATATGAGTTGCTGCGCCACCTCTGCACCTCCGCAAATCCAAATGTTTTTACCTGATTTCTGCTTCAACTCTTCAACAAATCGGCACACATCTATATTCTTGAAACAGATATTTTTTGTGTTGTCAGTTTCTTTGTGATGGGTCAAGACGTAGGTCGTTGCTCCCTCATAGGGCCATCGGTCGGGTGAAAGTTCGGTCACAATTTGGTTGTAGGTCTTTCTTCCCATAATGACCATATCCACGCCACTGAAGAATGGTGTAAAGGTATCTTCCATCTCTACGTTTTCATCATGTCCGCCTATCCAATCAACGGCACCTTTGCCATCAGCGATATAGCCATCCAAACTGACGGCAATATAAAGTATTACTTTTCTCATAGTCTGTATCATTATTGTTAAAGAGGTAATACCATTTCAAACTGTTTGCTTGCCAAGGGAATGTTCTTGCTTTTGAGAAAAACAGGCATGGTTGGATTGTCGGAACTGATGTTCAAGACTTTGATGAAGTCTGTTTTCAGACGCGCTATGACTTCTTGCAATAATCGGGAGGCTATTCCTTTCCTGCGATATTCGCTTAGAACGACTATTTGAGTCAAATCACCTGTATGAATGTCAAACACACAGTAGCCAACCATCTTCCCGTCCAAGAAAGCCCCAAGGCACGTCAGCTCGGATATCCCTCTTTCAATGGATTCAAAGCTGTTTTGCCACGAAGGACTAAAGTCGCAATAGCGTTGTGCCTGTCTGATGGAATTGGTATCAACCTGCTCTATGATACAGTCTATGTTTACTTTTCGATTGTCAATGTGCTCAATCGTTTGTCTGAAACAGTCAAATTTTCGTGTTACCTCAAAATTCATTCGGCGATAAACGCCAATCGCTTTTTGGTTGTTTTGCAGGACTTCCAACAGGTATTGGCTGATACCCGATTCCTTGAGAAAAGGGAGGGAATGAGTAAAGATTTTCCCGGCTATACTCTGTCCTCTATATTGCTTTATCGTTCCAGTCCCTGTATCATAGGCAGTAAGAACACCATTGAATGTTCCTGTTCCGTTTAAGGTGAATGCTACAATTTCGTCATTATCAAAGGCGGCAAATGATAATTGTGGATTATATCCGCGCCGTTTGAGCATGGAACGCACCTCTTCTTTCTCAAAATGTATTTCATAATCGGCAAATGCTTTTTTAAAGCCGTGAAAGATGGTTTCAAAATCGGTATGTTCTAAATTCCTTATTTCCATTTTGGTCTGATTTTAAAGTTTAATCTGATATATTCTTGTGGTTTCCCCCCAAGGATGATGGCAGTTTCCTATATATCGAAAACCGAACTTTTCATAATACCCGACATGGTCTGTACACAGATTCAAGTATTTGAAACCATAATAGGAGGCATCCTGCATTGCTTTATCAATGAGCCATTTTCCCAAGTTTCTGCCCCTGTAGGATTTTTCAATGTACAATGCCGCCAGCCAGGGATACAAATCCATCCGTGAGTTGAAGTCGTTGGTGACCAGTCCGGCACATCCGGCAATGGCATCATGGTCGAGCAGCAGATACCACTGTGGCAACAGGTTTTCTGCATTCAGGCAGTTACGAAAACAATCGTCATACACCATATTGGATTCTTCCGAAGCCCACTTGTTTTGAAAGTAGGCTATCGCAGATTCGAGATATTCTGTTGACTGTCGCAATGATATTATTTGCATAAAATTATTGTTTGTGAAAGTTCCGGATTTTGTTTGCTATTCAATGTATATCTGATCCTTACCTTACGGATTGTTCCCGTTCTGATAAATTTCTTTTTCATACTAATGAAAAGTGTCTTTCCAGTTCCTCAAAGACTTTTAAACATCGAAGGGTGGAACTGCAATGCCACGTCTTAGTTTGAAGGTCGCAGGAAACCCGTATATACAGATATAACAATAAAGGCCCACGCTATAACGTGAGAATCACTATGCAAATCCTTTTACATACTTTTGAAATTTCCTACGTTTTCAAACTACAAGATAAGCATAACGCTTCTTTCTTAAATTTAATATGCCATTTAAGAGGGCACTTCCTCTTCACTTGCAAAATTACATAAAAAGACTGGTTCGGGGATTTCCCGACACCAGCCTTTCTAAGATTTTCCAGTGTAAATATATATATCAGCACCTTCTTTTTTGGCTTGCAAAACAATAAATCTGACTATCTTTGAGAGCGGCGAAATGCAATCCTCAACGGGAAGTGCAAAGGGGCTTGCCCCTTGCCTTATTGGGGAATTTTCAGCGTTGCTTGCAATGCGGCTCGGAAAATTCCCTAATAAGCCTACGGTATTTTCTCCGTAAATACCCTGCAGCATGCCGTCTGTCTGTCCGTCTGCCTTTTTGCGGTGGCTGTTCCTGCCGCCTGCTTACCCATATAACCCCACCTTATTTTTTCCCTTTCGGTCGGTGGCAGGGCGGTCGTTTCCATTTTCAAAGGCTCTTTTGTATGGGGCAGTCGGATACAAGGTTTTCCCGATAAATACGCTCGCAACGAAGCAAGAGGAAGATTTATCGGGAAACGGCGCAACCGCCCGACCTTTTAGCCGACATAAAGCCCCGTACTTGCTTTGCCTTTATAAACGGAAATGATTTGCTCCGCTTTCCTCTGAAAAGAGGAATAGAACCTGCAATATATATCACCATAGTGATAGGTTTGCATGTTGATATGTTGGTATGCTGATATATCATCATGCTTTCCAACGGCTGTTGGGCTTGCCATCCGAAACAACCGACACGAATACCGTCGTTTTCTCTTTTCGCCCGTGTATAATCCTTTCCAACAATGCCCTGAGGACTTTCGCCGCTCCGAACGATTCGATACGGAAAGCGAGGGAGGTTATCGCTTCAAGATTGTAAACCTCCGCCTTGTATCTGTCCAATACGCGGATAATGCGCTTTATTTTATAAAGAAATACCCAGCCGAGCGGAAGGTATTCTTTGGGGAGAGATGTACCTGTTGTCATTCGTAATCGATGGAAAGAGTTATACTACAATCAAATATATTCAGAAAGCTGACAATGAACGATACGTACGTTTAGTCAATCATAATCCCCAACATTCGCCGAAAGAGATCCCAGCAAATTCGATTCAAGCATTAGCATTGGTAAAAGCAAGTATCCGATTCAATACAATGGGATAGTCATAGTGTTTCGCACAGTTTTTATATCAACAAATAATAAAATATCAGATTATTGTATTGATAATCAATGTAATATATAGAATACAAAATTGATCTACGTCAAAAAATAATGTCATTAAGGGGTATTTATAACGCTATTTTATTGCATTTTGAAGGGAATTTAATGCACTAACCGTTGAATTTACCGCATTTTTCCACATCGAAATTGCCGTCTTAATTAAAAATTGGCCATATCATTACGTATGCTGATATAGTTGTTTGAAAGAATGTTTTTGGAAATTTGAACTGTATTTTGAACCTTGAATACCTTGTCCCATGCAAGCCTGCCACATATAGCAGAAACCCCGCCAGAATCGCCGTTTTATCGGATTCTGACGGGGTTTTGTCTTCTTAATGGGCTATTTTCCTCCGTATTTTAGGATATTTCTGGGACTATTCAAGGACATGTAACATTTATCGCTTGAACAGACCGTTCGAATGCCATTTAGTGTAACACAAAAGCAACAGCTTTGTTACATTTCGATCGCTTGACCGTTCGGGGTAGTTTTACACCTATCTCACTATATTACACCAACTTTGCCTACTTAATGTTGTTTTTTCTATTGATACACTTCGTTTTGATCCCCTTACTTATCGAATGCTTTGAGAAATATTTGGACGGTTCCCGTAAGTTCAGTATAAAACCTTTCATAGCCGGGTTTGTCAGCGAAGTACGACTTCACGGACGACTTCGCCGACAAACCCAGGCAAAGCGGCTGTAGGCTCATGGCAACCAAGGTAAGGGGCGTGAAGGCAACATTGGTCTTGGCATCGTGCAGCGGAACGGCAACTCCTGTTACGCTGCATCATATCTTCGTCCAACTCCGTAAAATGTCGCCAAAAGAACGGCAGAGCATTACCCTACCACTCTTCCACTGCGTTGCGGCCGGCATCACGGATCGGCCGTGCGTCAAAAAGACGGGACGACTCCGATGGAGGCGCCCCGCAAATTTTACAGCAGTATGCTGCTACGTTCGAATACACTATCTGTACTCGAACGGTATAGTAGACGACTTAACGGGAACGTCGATAGCATTGGTTACGGCGTAACCCTTATCGACAAGCTCCGTTACGAAGAATATCACATGACAATTCTTCACGACCCAACTTTCATCCAAGGTCATCGTAAAGAGATGCTCACCGGTACCGCCGGCAGCCAACGCACCGACCTCATGGCCGGAATAATCCGAACCAGAGTAACGACTATTCACGTGGCGGATAACATTATTATGCGTGTTGAAATCGTAATCCCCCTTCATACCATTGTTCAGTTGAGTACCTGTCAGACCATCTTCCAGCACCCAAGCGCCTACGCGGAACGAACCGGAGCGAGCAGCCTTCACCGTAACACGAGCGACCAGTTTGTTTCCAGCAACTTCCATACCGACCGAAATACCGGCACCGGCATCCACAGAGAGCGATTTGTCGATATTTTTCTTGATGTTAGATACGTTGCTGTTGTAACCAAAATTACCCAACCCTGTCTGGAAATCGAAATTTACATAAGGATACGTGCTGACACCCATAGCGTAATCCAAAGGCACATCGGGCTGATAAGGATCACCCCCATAGGTGTGACAGGCTGCCAATACGGACTTGTCCGCATATTCGGCCGACTTGCGTACATCTTCCATCGCCGCGATCATCA
>ENA-ORMC01000347-ORMC01000347.1-human-gut-metagenome-genome-assembly--contig:-NODE-347-length-17402-cov-25.0036_pt1 | contig 17402 bp, 10 predicted proteins | sample MGYA00243076_ERZ508842 | MGnify/ENA primary metagenome ERZ508842 (study PRJEB26277, sample SAMN04329816) | human gut metagenome | biome: human-associated habitat | host: Homo sapiens | place: USA... | reverse complement strand
CCGGACAGGCGGATGACATCCCCCCCCCCCCCCTCCGGGCTTCCGGAAGGGGAGGAGGAATGTTTCGGCTCCGCGCCGGGACACGAAGACGGCAAATTTTCTACAATCATTTTTTTACCAGCGTTAAAATGGCGCATTTATGACCAAAAAAATCTTTCTATCATTGATGGCTGTTCTCGGCCTGTTCTTGTCCGCCCATGCGCAGGAACGGGAAATTACGGGTTCGGTCAAAGATCATGCGGGGGCCGGCATCGTCGGCGCCACCATTCTGGTCGAAGGCACTACGAAGGGTACGACCTCCGGTGCGGACGGCAGCTTTTCGATCAAAGCCGCACCGGACAATGTGCTGGTCGTATCGTTCATGGGTTATCAGTCCCACACGATCAAGGTGGGAACGCAAACCCGGATCGACGTCGTGCTGAAAGAGAACACACAGGCTATCGACGACGTGATCGTCGTGGCGTTCGGTACGGCAAAAAAGGAGGCTTTCACCGGTTCGGCGACCGTCATCAAATCGGACGACATCGCCAAGTCGCAGCAGTCGAACGTAGCGCAGGCTCTGGCCGGAAAGGTCGCGGGCGTGCAGCTGACCAACACCTCAGGACAGCCGGGAGAGAGTCCGACGATCCGCATCCGCGGTTTCAGTTCGCTCAACGCCGGCAACGATCCGCTCTGGATCGTGGACGGCATGCCTTACTCGGGAGACCTGAACAACCTCAACCCGAGTGACATCGAATCGATGACTGTGTTGAAGGACGCCGCCTCGAACTCGCTGTACGGCGCCCGCGGCGCCAACGGCGTAGTGATGATCACCACCAAAAAGGCCAAGTCGCAGGAGGCTCACGTGACAATCGACGCCAAGTGGGGCGTCAATTCGCGCGCCGTCCAGGATTATGCGTACATTACCAACCCGGCGCAATTTTACGAACTGCATTACAGTGCGCTGAAAAACTACTATGTCAATTCGGGAATGAGTGTCGGCGAGGCCCATTTGCGCGCCAATACGAATTTGACGGCCAATGCGAATGACGGAGGTCTGGGCTATATGGTCTATACGGTTCCTTCCGGGCAGGAGTTCATCGGCATCAACGGTAAGGTCAATCCCGCTGCGACTCTCGGCCGCCGTCTCGTCTATGAGGGCAAGGAGTACTACATCCGTCCCGACGACTGGACCGATGCGGCTTTCCGCTCGTCCCTGCGTCAGGAGTACAACGCTTCGATCTCCGGCCAGACCGGGAACGCCTCGATCTACGGATCGTTCGGCTATTTGAACAACGAAGGTATCGCCTACAACTCGGACATGGATCGTTATACGGCCCGTCTGCGCGTGGACTATCAGGCCAAGAAGTGGCTCAAGTTCGGCGCCAATGCCAACTACACGCATTTCCGCTACAACCAGATCGACGACAGCGGCGCCGGTAACTCGTCGGGCAACGTTTTCGCTTATACGACGGCCGTCGGTCCGATCTATCCGCTCTACATCCGCGACGGCGAGGGTAATGTCATGTACAACGAGGACGGCATCAAGCTCTACGACTACGGCAACGGCGACAATGCCGGTATGGAGCGTTCGCTCTTCCCCAACAGCAACGCCCTCTCGGATTCGCGTCTCAACAAACAGGAAGCCGAAGGCAATGCTTTCAACGGTACGGGATATATCGACGTCACTTTCCTCAAGGATTTCAAATTCACGTTCAACGCCGGCGTTTCGCTCGACGAAACCCGCTCCACCTCGGTTACGAATCCCTGGTTCGGACAGTTCGCCAGCGAAAAAGGCATGGTCTCGAAGGGCCATCAACGGAATTTCGACCTCAACCTACAGCAGATTCTCAACTACACCAAGCAGATAGGCTCGCACAACATCAACGTGATGCTGGGCCACGAGTCCTACCAGAACCGCATTTACACGCTGTCGGCCACGAAAAGCAATATGCTGACGCAGGAAAACGACGAGCTTGCCGGGGCGATCATCGACAAACAGGGAGCCGGCTCTTACCGGGTTGAGTACAACAACGAGGGTTATTTCGCCCGTGTCATGTACGATTACGCAGGCAAATATTTCGCCTCGGCCTCCTATCGCCGCGACGCTTCTTCGCGCTTCCACCCCGACCACCGCTGGGGCAACTTCTGGTCGCTGGGCGGCGCATGGATCATTTCGAAAGAAAATTTCATGGAGAGCACCTATGAATGGCTCGACAATCTCAAGCTGAAGGCCTCGATCGGCTCGCAGGGTAACGACAACATCGGTAACTTCCGCTACACGAACACCTACACGATCGAAAACGCCAACGGAAAGGTCTCGACCGTCTTCAACGCCAAAGGATCCGAGAACATCACCTGGGAGACCAACTCCAACTTCAACGCCGGTGTGGAGTTCAGCTTCCTGCGCGGTACGGTTTCCGGAGGCGTCGAATATTTCCTCCGCAAGACGACCGACATGCTGCTGTCGTTCCCGGTAGCTCCGTCGCTGGGCTATTCGTCCTACTACGCCAACGTGGGCGACATGCGCAACAGCGGCGTCGAAATCGAGCTGAACTTTACGCCGATCCGACGGGAGCATGTCCAGTGGGACATCAACCTCAACATGACGCACCTGCGCAACAAGATCACCATGCTGCCTTCTGAACGACGGACCAAACAGGTCGATGGCTACTCCGGTTACGTGAGCGGCTCCACTTTCTTCGGAGAAGGGCTTCCGATGTACACTTTCTACATGAGGAAATATGCCGGTGTTTCGGACGAGGGCCTTTCGATGTGGTACATGAACGAAACCGACGACAAGGGCAACCCGACGGGCAAGCGCGTTACGACGACTGAATATGCCAAGGCGTCGGACTATCTCTGCGGCGACCCGATTCCCGATCTCTACGGCGGTTTCGGCACGAGTGTCAATTTCCGGGGCTTCGACCTGAGCGTGGCCTTCACCTACCAGATCGGCGGTCTGGCTTACGACTCGGGATACTCCGCGGCGATGTACTCGCCGGCCAACAAGACGACGGGTATGAACTGGCACAAGGACATCCTCAATGCATGGTCGGCGGACAATGCGTCGTCGAACATCCCGCGCCTGCAGTATGAAGACAAGGATCAGAACGGTATGTCTGATCGTTTCCTTACGGACGCCAGCTACCTGAACCTACAGAACATCAACTTCGGCTACACGCTGCCGTCGAATTTCACCAAGAAGGTCGGAATCGAGAAGGTGCGCGTCTACCTTGCCTGCGAGAATGTCTGGTACTGGTCCAAACGTCAGGGATTCGATCCCCGCTACTCTTATTCGGGATCGACGAGCCAGGCCACCTATTCGCCTGTAAGGACGATTTCGGGCGGCATCAACATTCAATTCTAATCGGCCTCAAACACTTTACGACAAACGACATGCATATGAAAAAAGCGACAAACATAACGCTCGCGACGCTGGCGGCAGCTTTGCTGGCAAGCAGCTGCATCAAAGAAGCCGACCCCTATGAAATAGCTACCGAGGATCAGGTCACCCTCGAAACGCTGATAGAAGGCATTCCGGCCTCGCTCGTACAGGCCGGTTCCGCAGGCTATGCAAGCGAAGGCCAAGCCTGGGATTTTGCCCTGCCGGCCATCCATATCGCCACGGAATCCATGACGGGCGACGTCGCCATTGGCGGCAATATCGGCTACGACTGGTTCGCACAGTGGGGAACCAACGAAGCGCTCGGCGCCGACTATGCCGTGGGTGCGCTCACGTGGAACAACTACTATGCGTGGATCATGGCGGCCAACAACGTCATCAAACAGATCGACGCCTCGGATTTCGCGACGCTCGACGCCACGCAGAAGTCCTATCTGGGCTTCGCCTACGCCTATCGGGCCATGTTCTACCTCGATCTGGTGCGTCTGTACGAGTTCAAGGAGAACAATTACACTGAAGCGCCCGGGGTTCTCGGGCTGGGCGTGCCCATCGTACTGCCCGAGACTACCGAGGCCGAGGCCAAGAACAACCCCCGTGCCAAGGTCGACGACATCTACGATCAAGTGATCTTCCCCGACCTGGACAAGGCCGAAGAACTATTGAGCGGCTTTACTGCTCCCGACAAGTATACGATCAGTCCGGCGCTGGTCTACGGCCTGAAAGCCCGGGCCTGGCTTGAGCGCGGTACGGCCAAGAACGACGCCGAAGCCTATGTTTCCGCCGCCGAGTACGCCCGCTTGGCCATTAACGCCAGCGGCTGTACGCCCCTGACGCAGGAGCAGTGGGAAGACCCCTCGAACGGCTTCAACAGCGCCACGGCGAACAATGCCTGGATCTGGGGCCTCGCCCTGCCGAGCGAAAGCGTTGCCAACCTGTTCTGCTTCACGGCGCACATGAGCACGGAGAATGCGTGGAGCGCCTACGGAAACGACGCCTGCCGCTGCATCAACAGCAACCTTTACAACAGTATCGACCTGCGCGACTTCCGCCGCCATTCGTGGCTCGATCCCGACCGCAAAGACCCGGAGAAGGAGTCCTACGACTACAAAAGCTGCCGCAAAGAGGGGAAGGAATACTTCAATGAACTGCCCGATTACGCGAACATCAAGTTCCGTCCGGCGCAGGGCGCTTATGAGGATTTCAAGGTCGGCGGAGCCGCAGACCATCCCTACATGCGCGTCGAGGAGATGTACTTCATCGAGGCCGAGGCCAAGGCGCATGAAAATCTTGGCGAAGGAATTCGGCTACTCAATGAGTTCATGAACAACTACCGCATTGTGGGCGGAGGTTACGACTGTACGAACATGTCGTCGTCGGTTGAAAATTTCACCAACGAGCTGATGCTTCAGAAGCGCATCGAGTTCTGGGGCGAAGGCATCGTCATGTTCGACATGAAGCGGCTCGACATGTCCACCCGACGGGGCTATGTGGGAACCAACTCTCCTGCCTCGTACCGGCTGAATACGGAAGGCCGTGCACCCTACTGGAACTTCGTGATCTCGCGCGGTGAGACGCAGAACAACCCCGTCATCGCCACGCAGAACAATCCCGATCCTTCGCAAACGGTCAAGCCGTGGAACGGGTGATGACCATCTGCGATCAAGCTGTCAAATCTAAAAGCAAATTACCGTGAAGACATTCAAGCATATATTACCGTTCCTGCTGGCACTTCTTGTCCTTGCCGGCTGCGAGGACGACGTGAACTATACGCAGGGAACCGCGGAGAATCCCGATTGCTACGGTGTCTACTTCCCGAAGAAGCAGGCTACCCGGACCGATCTGGAGTTCGAACCGGGAACCCAGACCGAAGCGACCTATACGGTCAAACGGCGCAACACCGTGGATCCGATCGTCGTTCCGGTCGTCGTGAAGTCCAACGTCGAGGATATTTTCGTCGTCGAGCCGATCGCATTCGATGCCGGAGAGGACGAGACGACCTTTACGATCAGTTTCCCCAAGGCCCAAATGGGCACGACCTACACTTGCGATATCAACATCGAAGATCCGCGCTACGCTTCGATCTACGGTGCCGATAAGGTGAACCTTTCGATATCGCTCGTGCTGGCCAAATGGGAATTGGTCACCGACGAAAAGACCGGTGAGACCAAAGGCCGCTACCGCGACGACATTCTGGGCAACTTCGCGTCGATAGACAACCCCAATGCTAATCCGAACCCCGAAATCGAACTCGAAATCTACGAGCGTTCGGACAAGAAGGGCTATTACCGCATGAAAGCCTACACTCCGGAGCTGATGAACATCTTCGCCGGAGGACAGGTAAACCACGAGAACCGCAACGTCTGGACCTATGTCGATGCCTCGGATCCGAACAAGGTCTATTATCCCTACCAATCGACCGGTCTGACCCTCTTTTCCGATATGGGTGAGTGGTACATCGCATCGCAGACACCGGAAAATTTCGCCATGGACGAATCGGCCGGACAATATGGCACGCTCAAGAACGGCGTGATTACCTTCCCGGCGCAGGGTATCGTGCTCGAACCGAGCGAAGGTGAATATGCCGGAAAATTCTTCTATGCCAACGCAAACGGCCTGCAGCGGATCATGCTTCCCGGAGCCAGGGTCTACGACTACTCGGTGGCCCTCACCAAAAGCGAACCCGCAGACGGTGTCGTCGAAATCGGCGCCACCCTCTCCGAGGACACCCGAGAGTTCCGCTATGCGATCTTCACGGGCAATTTGAGCGACGGCGAGGCGAGCCTCAAGGCACAGGAGATGGCCGATGGCAAGATCGCCGCGGAACTCATCAAGACGATCACCGCTTCGGGGACGATTTCCGTTCAGGATCTGGAAGGCGGCACCGGCAAGTACACGCTTGTAGGCTGCATCTACGGTTCGGACGAAGAGGCGAATCCGGAGGGCGGCGAAACGGCGTCGCAGAATCTGAAAATGCAGGGCTACGCTTCCATTTCGTTCGGATATATCGCCAAGGGCGACGAGGACAAGGTTTCCGTCATTCTCAACATCGGGCTCGAAGCCACGAACGAATTCGCGGGACAAGGCATTACGACGGACAATGCGGCGAAATTCTGGGCCTATGGCGAGGGGATTGAATCTATCAAACACGGAGTCTTCAAGACAAAAGACATCCAAGGATTGGACATGACGGCTTTCCTCAAAGAGGAGGGCAAGGATTTCACCAAAGAGCAGCTCGACGCCATCAACGGCGGACATTACAGCGTCATGCTCACGGGGCTGAACGGCGACACGGAGTACACGTTCGCCGGACTGGCTTACAACGGATATGCCAGCAAACTCTTCACGGCATCCATCAAGACCACCGGTGTATACAACCCGGGATTGGAGAGCGAGTTCCTCTACTCGGACTTCCTGCCGCAGAAAGAGCAGCCCTCGAAGGAGTACCTGATTTCGACCGAATGGAACTATTATGCCGTCAACGTCATGGATGAGAAGCCGATGCGACGGAAGATCGGCACGGTGACCATCGAAGACGACCCGGCAGAAAGCAGTTCGGCCGATCTGCTGACCATCACGGGACTCCCCGGGGTCGAGTTCGACGAAGGCGGTCGGATTCCGGCGGTCTACGTTCCCTCCACTGCTCCGCTCGCAGGCATAACCGGCGCTATCTCCCCGCTTCTTTCGCGAACGCCGATCGGTGTCATCAACGGAGAGGACATCCTCGCCGGCTGCGTCTCGGAGGAGAATCCCGAAGCCCTCTATGCGGTCAATTATCCGTTCATCGGAGGCGCCGTGGCCGACGGTTACATCTATTTCGTGCCCACCCCGAACTATGTCGAGCAGGGGGCCACGTTCCGTTATCTGTATACGTTGAGTACGACGACCCCCTATTCGATCCTTACGGATATGTTGCTCGTCGATCCCGCCAAGGATATGGGCGGCATTCCCGAACTGGCCGCAGAGCGGATCGCAGAATTGCGCCGGATGGCCGCAGAGCTCCGGCAGCCGCGGAATTACGTCGAACGGCTCGAATTCTCCGTTTCTACAGAACGCAGTTCCGTCAAAACCGTACCGACCGATTATGCGAAAAGATTCCTGCCCGCATCGGCTCCTGAAGCGAAAGCCGTAAGGGCTACGGTCGGATTCAGCGACGCTGTGCAGCGTGCGAACGGTTCGGGATCGGAACTCCGGTTCCGGAAAACGGCCGCTGCCGAAATCACGCTCAAGTAATATCGGATCGGGAGAGGCCGGTCGTCCGGCAAGTGTCGGCCTCTCCCTTTTTTTCAAGCCAAAAACAACCTGCCGGACTCAAAAATCAGCATGATATATGCATAACAAAACGAAACTCCTGATTTTCGCCTCCCTGCTGCTGGCCGCCTGCTCGACGGATCCCATGCAGGAAATACCGAACCGCGGGGATTCCGCTCCCGAAATCGAGACTTCGGGCAAAATCTGCAATACGTCGGACGACGCCGTGGCCGGTTCGCTCATCGTAAAATTTGGCGAAGAAGCCATTCCCAGTCTCGAACAGAATGCGTTGAATGCGGCCAAGACCCGTTCGGCGCTGACCCGTTCGGGCATCGAATCCGTCGATGACATCCTGAACGACCTGCATGTCACCTCGCTGGAGCGCGTCTTCCCCGAAGCCGGCGAACACGAGGCCCGCACCCGTGCGGCAGGGCTTCACAGATGGTATGTGCTCGGGTTCGCATCGGAAGAGGATCTCGACAAGGCGGCCGAGAGACTCGCAGGTGTCGCCGAAATCTCGAAAGTACAGTTCCGCACCCGTCTCTACCGGGCTTCCGACTGCAAAACCTATCCGTTTCAAGCAACGGCGAACGGCCAGACCCGCGCTTTGGTTACAGCGGATTTCAACGACCCGAATCTTTTCTGGCAGTGGCATTACATCAACAATGCCGACCAGGCCGTTGCCACTACATCGGTGGCCGGAGCCGACATCAATGTGGCCGACGCATGGAAGCTCACGGCAGGTAATCCCGAAGTCATCGTCGCCATCGTGGACGAAGGGGTGAAATACACTCATCCGGATCTGGCGGCCAACATGTGGATCAATCCGAACCCTTCGCCCGAATACAAGAACCAGGACATTCACGGATGGAACTTCGCTGCCGACGGTCCCATTTCATGGGGTCAGAAGGGCGATTCGGGACACGGAACGCACGTTGCGGGCACGGTAGCCGCCGTCAATAACAACGGCATCGGCGTCTGCGGCGTGGCCGGAGGTACGGGCAAGGGAGACGGTGTGCGTCTCATGTCGTGCCAGATCTTCTCGGGAGACCTGACGGGTGACGCCCTCGTGTCGAGCCGTGCCGTAAAATACGCCGCGGATCACGGTGCCTCCATCCTCCAGTGCTCGTGGGGCATCAAGGCTGGAATATACACGTCGGACAACATGTTCATCAAACAATCGCCGATGGATTACGAGGCGCTTCAGTACTTCGCCGCCCAGAAGAACTGCGAGGCCCTCGACGGCGGACTGATCATTTTTTCCGCCGGCAACGAATCGACAGCCATGTCCGGCTATCCGGCAGGCTATCGTGATTATATCTCCGTCACCTCGTTCTCGCCCGACTACCTGCCAGCCAATTATACCAACTACGGTTCCGGCTGTAATATCGCGGCTCCCGGCGGCGAAACGAGCGGTTTGAGCGGTGGGGAGAAAGCCGGCGTCCTTTCGACGCTCTGCTCCGAAACGAGCAACGGAGCGGATTACGGCTACATGCAGGGAACCTCGATGGCTTGCCCGCACGTCTCGGGCGTAGCCGCACTCGGCCTCTCCTATGCCCTGGAGAAAGGGAAGAGATACTCGCTCGACGAATTCAAGACCATGCTGCTCACCTCGGTCAATGAAATCGACTCCCGGCTGGGCGAAGGCTCGAAAGCTACGATCGCCGACGTGTCGATTTACCGCGGCAAAATGGGCACCGGCATTACCGATGCCTATCAGCTGCTCATGCAGATTGAAGGAACGCCTTGTCTGCAGGTCGCATTGGGCGAGGTGCAGCTCATTCCGCTGACGCAGCATTTCGGACAGGGTGCCGAAGACCTTACCTATACCGATATCCAGATGTCGGCCAAGGATATGGAAAAGCTTGGCATCAAGGCGGCTCCCAAAATGTATAATGGAAAACTGATGATCAAATGCACGAAACCCGGATCGGCCAAAATCAAGGTTTCGGCGATAGCCGGCGGTACGAAACCTGGAACGGGCGTCGTGATGGGCGGCATGGTCATCACCAAGGAATTCGCCGTCATCGCCCGTTCGGCCGGCGCAGCAAACGGAGGTTGGTTATAAAAACAGTGCTTGCAATGAAAAAACATCTTTATCATCTGCTCGTTTTCTCCCTGCTCGGCATTTTCGCCGCAAGCTGTTCGGATGACGACGATGCCCCCAACATTCAGTCGGAAATCGTAGGCGAATGGCGCCTTACTTCTTGGTCAGAGAATGCTCCCGAAGGATTTGAGGTATACGTAGAATTCACTTCGGCAGCGACATTCGGACTTTATCAGAAGGTCGAAACATCGAACTACACCAAATACACCGGGCGTTATTCGATCGACGGATCCCGGCTGACCGGAGTGTACGACGACGGCGAGAGCTGGGGCAACGGCTACGATTTCGAGTTGACGAATGGCGGGAACACCCTGACGATGACCACCCGAACCGAGCCGGCCGAAACCAGCGTATATTCCCGGACGATCATTCCGGATGACGTGCGCAATGCCCGAACATCCCGTGCCGAGTTTTCTTTGGAAATGAGGCGAATGCTATAATCTGTAATATTCGTGCCGCTCCGGCATTAAGTGTAAGGTAAGGACAAGAAGATGTGGTTGAAACGCTAATAACGGTCAGACCAGTAACGCTTCAAAGTGTGGAAGGCATTTGTCAACCGACAAATAATTTCGAGTGAAAATCTCTTATCTATAATGTGTTAAAACATTAAAATAAACCCATAGCGAAAAAGTAAATTTGGGCAAAGCGTAGCGAATTAGCTGATAGAGCGTTCGTTACGCTTTGTTTTTCTATGGGACAGAGCCAACGAAATACCACCTCGAAGCCAAACGGTGCAGAAGTTCAGTTACCACCTCGTTACTCCCGTAACGGGTGCAGATTTCTCGCTAAATAGTTCTGTTTCTGCGTTTTGCGTAGATTTACATAGCTGTCGGTAACTCACTAATAACTAATTTTGTAACCAAAAAAAGGAGTGAGTTATGCGTAGTACATTCAAGGTATTATTTTACGTGAAGAAAGGCAGCGAGAAGCCCAACGGCAACCTGCCTCTGATGTGCCGTATCACGGTGGACGGCGAGATTAAACAGTTCAGTTGCAAGATGGACGTTCCCCCACGCTTGTGGGACGTGAAGAACAACCGTGCTTCGGGCAAGAGCGTCGAAGCACAGAGAATCAACCTTGCGGTGGATAAAATCCGTGTGGAGGTGAACCGCCGCTACCAAGAACTGATGCAGACGGACGGTTATGTTACCGCCGCCAAGCTCAAAGACGCCTATCTCGGTATCGGCGTCAAGCAGGAAACATTGCTGAAACTGTTCGAGCAGCACAACGCCGAGTTTGAGAAGAAAGTCGGGCACGGCAGGGCGCAGGGTACATTTACCCGTTATCGGACGGTCTGCAACCATATCCGGGAGTTTCTGCCCCATACCTACAAGCGTGAGGATATCCCGTTAAAGGAACTCAACCTCACGTTCATCAACGACTTCGAGTATTTTTTGCGCACGGAGAAGAAATGCCGCACCAATACCGTGTGGGGCTACATGATTGTGTTGAAACACATCGTTTCCATTGCGAGGAACGACGGGCGTTTGCCCTTTAATCCCTTTGCCGGATATATCAACTCTCCCGAAAGCGTGGACAGGGGCTACCTTACCCAAACGGAGATACAGACGCTCATGGACGCACCCATGAAGAACGCCACCCACGAGCTTGTACGGGACTTGTTCGTCTTTTCCGTGTTCACGGGTTTGGCGTATTCGGACGTGAAGAACCTCACCACCGACCGCCTGCAAACATTCTTCGACGGCAACCTGTGGATAATCACCCGAAGAAAGAAGACCAACACCGAATCGAACATCCGTCTTTTGGACGTTCCCAAACGTATCATCGAAAAGTACAAGGGACTGGCTCGGGACGGTCACGTTTTCCCCGTTCCGAGTAACGGCAGTTGTAACAAGATACTCAAAGATATAGGCAGACAATGCGGCTTCAAGGTGCGTTTGACCTACCATGTGGCACGCCACACGAACGCCACGACCGTACTTCTGTCGCACGGCGTACCCATCGAAACGGTGAGCCGCCTTTTGGGGCACACGAACATAAAAACCACCCAAATTTACGCCAAAATCACCGCCCAAAAGATAAGCCAAGACATGGAAACCTTGTCGCACAAGTTGGAGGATATGGAGAAGAATATCTGCCGAGCCATCTAATTAAAAGCAGAATACCGATGAAAGAAGAAAGGAACATTATCACGATGGACGAGCGGGGCAATATCTCCCTGCCGAGCGATATAGGCGCAACCGCCATGACCGAGCGGGAAATCTGCGAACTGTTCGGGGTTATCGCCCCGACGGTTCGGGCAGGGATAAAAGCTCTCTGCAAAAGCGGAGTTTTGAAAGAGTACGGCATAAAACGCCTTATCCGCTTACCGGAGAGAAGTTACATCGAGGTTTACAACCTCGAAACGATAGCCGCCCTCGCTTTCCGTGTCGAATCGTTCGGGGCGGCGAAAGTCCGCAGGGCATTATTAGAGAGGATTATACACGGGCGAAAAGAGAAAACGACGGTATTCGTGTCGGTTGTTTCGGACGGCAAGCCCAACAGCAGTTGGAAAGCATGATGATATACCAACATATCAACATACCAACATACCAACATGCAAACGTACCAGCATACCAGCATGCAAACCTATCACTATGGTGATATATATTGCAGGGTCTATTCCTCTTTTCAGAGGAAAGCGGAGCAATCATTTCCGTTTACAAAGGCAAAGCAAGCACGGGGCTTTACGTCGGCTAAAAGGTCAGGCGGCTGCGCCGTTTCCCGATAAATCTTCCTCTCGCTTCGCTGCGAGCGTATTTATCGGGAAAACCTTGTATCCGACCGCCCCGTGCAAAAGAGCCTTTGAAAACGGAAACGACCGCCCCGCCGCCCACCGACCGAAAGGGAAAAAATAAGGTGGGGTTATATGGGTAAGCAGACGGCAGGGACAGCCACCGCAGAAAGGCAGACGGACGGCACGCCGCAGGGTATTTGCGGAGAAAATACCGTAGCTTATTAGGGAATTTGTCCGAGCCGCAATACTGTCGTATCGCTGAAAATTCCCCAATAAGGCAAGGGGCAAGCCCCTCTGCACACCCCGTCGGGGACGGCATTTGCCGCCCCGAAGATACAAAAAATCATTGTTTCACAAGCCAAAAAAGAAAGGAAGAATATATGGGTTTCGTAGTTTTACACATGGAAAAGGCGCACGGCAGCGACAGCGGAACGACCGCACATATCGAGCGTTTCATCATACCGAAGAACGCCGACCCCACACGCACGCACCTGAACCGCAGGCTCATCGAATACCCCGACGGGGTGAAAGACCGTTCGGCGGCTATACAGCAGAGACTAGAAGAAGCGGGGCTGACACGCAAAATCGGAAGCAACCAAGTGCGGGCAATCCGCATCAACGTGTCGGGAACGCACGAGGACATGAAGCGGATAGAGGAAGAGGGGCGTTTGGACGAGTGGTGCGCCGACAATCTGAAATACTTCGCCGACACGTTCGGAAAGGAGAACATCGTGGCGGCTCACCTGCACAGGGACGAGGAAACACCGCATATACACGTTACGCTCGTTCCCATCGTCAAGGGAGAGCGCAAGCGCAGGAAAAGGGAGGAACAGACGAAGAAACGATACCGCAAGAAGCCGACCGACACCGTAAGGCTGTGCGCCGACGATATTATGACACGGCTGAAATTGAAGTCCTACCAAGATACCTATGCCGAAGCGATGGCGAAATACGGGCTGCAAAGAGGCATAGACGGCTCGAAGGCTCGCCACAAGTCCACGCAGCAGTATTATCGGGATATACAGAAACTCGCCGACGACCTCAAAGCGGAAGTGGTGGATTTGCAACAGCAGAAAGAAACGGCACGGGAGGAACTAAGACGGGCGAAAAAAGAGATACAGACCGAGAAGCTGAAAGGGGCGGCAACCACCGCAGCCGCCAACATCGCCGAGAGCGTCGGTTCTCTTTTCGGCAGTAACAAGGTCAAGACGCTGGAAAGGGAGAACACCGCCCTGCATAGGGAGGTAGCCGACCACGAGGAAACCATCGAAGCCCTGCAAGATAGGATACAGACCATGCAAGCAGACCACAGCCGAGAGATACGGGAAATACGGCAGGAGCACCAAAAGGAGATAGCGGACAAGGAAGCGAGGCACAAGCAGGAAATATCGTTTCTGAAAACGGTAATCGCAAAGGCGGCGGCATGGTTTCCCTACCTGCGTGAAATGCTCCGTATCGAAAAATTGTGCCGCCTTGTCGGGTTCGATGAAAGGCAGACCGCAACGCTCGTCAGTGGCAAGCCGTTGGAGTATGCAGGCGAACTCTACTCGGAGGAACACGGACGGAAATTCACGACCGAAAGGGCAGGGGTTCAAGTCGTGAAAGACCCCACGGACGGGACTAAATTGGTTCTTGCCATCAACCGAAAGCCCATTGCCGAGTGGTTCAAGGAACAGTTCGAGAAGTTAAGGCAGAACATACGGCAACCTATACAGCAGCAAAGGAAAAGCAGGGGTATGAAACTGTAAAGCTCCAATTTTATACAGCGAGCAAATAAATCTATTGCAACATAAGTGATTATCACAACTTTTCACTACCTTTGTGGTTGGATTAGGGAAACTCCGTCCAAGACATATTAGAAAAGAAAGAAGCGTTATGCTTATCTTGTTGTTGAAAACGTAGGAAATTTTCAAAATGAGCAAGGATGGCATAGTGGTTCTCACGCTATAGCGTGGGCTGCTATTACTACATCTGCTCATTAGGTTTTTCCTACGACCTTCAACAAAGACGTGGCATTGCAGTTCCACGCTTCGTGGTTTAATAATAAAAAGGTCTTAAGGAGCTGGAAAGACAAACATAGTACTATGGACATGACATCTCTTTGGGGAAGACTTGCAAAATTGCAGAGTTTCTTTCAGGATGGTTTGAATGTGGATGAAAATTCACATTTGCCAGAAGCGGATTTACGCAAGATAAGTCTTGGCAATCTGTATGTATATCAACAACAAGGTGTATTGAACACATTCGAAACTGGCGTAACTCCCTCTGTTCGTAAAGTTATTTTAGGTGAATACTTTGGTATAACGGATAGGGATAGTGCCATCGAAACTTTGAATTGGTTGTCGCAAGCTCCCTCGCAAACAATGTTTCACTATGCTTATACGGCTTTTCTTCAAGGAGGGGGTAATATAAGCAGGAAGTGGCTTAATGAAAATGAAGAATTGAAAGAACACACCGATTTCCGAAATGACTGTTTGGAAAAGTTGGAAACGATGGAGGAAAAATATCCGGACATTGAACAAGCTGGAATTGTCGCATCCAAAGAAGAAATGGGCAAACTCGGAGTACTTGCGTGGGATGCAGGAAGATTAAACTTTATCAGCAGACTTTGCCTTGAGCAAGAGTACATTGTAAAAGAAGAATGTATGCAGTGTATCAATGCCGCTTACGAGATGACCAAAGAAGTTTATACCAATTGGAAAGACTATGCTTATAGTTATGTTCTTGGTCGTACTTTGTCGATGGGAACTACCAACATGATTGGATTGGCAGAAGATTTACTGACAGATACCAAAAGCCCTTGGACTTATATAAAATGGTGATATTTTATTAAAAAACATTTATTAACTCTACATTTTTTTTTGAATTATGAAAACGTTTAATTATGCTCCAGCCTCTCCTATCAAGGATAACATTACAATGTTGGCTGTATCAGTCGGTATGGTTGTCGTGCCGCTCGTTTATCCATTCGGTATAAGAATAGGCAGTACCCGAATACTTGGCCCTACGAGTACTGCCATTGTTTTTATAATCGGAGGACTCGTTCTCTTGGTAATAACATTGAACAAGGTTCGTCTTGCCCGTGCTTTGGCGGCGAACGGAGGAAAAATCGTTGTCGATGCAGATAGTGTAACCTATCCTATAATAAAGAAAGGGGAGAAAACCGACAAAATATTTAAAATATCGGATATAAAACATCTTAAATATGACGATGAAGAAGGAGAATTGGAAATCTTCTTGACGGATGATACACAAATAACATTGCATGCAGGATTCTTTGAATCTTTCGAGCGATACGAGGAATTTTTCGCTTTGTTGAAGAAGTGAAGAGGCTAACAAGTTCGATTTATGCGGATAATGGCGTGTGGCTCAATCGCTTTTCGTGGTGATTGAGCCACGTGTTAGCCGCAACCTTGAAAAACAAAAAATACAATGAATAGAATATTGGCACTATACATCTTTTTACTATTGTGTGGCACGGTTTCCGCACAACAAATCGTAGAATGGAGCGATTTGCAGACTATAACAGATAACTCACGGCGCACGGTCTATTATAAAAAAGGCAGAAAACAGCCGTTACGGGGAAAATATCGCATTATACGAGGACTTGACGAGGAGTGTGTTAAATTTTCCGATGGCATGATAAACGGTGATTATCGCCGCTATCGTGATGGGGTGCTGCGTGAATCGGGTATATATGCCAAAGGCAAGCGTAACAGCACATTCACGGAGTATTACCAAGACGGCGTTACTCCCCGAAAGGAAACACCCATGCAGCAAGGCAAGATAGACGGAACTGTAAAGACCTATTTTCGTAACGGCAAAATAGAAGCCGAAAAGGAATATAAGCAGAGTGTGGAGAGCGGGCGGGAACGCCGCTTTGACAGCAAGACAGGAGAGCAGATTTTTGAATCTCATTATATCGACGGGAAAAAAGATGGCGAGGAGTGGGAAATCTTCGAGGATGCGAGCACGCTTCGCAGCAGGATAATACGCCACTACCGTAACGGAAAACTTGACGGCTCTTATCGTGTGGAATCGACACGGGACGGCAAACCCTATATAACTATCGAGGGACAATACACTGACGGCGAGAAATCGGGGCAATGGATAGAACATAACTATGATAACAATACCCAAACCTGCACATGGCATGGTGAAGGTGGGGCTTAAACAGAGATGAAGATAGTTATCATAATACTACTTTTAACGCTTGCATCGGTCGTAAGCTGCGAGCCACCCATGCCGCCGACGGACGAGGAAATGATACGCCACTTCGCCACGCACGAGGCGGCATTCGACAAGATACGCAATATCATGGCGGAGAGTTCGGAGGGAAGCTTTCACTATCCGCCGCTCTCTCCCTGCGATATTCTCATCCTTGATTCGGCAGAACAAATATCCTACCAACCGAACCAAGTGCAGGACACGCCGGTACACGGGTTATCAAGATCTGACCGAATACAACTCGACTCCTTGTTGTCAGAGATTGGATGCGGTCTTGTCCTTGTTGACCGCAGGGAGCAGGAAACGGCAGATTCGGTATATGTGAGCTTATTTATGCTGTACTACTCCCACGGCATCGTGGATGCGGGAACATCCAAGAGTTTCGTTTACGATCTCGAATTGAGAAGCCGCCGTGACATCCGTATCACCGAACACGGCGACCTGAACGAAATTTACCGCAGGACATACAATGACACTACGCTATACAAGCCCGTCAAGGAAGGCTGGTATATAGAGTTAGACCATTCACGATAATTTTCTTTTTTCGCAAGTCGATTTTATAAAATTGTCACCGAAAGTTCGTACTTTCGGAAAAAGATGTTATATTTGCAAATGAAAGAGTTATTTGACAGCATAGCAATGTAAAACGCTGAAATTCGCACAGTTGCTAAATCGTTACCTCTATTTCTCAAATAATT
>ENA-ORMC01000345-ORMC01000345.1-human-gut-metagenome-genome-assembly--contig:-NODE-345-length-17422-cov-34.8612_pt1 | contig 17422 bp, 20 predicted proteins | sample MGYA00243076_ERZ508842 | MGnify/ENA primary metagenome ERZ508842 (study PRJEB26277, sample SAMN04329816) | human gut metagenome | biome: human-associated habitat | host: Homo sapiens | place: USA... | reverse complement strand
AATATGGGTTAAATCATTTACCACCGAGATATTGAAGATCAAGTAATCATACTTGATAAAGAATTTGACTACAGTTACTATAGGGAATCGCTAATCTACTGTATCACAAACAGTAGGAATAAAACGGAATGGATGCAGGTAATCCACATAGGATACCGAAATAGAAAACCGTTATATCTATTCAACGATGTCAAAGAAAGATACATAGCAGCGAGAAGATTAGGAATAGATATTGGATTTTACGAAATCACTGGTACGGATTCCAAGCATCTGATCAAATTAGATACCTATTATTTAACAGTGTTAAATAAAATAAATACCATATAAAGGGAGTGAACACAATGACAAAACAAAGAATAACCATCGAGCAGAACCCATTAACCGAGGAGACATTGACGTTAAACGCCTTATGCCTCGCCTATGAACTACCGCAATACAGTGTTCGAGAGCGAAAGGGCAGTTCCAAGAGTAAACTATACAACGTCTACATCGACGACAGCATAATCTTTTACGGAACCATCCACCAAGTAAAATACTACTTACTGAATGCGATTTACCTCATCACTCGGGTACAAGAGCACCACACGGGGAAGAGATGAAAAAAAGTTGGAGCGGATTGGAAAAAACCAAACCGCCCGCACTTTCAAATCAGGGATGTAGATAAAACTAGGCTTAGTGATTCAGTGGCAAAGTCTGAACCACGGCGGGCCTACAAGAAGGAGATACAACTAATCTTCTTTGTATCTAAGCATATTATACCACATCAACCCCAAAATGTCAAGAGAGGAGAACAAATATGGAAGGATTATTATATCTCAGTTTTATATTCTTAGCGTTTGTAGGGATACCAGCGATCAGTTTTATCCTGTGGCATAAACTAGGTAAAATCTATCAAGAATGGAGAGAAGAGCAGTACAACAAGATTGCACGTGAGATTCGGTATATGAATTTCCAAAATAATTCTCACAATTCTAAAGAAAGAGAAGAAATGTTCAGACAATTTGAAAAAGTGATGGAGGAGGAATACAAAAATAAAAATAGTAAAAAAATAATTAAATAATAGGTTGATTTCATATTTAAAATATGATATAATAAATATGAAAAAAACAAAAACAAGAAGAGAGGAGAAAAAAGGAATGCGAAAACGTATGATAAGAAGACTCATTAAAGAGTACACTATCACCGTCCAGTACTACGATCTTGAATGTGCACAAACACGAAACAAGCTCGTACGAACTTTATTACCTGTAGATGAAACAACCTTACAGGAAGTTGCAGCTGGTGAAATTGGCAGAAAAGTAAAAAACAAGCTATTGCTGAAAGAGATTAAAAACGTAATTGGAGCCAATCCAATTATAGGATTGACGTTAGAATATATCGGAACGTCATTATACAGCATGAGCTTAGAGGATTTTATCAAGTGTGCTGAGGTCGAACGTAGTCAAACAACTGCAAGTATTTATGAAGATGAAGAAATGATTGAAGAAGAGGAGGAATAAAACATGGTCACAGTAACAAACAAGAGCAGAGAGTTTAGCGAGGTAGAAATCTATTTAATGACGGTATCACCATCTATGATATCCGTAAAAACGTTAGAGGACGGAACCAAGATCAATGTCAGAGGAATCTTAGAGTTTGAGGAAGTAAAAGAAGATACAGGAGAAGTCGTAAACATCGTTTCTATTATTGACGACGAAAAGAACGTGTATTCTTTCCAATCTAAGACTTTCAAACGTTCATTAAATGACATAGCAATGATCTGTAAAGACAAACCATTTACGATTATCAAGACAAGTGGTAAGACGAAAGCGGGTAGAGATTTTATTAATTGCATCTTGGACGTATCCAGTATCGAATAAGTATTTTAGAAAAAGTGGGGATTCGTCCCCACTTTTTCTATTGAATGGGAGGTATTCTAATGAGCAAAGGCAAATACTATCAAGAATACCGAAAAGAAAGAAGACGAATACAAAGCTTTCTAAGAAGAAACCGAGCCAAGGGATACATCTTTCCGGATAACATCCTACCAGATCAGCCAAAGAGAATCACACCAGCATCCATTCGCAGACTAAAGAGAATCACACCAGAGTTTCTCTACAAGAAGGCGAGTTACGTGGATAGTGAGACGGGCGAGATACTAACAGGAACCGAGGCTGTAAAACAAAGACGTAGTGAGTCAGCAAAGAGAGCGGCAAAGACCAGAAAACAACGAAAAAGAAATACAGACGATGAAGGTATTTATGATCGAATCACCATTAGTACGTGGTATAGTCAGTTAGAGGTCTATGCGGACGGAAAAGGGTACGCTATGTTACTCGCTTGGGCCGATGAAATTATTCAATCTGTTGGCAGAAAAGGATTTGCGGAAACGATACGAAAAGGTACTGAGGCTGGAAATCTCATTACGTGGGATGTTGTGTACAAAGCGGGCGAGACCATGAAGTACATAGCCAACATGACAGAATACGTACCAGATCAGGGTGTATGGTACAAAGAGAAGCTGTTAGACAAATTACAATTTACGAAAGAATTTGCTGAATGGGCGGAAACACAAGAAGAGTGGTAAGATGAAAAGAACGTATCGTTATTTTGCATGTGACTTTGAGACAACGGTATATGAGGGGCAAACGAATACCGAGGTGTGGTTATCCGGGTGTGGAGAATTATTTACGGACGACTTACATGTATACGGTTCGATTGGTGAGCTGTACAAATATTTTACCTCATTAAATTGTCATATTATTGCATACTTTCATAACCTAAAGTTTGATGGTGCCTTTTGGATAGACTTTTTACTAACGAAACTAAAGTATGAGCAAGCCTATCAAAAACTACCAGGCGGAAAAGTAAAATTTGTTGACGACAAAGATATGAGGAGTAAGTCCTTTAAGTACAGCATATCGGATAGAGGGCAATGGTACCAGATCATCATTAAATACAGGAAGCATTACATCATTTTAAGAGACAGTTTAAAACTGTTACCTTTTGCCTTATCCGATATCGCAAAAAGCTTTAAGACAAAGCACCAAAAGTTAACGATGGAGTACAAAGGGTTCCGCTATGCTGGATGTGAAGTAACAGCTGAGGAACGGGAGTATTTCAAAAACGACATTTATGTCTTAAAAGAAGGTCTGGAATTTATGTTCGAACAGGACCACACCAAGTTAACAATCGGTTCCTGCTGTCTGGATGAGTATAAAAACATTCTAAAGCGTAGCACGAAACTCTGTGCGTTGGAATACGACGAATTGTTTCCGAATTTGTATGACCATGGATTTCCGTGTGTCGATCATAAATACGCAAACATCGGTGAGTGGGTAAGGCGGTCATATAAGGGTGGGTGGTGTTATCTAGTCAGAGGCAAAGAAAACAAGGCACACGAAAACGGGTACACTTTGGATGTAAATTCCTTGTACCCGTCCGTGATGCATTCGAGTTCCGGCAATGCTTACCCCATCGGCTTACCTACGTATTGGCATGGGGACTTCATACCAGAACAAGCGAAAACAGAGACCCGGTATTTCTTTGTGCGTATTCGTACTCGTTTTTATTTAAAGAAGGGATATCTACCCTTTATCCAAATAAAGAACAACGCCTTGTATCGAGGGACTGAGGCATTAGAAACGTCTGATATTTTTGACCCAAAGGACGGTCAATATTATAGCCACGTGTGCGGAAACCCTGTGACGGTAGAGTTGACGTTAACTCAAACAGATTATTACCTAATCTTAGAACATTACGATCTTGTAGATTTTCAGATCATTGACGGATTTTATTTTCATTCCATGATCGGAATTTTCGATGAATACATTGATAAATACAAAGAAATTAAGATGAATTCCAAGGGAGCGGTACGAACGTTAGCAAAACTATTTTTGAACAATCTGTACGGTAAAATGGCGACTAGCACGGATTCGAGTTTCAAGGTTGCGTACTTAAAAGAGCCTGACGAATTTGGCAGGCAGACCGTCGCCTATTATCCGATCGAGGAGCATGATAAGAGACCTGGATACATCCCGTGTGGTAGCGCCATTACCAGTTACGCAAGAGAGTTTACGATACGTGCCGCACAGAAAAATTATTACGGACCAGATCGTGATGGATTTATATACAGTGACACCGATAGTCTGCACATTAATTTACCGCTGGAAGAGATCAAAGGTGTCCCGCTACACCCCACGGAATTTAATCATTGGGCGGTGGAAAGCAAGTGGGACTGTGGTATCTACGTGAGGCAGAAAACGTATTTAGAGCACATCACGGAAAAAGACATTCTATACGACGGGGAACGTGGAATCTATGAAAGTGAAGTCTGTGATTATTTAGATGTAAAATGCGCTGGTATGCCTCAGAGGTGTAAGGATTTATTTGTGGAGAGTATGAAGGAAGATCGAGTATACGATGAGAGCCGTAGTGAAGAGGAAAAGGCTTTTTTATATGAGAATCAGGTGCCGATTGTACGAACGATCAATGATTTTAAACGGGGGTTAAAAATACCCGGAAAGTTACTACCAAAGCGGATGCCTGGTGGGGTTGTACTTATGGACACGTATTACGAAATGAGGTGAGAACATATGGATAGAATCAAAGTAAAGTATCACAATCCGATCTGTACGATTGAAAAGATTCGTGTTGGAGACTGGATAGATTTAAAAAGTGCCGAGACGATCGAAATTCGAGAAGGTGACAGCGCAAGAATTAGTTTAGGGGTATCCATGGAGTTGCCAAAAGGATATGAGGCCATTGTAGCGCCAAGGTCCTCATTGTTTTCGAACCATGGTTTGTTGATGGTGAATTCCATTGGAATCATAGATTCCAGTTATTGTGGAGATCGTGATATATGGAAAGCCGAGTGTTACGCCACCAGATACACAAAAATTTATGAGGGAGAGCGTATTGTACAGTTTCGTATTTTGAGAAATCAGCCTGAGGTGCAGCTTGAAAACGTACTAACCTTAGAGAATGTCAGTCGTGGTGGATTTGGAAGCACCGGCTTATTCTAATGTTTCACGTGAAACATCTAAAAAGAGTGGGTTTACACCCACTCTTAAAATATATCTATAATCATAGCACAGAGAATGCGACCGACCAGATCGAAAATGGACCACGGACGTATCTTTCAACGTGGTGAACCCGTGACACATCATAAACTGTCACTATGACAGATATCACAAGGATAAGAGAGCCATGACAGCGCTTTTACATTTCAAATTCTGAAAACGGAAACAACCATAATCAAAAAGCTGTCTCAGTGGCTGTATAAAGAAGCGGTACCGATTCATCATGACGTAATTAATGCTGTGGTCATCGGTTGTCACCGCAATTTTTGTAGGAAATGACTGGTCGACTTTTTCCGAGCAGTACATAATTCCATCTGAGGTAAACTCATTGATGCTATAATAGCGGTCTTGGAATTTGATCGTACAAATATAACGGCTTTTTCCAATCATTTTTTCGATAAAGGATTTATTATCATTGAGGTAGATGGACTGACCAGCATAGGCAACATATTTTTCGCCGCTAAACGCCTGGTTAAAGGAGGAACTTAAGAACGCTTGGGAAGCACTCTCATTAAAGTTTTGTTCCAGTACGAACCCATTTCCACGCAAGAACTTTGTGTTTTCCTGCAAGCGATCAGAGATACCAAACGAAACATAGTAAGGATTTAATAAAGAAACGGGGTTGGAGAGCATAATCACGGGAAGGTATCGTGTCTGCTCCCCTTTTCCCCTAGCAATTGAGGTTCTAAGAGAGATAAACTTTGTCAGTTCGTTGGAACAATAACGATTATTTTCAGACTGAAATTCATCAAAAAGGAGGCGTTTCACATCGCTAAATACGTGAGACAGTTTTTTCAACTGCTCAGCTGTATTGATTGCCAACGCATAACCACATACCGTATTATTCACCACAAGTTCTCGATACAGACCTCTAGACTTTGGAACACTTTTCATTTCCAGTGTTGGAAAGAATAAATTACCAATTTCACGAAAGAACTTTTCTTCCACGCCATCAAGTTCATACGAATAACGATACAGTAAGCCAAAACATTCCCCATGTTTGAGGAAACGATTCATAAAATAACGGGAGAAATACGTTGTTTTTCCAGCGGTTCGGTTTGACGTGCAGATAAAGATTTCAGGTTTCTTTCCATTTAGGTCTGTCATGCTTAATAGTTTTGTTCCGTCGTAATATTTTGTCTCTGTTGCGCTCATCTTTTTTCACCTCTATAATATTATAACATATCTATTGCTATTAAGCAATAGATATGCTATAATTAACATAGGTAAGGAGGTGATGAGGATGTTCAATTCCGTTGTGATTGCACTGGTGTTTAATGGCTTAGATATCCTGTCAGGTTTTATTGCGGCGATCAAGGAAAAACGGGTGCAGTCATCAAACCTAAGAGACGGTTTATTTAAAAAAGTGGGTTTCATATTTTGTTATGTGTTAGCGATACTTGTTGACCTGTATGGGAGCCGCATTGGTATGAATTTAGGCGTTGATATTTTACCGATTATTATTGCTTATGTCGGTGTTACGGAAACCGTTTCCATCGTTGAGAACATCTGTCGTATTAACAGTGACTTGTTACCGGATAAACTGTTAAAACTGTTCCATTTAGATAAGAGAGAGGAATCTTAATGCCGAATATTAATCAAGCATACTCTTGGGCTGTGAATACTTGTAACGCTTCCAATGTTGGATATTCTCAAACTTACCGAAACCAACAAACCATTGGCGGAATCACGTACTATGACTGCTCTAGTTTTATTTGGTACTCTTTGATCGCTGGTGGTTTTCCGTGTGTGGAAGCGAACAATGGCAGCACGTGGCCATTTGTCACGTACACGATGGGTCCCATCCTATTAAAAATGGGTTTCCAAAAAGTGGATGTGAATGGGCAATGGTTGCCTGGTGATGTGGCTGTCAGTTACACCCACACCGAAATGGTATACAAGGGGGGTTTGGCATCCGGGGTATGTATGGGCGCTCACACGAACAATGCTCCTCTTCAAAACCAAGTATCCATTGGTTCATCTGGTGGCGACCCCAATTATGTATCGACACCTGCACGGTTTCCAGACCTGTACCGATTTGGAGAAGGTGGGGCATCTGGATATGGGTATAGCTTACCTGTGATTGCTGCTCTTTGTGGTAATTCATGGAGAGAGTCGAACATTAACCCGGGGTTGGAAGAGAAAGGAAACGGAATCGGCTTTGGACTCTTTCAGTGGTCTTTTGAACGTCGAACCGCCTTAGAAAATTGGTTGAAAGAAAATGGTTATGAACTGACCTCACCAGAAGGTCAGTTGCAGTATTTGATTGTTGAGGATGAGTGGCAAGGCAGCTTTGGTGGTATTTCCAGCTTACAGGAATTTTTAACTTCCACCTCAACCGATGTCCCGATGCTGGTAGAGGCATTTATGAAATGTTGGGAACGTCCCGCTGAATCTGACCCCTCACAGCGTGTCGCATGGGCGAAACAATGTCAGGACTACATCCTTGCGCACGCTAATGATACGTCGATTACCGCATGGGTGATTAGTAATGAATATCTTACTGAGCCCGAAATCTTAAACAATGCGGTGATGATGTACCGTTATTTAAGCAGTGGTGGCGGTGGTGGCGGCACGTTTGGGCGAGAAAACTCGCTGCCTGTCTATATGATGATTTTGCGGCATCCTTATTTATTTTAAATGTATGGAGGTGTTTCGTTGTGGCTGTTGTAAATAAAGATACGATTATGGAACGATTGAGAGAAAACTTTAATGACAATGATTCCGATGATGTTCTTGGCTTGTTGGAAGATGTGACCGACACCCTGAATGATTACCAATCTCGGTTAGAGGAAAATGGGAACTGGAAAGAACGATACGAACAGAATGATAGAGAGTGGAGACAGAAATATAAAGATCGTTTTTTCAATAATGAACCTGAGCCGGACCCGGAACCTGAACCAGACAAAGACCCGGAACAAGCAACGCCTACTACCTTTGAGGAGTTGTTTCATTTTGAATAAAGGAGGATATTGATTATGCCAAGAAGAATTGCAGTCGGCACGCTGAACGCAAGCACGTTAGATATTTTAAACGTGATTCGTCAAAATGCTAGTTATGAATACCAGAGTCAGGTGCCTGTCATTACGCAAGCAACTGACCTTCAAAAAGTCGGTGCTGTGATTTATGGTACCCCCGCACTCGCCAATCAGTTTTTAAATGCGTTGATCAACCGTATCGCTATGGTACGTGTACAGAGTGCTACCTTTAACAACCCGTATCGTGATTTGAAAAAAGGTTACATTGAGTACGGTGAGACGATTGAGGACATCTTTGTTTCCATCGCTAAGGTGGTTGAGTATACACCAGAAAAGGGTGAGGAACGTGAGTTCAAACGAACCCTACCGGATGTAAGAAGTTTGTTCCATGTCATTAATTGGCGTGTGATGTATCCTGTCACCATTCAGGATGAGGACTTAAAGCAAGCGTTCTTATCCATTGAGGGTGTCCAGGACTTGATCGCTAAGATCGTGGACTCTGTTTATACCGCAGCCGAGTATGATGAGTTCCTGCTGTTTAAATACCTGCTGATTAAAAATATTACTAAGGGCAAGTTAAAACCGATTTCCATTGGCAACGGCACAGATCTCAAAAAAGCCGCCGTTGCGTTTCGTGGTACCTCAAACTTGCTCCCATTTATGAGCGATCAGTACAACGCTGCAAACGTCTACACGACAACACCAAGAAACAATCAGCACATTTTTATGGACGCTACCTTTAACGCTCAGTTTGATGTGGATGTTTTGGCTAGTGCGTTTAACATGGATAAAGCCAACTTCATGGGACGCTTACACTTGATTGATTATTTTAATACCTTTGATAACAAACGGTTTGAAGCCATCCGTGAAAATTCGACTGGACTGGAAGAGGTGACAGCTGAGGAGCTTGCGTTGATGGCAGACGTGAAAGCGGTTCTTGTGGATGAAAACTTTTTCCAGGTTTATGATAACAAAGACCAGTTTACCGAAAAGTATGTTGCAAGTGGACTGTACTGGAACTATTTCTATCATGTGTGGAAGACCGTTTCAACCAGTGACTTTTCGAATGCCGTCGTGTTCGTTTTGGACAGCGCAACTTTGACAGCACCTGAATCCTTAGAATTCGTTATAACCAATACGGATACTTCAGATGATGCTTGGACAGTTTCATTTAAATATAACAGTGATGATACTCTCGCTGATACTAGATACCAGTTCGTGCAGTCAGAAACCGCAACAAAAAATAGTATTGCTATTCAACCTTATGGAGCTATTATCGCTCCAATAGATAAGATTACTACTATCCTTCCTTTAGAGATTCAGATGGGTGGTGTCACCTATAAATCGACTGGAAGTGCAATTAATACTTGGAATGTAGGAACAAAGTTCACATTTAATAAAGCGGGAGCTGCAAAAAACGATCCTGACACACCCACAGATTTAACTAAAAAGTCGAAAAAATAATACACCTTGTTTCACGTGGAACCACATGTTTCACGTGAAACATTTATTGGAGGTTTTTCTATGTATATTGCACCAGGTACATCCGTCCGACTTTTGAGGAATATTCCGCTAGATAGTACTTACAATCATACCATTTATTTCGGTAGTCGTAGTGCTCAAACCTCATACTTTTCCAGTATGGCAAAATATAGTTTAAATGAATACACCTATCAACGTGTGAAGCGTGGTGTGATACGTGTCGGAATTGTAGCAGATAATCTTTATGATTGTAATTACGTGATGTTCCAGAACTCTAATTTTGGAAGCAAGTGGTTTTACGCTTTTATTAAGAGCGTGGAATACGTAAATAATGAAACCTCAGATGTAACTTTTGAACTGGATGTGATTCAGAGTTGGTTCTTTGAGTTTTCCTTACAGCAGTGCTTTGTGGAAAGAGAACATTCTAGTTCCGATGAGCCTGGTGACAATATTTTACCAGAACCTGTGGAACTTGGTGAGTATGTGTACAACACCTACGAAAAACTCGGTGAGGAACTTGAACCCATGGCGGTGATTATGGCTGCGGCGGAAACGGGTGGAGAGGATACCAGCGGCGGTATGATCGACGGTGTCTACTCTGGTACCAAAATCACAGCCTTTAATTCCTCAGATGTGGAGGGTATTAACACTACGATTAAAGGGTTTATGCAATCACCGGATAGTATTGTTAGCATGTATATGTGTCCGGTCATCTGTACCGGGGGCGCCATTGAGGACGGCGGTACCATCATTTCTGGTGCTGGTGAGGGGCACGCCACGGGATGGTCACATACCTATACACTCGATGGGGTGGGGACTGGTCTGAATGGTTACATCCCTAGAAATAAAAAGCTGTTGACCTATCCCTATTGTTTCCTTCACGTCGATAATGGCTCTGGTCAGTCCGCCCAATACCGATTTGAGTTTTTCGAGGGCGGTATCCCGCAATTGCACCTGGATTCTACCGTGATAGCTCCTGTGAAAATTACCTGTCGGCCAAGACGGTATAAGGGTAGCAGCGGTGTCAATCACACCGAAACCGTGACACTGGAAAACTATCCACAATGCTCCTGGAATATGGACGCCTATAAGGTTTGGCTCGCTCAGAACATGACACCTATGGTCATGAAGACCGTGAGCGGCGTGACAACTTCAGCCCTTAGCGCTGGAAAGGCTTTGGTGAACGCAAAAACAGGGAACCTCGCTGGTGCCGCACAAGGTTTGGCAGACTCCCAAGGCGCCATGCAGCAAGTACAAGAAAACATCCAGGCATTTATGATGGATAGTTATACCGCCTCGATTCAAGCGGACTTGTGTCGTGGGAATGTGAACAATGGCTCGATCAATATGTCCCATCAATACCAGAACTTTTATATCGGTAGGGCCGCTATTACCATGAACTACGCTCGGGCGATTGATGATTTTTTCACGGTCTTTGGCTACGCAACCAAACGGGTAAAGGTTCCGAACCGTACCGCAAGACCACACTTTAATTATGTAAAGACCGCTGGATGTGTCGTGACGGGAAGCGTACCTGTGGATGACATGAATAAAATCTGTCAGATACACGATGCGGGTATTACCTATTGGAAAGAGCCTGGAAATGTTGGAAACTATAGTTTGGATAACAGCATCTAAATGTTTCACGTGAAACATTGAGGAGGTGAAGGACTTGGGGAGACGTAAACACACCGAATTTGAGTTGTCGTTACGACGCAATGTAAACACGAAAAATTTTTACTTTGACCGTTTAACGGAATTGGCCGTTTCCGTTTTTAAATGGGAGAACTTGCCGCCTACGGTGGATTCCCGTTATTTGGAAATGTGTTTATTCCGTGAGGGTGCGGCGGTGTTCTTTAAAGATGATGTGGTTGACGACTATCTCTGTTTGTCGGTAAATCGAAAAGGACCATTTGATGTCTATGGGAATCCGTTACGCTGTCGTGCGTACTCTAGATACAATAACTACAATTGTGAGTTGACAAACCAAAATTCTGTTATTATTTATAATAACATGATGAGAACCAATAGTATCCGTGATATTAATTTTTATGCGGATAAATTGTATTTGATTGACCGTATTATAGATGTAAATATTAATGCGCAAAAAACACCGATGCTGCTGCAAGGTACCGATAAGCAACGGTTGACACTCCTGAATCTGTACAAAGAATATGATGGCAATGCCCCGGTCATCTTTGGTACGGATTCCCTGAATTTGGAGGGCATTCAGTCTATTAATACCTCAGCACCTTTTCTAGCAGATCAATTGTACGCTCTGAAAACAAAAATTTGGAATGAGGCCTTGACCTACCTAGGTATCGCTAACGTTAGCGAACAGAAAAAAGAACGTATGATTACTGATGAGGTCGTTCGTGGTATGGGCGGAACGATCGCAAGTCGTTTCTCTCGACTGGATAAACGTCGGGAAGACGCTGAGCGTATCAACCGAATGTTTGGTTTAGATATTAATGTTAGCTATAAGGATATCAGCTCTGTGCTTTCTGGTGATGAGCTGCTACTGTTCGCAAATTACCCGAATGAGGGCGAACCAGGAGGTGACTTGGATGAGTAAGTATACCGTGGAAGTCCGTTTTATTTGTGAACAGAAAGCTGGTTTGACTTCTAGCGTGGGATGTGATAAAATAGATAGTGTAATAAGTAAGTCTTGGGATAAGATTTTTACATCAAAAGTGAAGTTCTTTGATGAAAGTTATCGAAAGACACTTTGCTCGAAAATCTTGAAACACTACTACATGCAAGAGATTGGCTTTGAAACCGTTGGTCTGTGGATGTATCACTTGAATACCCGGCTAGAGGAAATTATGCCGTACTATAACCAACTCTATGAGTCCGAACAGCTTAAGTTTGACCCTCTGAATAACGTTTCCCTTACAAGGTCACATTTGATGGAGTTTGATGGTTTGGTACAGACAGAGGATTCTGGAACTAGAGATTCGAGTACCGATAGTGGTTACAAAGACACCAACCGAATGTCAGATACCCCTCAGGGTTCTCTAAGCGGGGTTGAGTCCATGAGATACTTGACTCAGGCAACGATTACCGACGGCACCTCTGACCAGACAACAAACGAAAATACAGAATCTCAAGGAAAAACAATCACGGACAATGAAGAGAATTTCAAAGAAACCGTTGAGGGAAAACACGGTGTCGATTCCTATAGCGATCTCCTAATGAAATACCGTGATACCTTCTTAAATATTGATTTGCAAGTGATTGATGAATTTAAAGACCTGTTTATGGGTCTTTGGTAAGGAGGTGAAAATATGAGTTCTTTGGATACCATACGTAGATTCCCCTACTGTCAGAAAGTTCTTCCCGCAACCTATGATGACTCACTTAGTTACTATCAGTCCATCTGTAAATTAGTTACGAAAATGAATGAGATCATTACGGAACTAAATGCCATTGACCCAGAATCTATTTTGGAATTGGTCGATGCCCGTGTAGATGAACGTTTGGTTGACCTCAATAAACAGATGCAAAACCTGACTGATCGTGTCAATCAGGTCATGGGTAGTGTGACATCCGCTCTCGAAAAGTATAACAATGAGGTTACCATGGAGATGCACCGTCAATTGACGGAAATGACGGTACTACTTAGTACTCAATTGGCAGCTCTTAGGTTGTATGTCAATAATCAGGATAATATGATTCTGTCTGAATTGCGCTATCAGATCGAGCTGCTGAAAAATCAGTTGCCGGATTTGACCACCGTCTATGTATATTCCCCATTCTCTTCTCAGATTGTGGATATTCAGACTGCTATCAACGAAATTTGGGATAACATCAAAGTCTATTCACTGACCGCCGATGAGTATGACGATATGAAATGGTCCGCTGAACAGTATGACGGGTTCCAGTTGACCGCTTATCAGTATGACTACTACTCTAGACGTTTTATTTGGAAAGACCCTAATCTCTATATGACCGATGTCTGGACGGGTGAGCAGATTCATACCAAAGAGGAATTGGATAAGTTAGCAACACTTCATAAGAAAAACGCTTTAACCACATTCCAATATGATAAGCTCGCTTTTACTGCTGAGGATTATGATTATAAAACAATAACGTCAACAGATTTCGACTGGTATAGTAAGGCTATGCTGACTTATTATTTAGACGCACATAATTTAAATTTAACTTATATGTCTCCTAACGGTAGTTTAATTGTTAATTATCCATACGCTAAATCAATTAAAGGCTCAACAGCCTTTAATACATCTGGTACCGCTGTATCTAATAATGTTACAAATACCTTATATGATAGTTGGTTGGATGTTCGAAAACAAACATATCTTTTTACTTGTAATAAATCCAATCCATCATTACAAATTGGTATTTACTATTCAGATGATACACGTAGTTTTGCAAGTTCAACGTCTAAGGGTTTTGGAATTGTTGAACCGCCAAAAAATAAGGAATTAACTATTAAATCGATTCTTGTTAACACTATATATGGGGGTTTTGCCTCTGTTGCTAATGATTTAAATATATTAATTTGTCAAAAAAGGTAGGTGTATATTATGAGCGCAACAAATAAGACTACGTATCTAGATTTACCACAATATATCGGTACGGATGTGCCCTCTTGGTTGGGGGACTTTAATGGTGCTATGGAAAAGATCGACACGGGTTATAACAATGTCGATATCAAAGCAGGGAAGGCAGCGTCTACTGCTAATTCAGCATCTAGTAAAGCTGATATCAATACACAATCTATTACTAGCATTAATGCTGAGCTAAAAACATTAAAAGAGGCTGTTCAGAATTATGACAATATCCTGAACTTTAAAACGATTAATTGTATACCATCGCCAAACAATCTAAAAGATAGTTCATCTATGCTTATGACTCAGAATACAAACAAAACTTTGGCATCCTTGAAATTTAATGCTACTATGCTATATCCACTATCTAACCCTAGTAAGTATGTGTTTACTTGGTCTGTTAGCGGCGGAACAACGACGTTTTATGATCTGTTCACGATTGAGGATAATTGCTTTTTACTTAATCAAACCGCACTACCTAGGTCAGCAGAGTGCTTGACGGTTGGTGTGATGTCTTATCGAAATGATTCAACGAGAGCAATATCTAGATTGTATGTGAGGGCTTGGTACGATGGTGCCACAACTCACGTTGGCACAATCTTTAGCGATGAACCAACAGCAAACATTACAATGTGGATGGATGGCACGGTGTTCTTGTCTGGTAGTGTAATCTCTCCACCAGACCCTGAAGAAACGGAATAATTGGTAACTTTATCACATGTTTTTATAAGACTCCTGTATGTGTTTTGCAACAAAAAAGAGAGGGTGAGCCCCTCTCTTTTTTCTATATTCGCTTGATACTTGGCGCCCATGCGTATCCATAGTATTTGTCAGAGATACAAACGTAAAACCAATTATCCTCATACCCGTATCTTCCTAGGACGTCTACCAGGTTGTGCTTCTTTAGTTGCGGGTATTTCGATATTAACGGACTCGCTTTTTTCGGTCGCTCATGCACACCTAACGTTTTCTGTACCTCACCTACAAATCTATGGAATCCTTCTTGTACATGACTATTCTTATCGCTCTCAATCACTAGCTCTTTTTGCGTCGCTGGTCCGCAATTTCCGTCCGGTGTTAATCCGTTCGCTTTCTGAAAGTTGATGACCGCCTGTTGGGTGTCAGGGCCAAAGTCACCGTCTGCTTTGATGTCATACCCACACAATCTCAGCTGCTCTTGCATCGCTTTTACTCCTACTCCCTTATCACCGTAACAATAAAAGTCTTTCACGGCGGTTTTGTAGTCAATGTATACATACCCATCAATCCCTGAATATACACGTGTGTATAATTTGTCAGCGACACATCCACCGTTCGCAACTACTTGGTTGACACTGGTCGCACTGGTGTTACCTTCATTCGTGTATATGTGTGTGCTGGTCACTTTCGTTACTCTTCCTATGTGCGCACCTTTTCGAAAAATCACTAGTGCTCCTAATTTCGGTTCCACTCCCCATGTTCCAGATGCCTTTGCATGGTTCGTAATTGCGGTGCAGTTGTAAAAACAATCACCCATGATGTCTAGCGCTTTCTCTTTACCAAAGATTTGTACACAAATCCAGAATTGGTACACCGCACACCATGGCTGTCCTTGACATCCTGGTAATCCGATGTTGTCAATGTCTCTTGCGTATTTTGTGTAGTTGTTGTACCCCGCATTATCAGTTTTGCTGTCTAATTGGCTGTTCGAACGTTTCTCTAAATATCCGATTTGCTCAGCCATTAGTTCGGCTGTTTTTGTCCATAACTCTGTACTCACAAGTAAACCTCCATCGTATTCATATAAGTTGTACTGTTCTATTACATTCATACACGTATCAACGTAACTGCTGCTGGTAGCATATCCATCATTTTTGATCGTGGTTAGGTACTCTCTTGGATTTCTAATTCCCTTTAGGTTTAAATATCGGGGTAGCTGAATAAACTCAAAATATCCAATCACTCCCTCCTCCATGCTGGAATAAACTCGAAAATTGTCTCGGATATTGGTCATCTGTCCAGGTGTGTACTCCTCTTGTGTGCTTAGATTTACGCTTGGACCTGTCCAGGCTGTGCCACACTTTAATCCAAAGTAGTTGTGGTACTTATTGGCGAGTGTGGATTCTCCCCATCCGGATTCTACAATTGCTTGTGCGATAACCGCACTATTACAATTGATGTGATAGTGCGGTGCATGCATACAGATGTATAACGCAATTTCTTCTACAAATGCCCCTTTTATCATTTTTCTATTCCTCCTCACCGATTAATTCGTTTTTTTCGATGGCGTCTTGAATGAGCTTGGTTGTGATGTTTATTTTCCCTAGTTCTTGGTATTCGACTAGGTTTACTTTTAGGTCCATCTTTCCGGTCTCACCTGTTTCCAGGTAGTAAATACTTTTGTCTAAGATCTTTGCTGCTATATACTTACAGGTGTCACCTTTGATGATTTCATAATATCTTTTATTGTTTCGCTCACCAATGTTTCGTATGCGTATCGGTATGATACTCGCACTTCTTATTTGTTCTACTCTGGTATAGATTGTTATTCCGGTGATTTCTTCCCTTGTTACAAGATGATAACTCATTTATTACCTCCTCTAATATTTCTTTTTATTTTGTTAAACATGCCATTTACACCTCCTGACATCTACTTCCTCATATTTTGAATCAGCAACATTATAAACAAAGATTCCCATATCTTCTATTCTTATCGTACCGCCACTGTATACGTAAATGATATCCACCCCAAAGTACAACCTCATGATATTCTCTGTCGTATTCTTCATCCGTATACCACTTATTGTTAATGATCTTTGCCATGTCATCTACCTCCCTCTTTTTATTGCCATACATTCTTATATTTTGACTCCATCGGTTTCGATTTTGTTAGATAATACCAGTCACGATGGTAATAGCTATGCAAGGTGTCCTCAAAATTTAACTCTGACTCACATGTCTCCTCGAAAGTGATATTGAGTTCAAGATCTACTGCTGCAATATACTTTTCAAGTCTGTCATCAAACATCCACCATGATTTTCCGTCTTCATCTTTACCGATGTACATGACACCAAACTCAATTTCCTCTTCCTTGCCTAACTTGCTCAACCTCTCATACCAGAAATCATATGCGGAATAACTAACGTCGTCCTCTGAACAAATTACTTGATCTGATATTCTCTCATTCATCATTGTTGTATTCTCCCTTCTTGTTATTGCTTACCTTTTTGTTAATTATATAATAGCACATTTTTAAGCGTTTGTCAAGCATAAATTTTATGTTAATTTTTGTGTGCCATATTAGTTTAGACTAACTGGGAAATGTCGACATAGGGTTTTGGTCTAATGGAG
>ENA-ORMC01000325-ORMC01000325.1-human-gut-metagenome-genome-assembly--contig:-NODE-325-length-18692-cov-5.53887_pt1 | contig 18692 bp, 13 predicted proteins | sample MGYA00243076_ERZ508842 | MGnify/ENA primary metagenome ERZ508842 (study PRJEB26277, sample SAMN04329816) | human gut metagenome | biome: human-associated habitat | host: Homo sapiens | place: USA... | reverse complement strand
CCTCTCCCGCCCTACTTGTTCAGACGTATCTACCGTCTGTAGGACAAGCGCACGTCCTTCTCCAAATTGCCGCCAAACTGCTTATCTACTATCTGCCTGAAAACATCGGCCGGAACATCCACATCCACCACTTCGCCCCGTTCATTATACAGCATGTGCACGGAACCGATGCGATAATCCAGCGGCAGTTCACGAAAACGGGCAGCAGACGGATTGCTCTCTTCATTTAAATAATCTATTTCCAAGCCGAGATAAAGTTCTATCTTTCCGGCATACTTTTCCTTTATCCGATGAAATTCGGCCTGATAGTCGTTCATATGGTCCCACTCCATAGTCCATGCCGTAGAAAAAGGCAACGGGGCATGGGATGAAAAGCCATACGAAGTAAATCCCTCGCTCAAGGCAAACCGCACGAAATCTTCCATGCTGGCACGTCCGTCACAATACAGGCTGTGACTATGATAGTTCGTCAGATGCTTGCTTCTGCTCATTCTCGTATATTTTAGTTAGATTCTTAATTCCGGCGCCTCATCAGTCTTGCCGATAAAAACCGGAGCTAGTTCTCAGTTCGACTCTATCTCACTCAGTTCCAGCCAGCGCATGGTCTTTTCATCAATCAAGTCCGTCAGTTCCGGCAAGCGTTTTGACTTCTCCGTCAATTCCTCTACGGATAGCGCACCGCTGCACAACGCCTCTTCAATGGATTGCTTTTCGGCTTCCAATGCCGCAATCTCCTGTTCGAGTTGTTCAAATTCGCGCTTCTCCTTGAAAGACATACGGCGCTTTTCATTCAGACGCACTTTCGCAGTCTTTTCTTCCTGAGTTTTAGCCGCTTCTTTTTCCTTTTCCTTCTCTTGGGCGGCTTTCACATCTTTCCAATCGCGATACTGCGTATAGTTGCCGGGAAAATCGCGGATGTCTCCCTGCCCGTTAAACACCAGCAAGTGGTCCACCACCTTATCCATGAAGTAGCGGTCGTGGCTCACCACAATCACACATCCCTTGAAGTTCTGCAAGTACTCTTCCAATACGTTCAGCGTAACGATGTCCAGGTCGTTGGTAGGCTCGTCCAGAACCAGGAAATTAGGATTGCGCATCAGCACCGTACACAGATAGAGACGGCGGCGCTCGCCACCGCTCAGCTTATAGACATAGCTGTGCTGCGTTTCAGGCGTAAAGAGGAAATGTTGCAAAAACTGCGATGCCGTCAGACGCTTGCCGTTACCCAGCTCTATCACTTCCGCGATGTCCTGCACCACATCGATGACTTTCATCTGCTCGTCAAATTGCAAACCTTCCTGCGAATAATAGCCGAAACGGACGGTTTCGCCGATGTCCAGCGTACCACTATCCGCCAACTCCTGTCCCATCAGTATCTTGATGAAGGTGGACTTTCCCGTACCGTTATTCCCCACGATGCCCATCTTCTCATAGCGGGCGAAGATGTAGGAGAAATCATCCAGTATCTTCAAGTCGCCAAAGGACTTATAGAGGTGGTCTGCCTCGAATATCTTGCTGCCAATATAGGATGCCTTTACATCCAGCTTTACATTGTCGTTATTGAAACGTTGCTTGGCTACCTTCTCCAATTCATAAAAAGCATCTTCCCGGTAACGTGCCTTATGCCCTCTGGCTTGCGGCATACGCCGCATCCATTCAAGCTCCGTACGATACAGGTTATTGGCGCGTTCTATCTCTACGGTCTTGGCCTCGATGCGCTCTTCGCGTTTTTCCAGATAATAGCTGTAATTGCCCTTGTACTGATATATACAGCGGTTGTCTATCTCGATAATCTCCGAGCAGACGCGGTCGAGGAAGTAGCGGTCGTGCGTCACCATCAGCAAAGTGAGGTTGGTACGGCGCAGATAATCTTCCAGCCATTCGGTCATATCCAGGTCGAGGTGGTTGGTAGGCTCATCCAATATAAGGAGATCGGGTTCGGTGATAAGCGTATTGGCAAGTGCCACACGTTTCAATTGTCCGCCGGACAGAGACTTCACCTGCTGATTGAAATCGCGGATTTTGAGTTGGGAAAGAATTTGTTTGGCTTTCTGCTCATACTCCCAGGCCTTCTCATGATCCATGCGCACCAGAATTTCATCCAAACCGGGATGCCCTTCCGTCTCCATGCAACGTTCATACTCCTTTATCAGCTCTACGGTACTGTTGCCATGATGAAAACATGCTTCCAACACAGTCAGCTCTTCCGGATATTGAGGGTCTTGTTCCAAATAGCCGACACGTATATCACGTCTGAAAGAGATTGTACCACCGTCATAGCCTTCTTTTCCGGAAAGGATATTAAGCAGTGTGGACTTGCCGCTGCCATTCTTGGCAATAAGCCCCACCCGTTGCCCTTCGGACAAACCAAAGGATAGATTCTCGAATAGTACCAAGTCGCCAAACGACTTAGTCAGGTTTTCCACTTGAAGGATTGAATTTACTGCTGCCAAAACTTATTAAATTGAGAGTTGAGAATTAAAATTGAGAAATTGCCATGCAGACGGCAATATGAATCGGGCAATGGCTTGTCATGAAAGTAAATTCCGGTAAACCTCTGCAAGATTGCAGGGCTCTCCGGCTTTGACTTTGCTCCATACCAATTTCATCGGGTCTATCACGGTATTGCCCGCAACACTCGTCAGAACAGGGGCTTCACGATTGCCGTCGATAAGCGTACGCCATTCCAAGCCGTCTACTTCATTAGCCAAAATCACACAAAGCGTAATACCCAGCGACAACCATACCTCTTTTTTCTTGGCGCCTATGCTGCCGCTGTCTATGACCTGCTGCATATTGGCTATATCTTCTTCCTGTCCCTGGAAGTCTTTCTTCAACTGCTCTTTTACAGTGGTACATACCCACTCGTATGCTTCGTTTATCCGGTAAATTTCCGATAGGCGCACCGGAATTATCTCTGCCGGATATTTTTGGCCGGCCCGACGGACTTCCAATGAAGCTATGATGCTTTCGGCCTCTGCCACCGGCTCTCCCTTACGCACCGTAAACGAGCATTCAAAAGCAACATCGTCTATCCCAGCTATCCAGAGATGGGAAGTGTAGTATGTTCCTTCTTCCTCAAACATCTCCTTACTGTACGCACAATCCAGACGACCTATTTTCACAAGTGTGGCCGAAGTATTCTCTTTGAGTTCCTGCTTAACAGATTCCCTGCCGTATGCAGTATCTCCCTTATAAGCCGATATACGGAAATTACCGGTCCACTCGTTAGGATTATAAAACAGGAAAGAGCCTTCCCCGTCTTCAAATTCGTTCCAGTCTGCCGGATAAACCATAGAGAACCATGCTCCCGGAGAAATGTATTTCTTACCTTGTTTCATACTTCATTGACTAAATGGGTTCTTTCTTGCAAAAGTAACATTACCGCTGTTGATATGCAAACAAACCCAACAAAAAACAGCCGATTCTCACGAACCGACTGTTCCAATCATCATCTATGAATGAAGACTGTTTAGGTCTCCAATATTTTAATATATCTTATAAATCCATATTTCGAGTGCAAAGATAATCAATGAAATAATATGTGCATCAAGATTTTAAGATATTTAAATTAACATTCTATAAACTAATTAGGTTATGACCTACTTAATGTAACCGTAATACTCATTATCTGTCGCACAATCCCACCAAACCGGACACGACCAAATCGGGTCTGTCATGGCTTGCTTGTTGGATGCCTTTAGCTGAGTCAGATTATAGTTGCTCTCATGAGTACTCTGACTGAAACGACGGAACCAATAAGTAGGCTCATTCTTAGAAGTACCTACAATCTTGCTGACAGCCGTGAAATCCTGCGGACGGTCGTAATCCACATAGTCATAATCCAAACGGCGCATATCATTCCAATTTTCAGTATTGATACCCAATGCGATAATCTTCTGACGCATAATCTCGAACAAGGTCAGACTGGGAGCATTCTGACATACGGAAGAACTTGCCATATAAGTACTGATTTCACTTTCATTCATCGGCTTCTGATCCGGATTCTTTGTTCCTTCGGCTTCCCATGATTTCAATTTAGCCTGCATACGGTCAAAGTTTGCCTTTATGCCTTTTTGATAGGCATCCAATGCACCATCGGTATCTCCTTTGCGGAAAAGGACTTCCGCCTTGATAAAACACATTTCCGAATAAGTAAGAATATCGGAATCTGAATTAGGACGTGCATAGAATGTACCCGTACCGCCCACATAGTCTGATTTCGCATCGGTATAGTAATACATATCCGTAGTGTTCCGCCCGCTATTGGCCATACCGTTAGAACGTAAATTTACATAAATAGTATCACCTGCACGCTTATAATCCTTATTATTGCAATATGCAGAACCCTTTTGATAAAGCACGGTCACATTGTTGCCGTCGACCGTTGTCTGGTGTATGGCCTGAGCATCAGCAATAAATTTCGTCTTTGTTTCATTATCCGCTTTGGATAAATCATAAGTTATCATAAATCCGCCTTTTTCCTTATTATAACCGGTTTCTCCACCCGTTACAAACAAAGCAGCTACCGGACCGCCTTCTGCGCGTGTAGTGGAATGTATCACATCCACCCCGGCATCACGAATCCATTCATTAGCCGTTATTTTACCATCAGCATTCAGTTTCACATTTGTCATCATGGCAGGAACAAGCTTTGACAAACGGGGGTCTTTCACACCCGAACCGCCTGTAAATTCATTAGTCAACAGATTAACATACCAGCGCGTCAGACGTTGTGTCGAGCCATATCCGGTACAATCCCAAATAACGGAAGCCTGATAAGGATCGCTCACCGTAAAATTAACCTCATCCCCTTCCACATTATAATGTTTCATAATGGTGTTGTCATCATTCGACTGAGGCGCAGAGTTCAATGCCGTCAAAATAGCTTCCGGATCATACAAATCCGCTTTCTTGGATAATTTCAGCAAATAACGGGCTTTCAGACCGTAACATAATTTCAGCCACTTGGAAACCTCTCCGCCATTCCATAAATCGCCTGCACTCAATGCGGGAGCCGTGGTGTTCTGCTGCTTGCCAAAATTCTCGATAGCTTTGTCCAGATACCCCATACAGAGTTCATACATGGTTTTACCGTCATCATAGGCCGGATTGGTCTTACCGGTAAACGCTTCCTGAACAGGCAGCTCGCCATGCAAATCGAGCATCATCATAAATCCCATCGCCTTAATGCAATAAGCTGCACCTTCATAATGATAAGCTCCTTCCGTTTCTGCCTTCTCTATCAAAGGATCGATATTTACACCTGCACCCAGATAAAAATTCTGATAAATAGTGGTACATGAACTTTGGGCAGGATTCCATGATGACAAGAGGCTGTTGGCAGCCGTGCCCCCGGTCTGTGTCATGATACCGGCAATCGTATTGGTACGCATACTGGCTGTACCCCATGCGTAAGCATAATAGTTCTGTATCCACGGCAGGCGAAGCTGCGGTGATACGGTTTCGGAAACCGGATTATCCGGATCTGTATTCACATCCAGGTAGTCCTCGCAAGAAGACATGCCGAACACAAGCGCCAAGCCAAATGCAATATGTATTAGTTTCTTCATACTCTTATCTTTTTAAATCTGTTATTAGAATGTAAGATTAATGCCAAACGACATGCCGGCTGTGGCCGGAACACCGCAATAGTCGATACCTGCAGAACCGGAACCACCTGTACCGGAACCTGAAACGCATGTTTCGGGATCCATACCCTTGTAGTTTGTCCAAACAAACAGATTAGTTCCCGTAATTGTAGCAGTCAGCCCCTTGATTATATTTTGTTTCTTCAACAAATCCTTGAAATCGTAGGACAAGGAAATAGAACGCAAACGCAGCCAATTGGTGTCAGTTATAAAGTTATAGGCGTTCTTGGCATAATTCTTATAATACTCCTGAATCATATACTTGCCGGAACGGGTAGAGTTACCAACCTGATAAGTTTCATTGGCATTATAGGTAATTGTTTTGGTTTCATAAGACGGTTTTGCAGCAGTGCCCGTATTGACAACACCCGTAAATGATACGGATTCTCTGTTTATTGTCTTTGTGCTCAATCCTTTCGTCACGAGATAGTATTCGGTCCCATTATAGATGTCACCTCCCAGACGGATATCGAACAAGAAAGAAAGGTTGAAATTCTTATAGCTGAAACTATTATTAAAACCACCTATCAGCTTCGGTTCACGGTTACCCACAATATTGGTTTCAACTTGCGTATCCTTATACAAACCTGTAGACGGGTCGATAACATTGTACATCTTACCGTCGGGCCCTTGAGCCGTTTCATACTTATTACCCGTCAATCCCAAAAAATAACCGCCATTGGGTATTGAGCCGGCTTTGGCTGCACCAACCTGCGCATCCGTCACATAGAAAATATCCACACCATCGATAAAATCTCCCAATCGTCCACGGTTACCGGAAAGATTCAATGTCGTTTCCCATTGGAAGTCTTTCGTTACAATAGGTTTACCTGTAATCGAGAGCTCCATACCCTTATTTTCTACCGAACCGCCATTCAGCGTAAGGAAAATGTATCCCGTAGACTGTGCCAAACGCGGTGCACAAATCTGGTCTTTCGTCTTGCTTTGATAGTAAGTATAGTCAAAGCCCAAACGTCCGTTGAAGAAACGCATTTCCAAACCCAATTCATAAGAATCCTGTATTTCAGGTTTCAAACCGACACTACCGCCTGTCCAACTGTTGCCCATACCATATTTGCCACCGTTCAGCGTAGCTACCGGCCACATATAGTATCCCAAAGAATAGGCATCAGCATCTTTACCTACCCGTGCCCATGAACCGCGGATCTTACCGAATGAAAGTACGTTGTTCTTCGGCAGCAGTTCGGTAAACACAAACGAACCGCTCACGGAAGGATAAAAATAAGAACGGTTATTCACCGGCAATGTAGAAGACCAGTCGTTACGTCCGGTCACTGTCAGATAAACAAGATTCTTGTACGAAGCACGGAATTCACCGTAAAGGCCTACCATGCGTTTGCGTACCGTACTCTCTTTGAAATACTGGTTGGCTTTAATAATATTGTTGAAACTGTAAAGCCCTTCCGTTACAAAATTATATCCCCAACGGGTGTTATTCGTTGTCTTCGTAGCTTCTGTAGTAGTACCTACCAGAAGATTCAAATCAAAATCACCGAAAGTCTTATGGAAGTTAGACATCACATTCGTAGTAATGTATTGGTAATTCACATCACCTTTGGACATATAACCGTTCTGATATATCTGCTTGACCGCACCACCCGGACGCCGAAGCGTATTGGAACTGGTAGTGTATTTATCAATACCCGCACGTGCGGAAACATCCCACCAGTCTGTCAGTTTGAGGCTTGCGTTGACTGCACCCGTAAAACGGGATGTTTCGTCCGTCAAAGTATTTTTATTCAGAATCCAATACGGATTTTCAACATCATCCTCCAAATCCTGCAAACCCTCCAATATGCGGTATTTACTACCATCATCATTCAGATAGCGACTCATCTGATCGTCGACAGGCCATCCGTAAACAGCGGTCATTGCACCGTTACCGCCCTGTCCGTACAAACCTGCACTGGTCAGTGTCTTATCAGTACTTGCCTGCGAATAAGAAACGTTGGCTCCTACTGTCAGGATGCCGTATTTCTGTTCACCATTAAAGCGGAAAGTCGTCTTGTCATAACCAGTTGTAGGGATAATGCCGGACTGATGATAATTGGAACCGGATAAATAGAAAGAACCGTTCTTACTACCGCCGGACACACTTACACTATTATCCCAAACACTACTTCCTTGAAAGAAATCATCTATATTATCATAAGCCATACCATCAATCCGATCTCCCCAGGAATCCATCGTCTTATCAATAAAAGCACCAGAAGTGTTATATTCTCCACGGCCATACTGTTTTTGAACTTCCGGTAATTTATTAGCCCATGAATAGGTATATTTACTGCTTACATTCACCCTTACAGCACCCTCTTCACCTTTCTTGGTCGTAATGATAATAACGCCATTAGCAGCACGGGAGCCATACAGCGCAGCAGCCGCAGCACCTTTCAACACGGACATGCTCTCAATGTCTTCAGGGTTAATATCCATTACGCGGTTGCTGAAAGTAGTTGCAGTTTTCGTCATGCCATCCGTACCGGAATTACCGGTATTTACTGTAGAGTTATCATAGATAATACCGTCTACAACAAACAAGGGCTGGTTATCACGAGATTCGCTGGCAGAGTTACCGCCACGAATTACAATATTGGAACCGGCACCCGCAGCACCACCCGCCTGCGTAATATTCACACCGGGGATTTTACCAGCCAAAGAGTTTACCACATTCGTTTGCTTGTTCTTCATTAACTCTTTGGAATTAATATCCGAAACAGAATAACCTAACGCCTTTTTCTCTTTCTTAATGCCCATAGCCGTTACAACAACTTCACTCAATGACTGGGTATCATCTTTCAGGGTAACCGTATAGTCGCTTGCCGTTCCTACCTTCACTTCTTCCGTAGCATATCCAACAAATGAGACTACCAATGTGCTACCCACTGGAGCTTCTACCGAGAATTTTCCATCGATGTCAGTAACAGAACCTGTACTGGAACCTTTCACCAATACACTGGCTCCAATAATCGGTTCGCCTGCAACATCCACTACTTTACCTGTGATTGTTTTGGCTTGCTGAGTACTTTGGGAACTTAGTGCATTATCAGCAGCAACAACCGAATATGGCACAGACATCCCAAGCAATGCAAGCAACACTAATGATAAGCAATAATTTCTTTTCATAAGCTCTTTTTTATTTGGATTTATTTGCAAATTTATAAATTAATTCAGCAAATCAAAGAGAGATGTATTTAAAATATATTAAATAAATATTAATATATTTGCTTTTATAATTTTAAAATATTGGCAAATATAAAACAATAAACATTATTATTTCTTATCAGATAAGTAGCGTATATAATAAATGGCTACACGTTTATTATCATTCTGTTAATTCTTTTATCACATTTTTGGAAAATAGAAAATTGCTGAAAAAGCGGCAGTATTATTAACAATCAAAAACAAACATTTATATCCACAAAATACATAAAATAAAAAAAATATTAAAACAGAAGTGCAAGCAATTAGAAAACGTGAGTGATTGGAAACAAAGTTCCCAAAGTACTATTTAATCTTATAAACTATTCAACCTTTACTATTTTCCTATAGGTTGTATCCGCCTTCTTACATCCTTGGATATTTCCAAAAACATATAATTCAATCTGCCGGAATGAATGCCCTTTTCATTCTCTTTATATTTCCGACTTGCATACTCTTTAGACTTATCAAAGGTTATACGGGACATCTGATTCTGCGTTTTTCCCACCATAGTAGAATCCAGCCGTTCATCAGGAAAGAAATCGTCCAAATCCACATCCCCAATCATGGTGGTCTCAAGAAATTTCATATCTTTATGATTTGCATCAGTATAATAACCAACAAACATATGTCCGGGTGTACGTACCAGTATCGGCTCGATATTTATGGCACGCAGCAAAGAAGCAAACAAAACACTCCCATCCACACAATTAATTTGCGACGACTCCAAGGCATCATCGAATGTACGAACACGTTGAGAGAAAACCACATTGCTGGACAGGCTTGTATTAGAAACCGAACTATACCGAAAATTACGTTTCTGCAAAACATTCCACAAGGCATAAACCTGATTATCGACAGCCTCAGGACTACCCTGATAACCAAGGAAACGATTCACTATACGAGTATTCAATGCTTCCCGCAGCAAATGGTCTATCATAGGATTTTCTTCATTGACATAAGCAGCAAAGAATATTCCGGTATCATGAAATCTCGTACCTCCCGTAACATACCCCAATAAACACTCATTGATACTGCGCACCGAAAAAGTACGTACCCGCTGCCCCAACTCTTTCCTGTTCATCTCTACCGTAACGGCAACGCTAATCGGCTCCGCCTGATTATTATTCTTCAAGGCTTCATAGTTCCAGATAATATCGGGATAGATTGTATACTCGGTACGTGGCCTTGCCAATACAAACTCCGAAACGGAACGGGAAAAGAAAGGGGTTTCCGCAACTTCTATCCTCACCCGGCTATAAGCCTTTGCCGACCGGACTTTCACAGCGATACAAGATTTTGGGTTTCCCACAAACATCGAATCAGCCGGCACAATCACCTGGGCATCTGTCGTTGCAACAGACAAAATGCTGGAAGGAAAAATATTCCCACCCAATTCATCCGTTATCTCAAAACCGGAACGGAAAGGAGCAACGTTCAACCAAATCGAACCAATGATTACAACAGCCAATACAGCCACTATTAACGGCATACGCCACTTAGATTGTCCCCACCTCTTTATATCCATTAATTCTTTCATATAGAAACCCTTTTTAAAACAATACAAAGATAATACTTAATTAGTTGCCAGAGAGATTTTGTAATCGCAATGTAATACTTGTTTCATTCCATCGTAACAAAAACGCCGCAATTTTGTCGAAGAAAAGAAATAAAGTTTAACTTTGTAATAAAGAGACTCTGTACGTCTCTCATTACATTAATTCAGAAATACAATGAACGAATATCGGATTTTAGTAGTAGACGACGAAGAAGATTTATGCGAAATCTTAAAGTTCAACCTTGAGAATGAAGGCTACGAAGTAGATACCGCAAACTCTGCCGAAGATGCCTTGAAAATGGACATCAGTACTTACGACCTGCTATTACTGGACGTGATGATGGGGGAAATTTCCGGATTCAAAATGGCAAGTATGCTAAAGAAAGAAAAGAAAACGGCCAAGATTCCTATCATCTTTATCACAGCCAAAGACACCGAAAATGATACGGTAACCGGATTTAATATAGGAGCAGACGACTATATCTCCAAGCCTTTCTCCTTACGCGAAGTAGCAGCACGCGTTAAAGCCGTATTACGCCGTACCCGGCAAACTGAAACGGAGCGCGCACCTGAACAAATTGCCTATAAATCATTAGTGCTTGATATCATCAAAAAGAAAGTAAGCATAGACGGAGAGGAAGCTCCCCTCACCAAAAAAGAGTTTGAAATACTGCTCTTGCTATTGCAAAACAAAGGACGCGTATTTTCCCGCGAAGACATATTGAGCCGCATCTGGAGTGACGAAGTATATGTGTTGGACCGCACTATAGACGTAAACATCACCCGCCTGCGCAAAAAGATAGGAATATATGGCAAATGTATTGTAACTCGCTTAGGATATGGTTATTGCTTCGAAGCCGAATAATGACAGACACTTCCTGTCATTCAGCCGGAAGTTATTTCTTTCGGTAATCTCATTATTTCTTGTCTTTGCAGCCTGTTTTATTGCTTATCAATATCAACGGGAGAAAGAGTATAAAGTAGAACTGCTCGACACGCAACTCCAAGACTATAATGAACGCCTGCAACAGGAACTGCGAAGTATTCCAGACAGTCTATGGACATCTACTTTAAACCGGTATATAGCCAAAGGTTCATACAGAGACCTTCGTGTCACTATCGTAAATTTACAAGGCCGCGTCCTTTATGACAGTTACAATGAAACTTCCCAAGAAGCATTCAGCAATCACATTAATCGTCAGGAAGTCCAAAAAGCATTAAAGAACGGCAAAGGATATGATTTAAGGCGCACCTCCGAAACAACAGGCATACCCTATTTCTATTCGGCAACTCTCTATCCCCAGTATATCATTCGCTCGGCATTACCCTATGATGTAAACCTGGTAAATAGTCTGGCTGCCGATCCGCATTACCTCTGGTTTACAGCTATTGTTACTTTATTGCTGATATTCGTTTTCTATAAGTTTACATCCAAACTGGGTACGGCAATCAACCATCTGCGGGAATTTGCCAAACGCGCCGATAAAAACGAACCGGTGGAAACCGATATACAATCTGCTTTCCCGCATAATGAACTTGGCGAAATATCCCAGCACATTATACAGATATATAAACGTTTGCGGGAAACCAAAGAAGCGTTATATATCGAACGTGAGAAACTGATTACACACCTACAGACTTCTCGCGAAGGATTGGGTGTATTTACTAAAGACAAAAAAGAAATCTTAGTCAATAACCTCTTTACACAATACGGCAATTTAATCTCCGATTCCAACTTGCAAACTACCGAGGAGATATTTTCCATTTACGAATTTCAAAAAATCACCGATTTTATCAGTAAGGCACAAAGAAGACCTTCGGATAAAGAAGAGAAGCGTCTCTCCATCAACATCAATAAAAACGGGCGCATATTCATTGTAGAATGTATCATCTTCCAGGATCTGAGTTTTGAAATATCCATTAATGACATCACACAGGAAGAAGAACAAGTACGTTTGAAACGCCAACTGACACAGAACATTGCACATGAACTGAAAACCCCTGTAAGCAGTATTCAAGGGTATCTGGAAACAATTGTCAGCAATGAAAGCATCCCTCGCGAAAAGATGCAGACTTTCCTAGAACGGTGTTATGCCCAAAGCAACCGGCTGAGCCGTCTATTACGGGATATCTCCGTACTGACACGTATGGATGAAGCAGCCAATATGATTGATATGGAGAAAGTAGACATCAGCATGCTTGTCACCAATATAGTCAACGAAGTATCATTGGAACTGGAAGAAAAGCATATTACGGTAGTCAACGGTTTACATCCCAAAATACAATTAAAGGGTAACTATTCATTACTCTATTCCATATTCCGTAACCTCATGGATAACGCCATGGCTTATGCAGGAACCAATATCTACATCAACATCAACTGTTTCCGTGAGGATGAGAACTTCTATTATTTCAGTTTTGCAGATACCGGAGTAGGCGTTTCACCAGAACATCTGAATCGTTTGTTCGAACGCTTTTATCGTGTAGACAAAGGACGTTCGCGAAAATTAGGCGGTACAGGCTTAGGGCTTGCCATCGTAAAAAATGCCGTCATCATTCATGGCGGAACAATCTCCGCCAAGAATAATCAAGGTGGCGGACTGGAATTCGTTTTTACGTTGGCAAAGGAGAAATAATTTCTTTTATTCATTTTGGTTTGTTACTTTTTTCATTATCTTTGCGATGCATTGGTTTGTCGACTTTTTTCAAAGGAGGCGATTAAAAGGGAATCAGGTGCAAGTCCTGAACAGTCCCGCTGCTGTAAGTTTCACATAATGTTGCAGACAATGAATTCTCTCTCCATGCCACTGGAAACGTTTTCCGGGAAGGCAGCCTGCAACAGAAACAAGTCAGAAGACCTGCCATGCATTATCTTATCATTGCTTTCGAGGAAAAAGCGTTGAGTCTAATGAACGGGATAAATTCTATCCAATCATTTCATTCATCCAAACTCTTTCAAAGAAAGTAAAAGAGAATAAACTCTGCCAAGTTTATTTAAATGATGTCCGGCCGAAGTGATTCGCCCGGACATTTGTTTTACAGAAAGTCATCAAAAACATTGTTCATCATCTATAAAATCATTATATTCGGCACATAAAACACAAAAACGGATTTATCCGTTGACCTATTGTCTAACTTATAAAAAAATAATCTATGGAATTACCATTTGCCGAATCATGGAAAATCAAAATGGTGGAACCTATTCGTAAAAGTACCCGCCAGGAGCGTGAACAGTGGTTGAAAGAAGCCCATTACAATGTTTTTCAACTAAAATCAGAACAAGTTTATATCGATCTTATCACCGATTCGGGAACAGGAGCCATGAGCGACCGGCAATGGGCCGGTATCATGCTCGGAGACGAAAGCTATGCCGGGGCTTCTTCTTTCTTCAAATTGAAAGAAGTCATTACCCGCCTGACCGGTTTTGAATATGTCATTCCTACACATCAGGGACGTGCTGCCGAAAATGTACTATTCTCTTATCTGGTTCATGAAGGAGATATTATCCCGGGAAATTCTCATTTCGACACAACCAAAGGTCATATCGAAAGCCGAAAAGCAATAGCATTGGACTGTACGATAGATGAAGCACGGCAAACGCAACTGGAAATTCCCTTTAAAGGCAACGTAGATCCTGCAAAGCTGGCAAAAGCATTACAAGAACATCACAGCCGCATACCATTTATCATTGTTACCATTACCAATAACACAGCTGGCGGGCAACCTGTTTCCATGCAAAATTTACGGGAAGTCCGGAATATTGCCGATAAATACAATAAACCTGTCATATTCGACTCCGCCCGTTTTGCCGAAAATGCCTATTTCATAAAGACACGTGAAGAAGGTTACCAAGATAAGAGCATAAAGGAAATAACCAAAGAGATGTTTGCCCTTGCAGACGGTATGACAATGAGCGCCAAAAAAGACGGCATCGTAAATATGGGAGGATTTATTGCAACCCGCCGACAAGACTGGTATGAAGGAGCAAAAGGATTCTGCGTACAATTCGAGGGTTACCTTACTTATGGCGGTATGAATGGCCGAGATATGAATGCACTTGCCATCGGCTTGGATGAAAACACCGAATTTAATAATCTTGAAACCCGTATTCGCCAGATAGAATATCTGGCTAAAAAATTAGATGAATACGGAATACCGTACCAACGTCCCGCCGGAGGACATGCAATTTTTGTAGATGCTCCCAAAGTTTTAACACATGTTCCTAAAGAAGAGTTTCCTGCACAGACTTTAACCGTCGAGTTATATCTGGAAGCCGGCATACGCGGATGTGAAATCGGTTATTTACTTGCCGACCGTGATCCCGTTACCCGTGAAAACCGCTTCAACGGACTGGATTTACTCCGGCTGGCTATTCCACGCCGCGTGTATACGGATAACCATATGAATGTAATAGCCGCTGCGCTCAAAAATGTATATGACAGACGCGAAACAATTACAAGAGGAGTACGTATTACTTGGGAAGCTCCGTTAATGCGTCACTTTACAGTACAATTGGAAAGGCTGTAACTACAAACTCAATGTCAGGACAAAGTCTGAAAACAAATAGTAGTAAATTTGAAAAATCTGTTTCTCCGCCGTACGGTATTCGGCGGCGGAGAACACACCTTGTTCGTCAGGCGTAAAAGGCATTACATGCAAATGTTCCCGAAAATCGACATCGGAAGCGTTCATACATTTAAACATGATTTCTTTTGCAGACCAGTGAAGCAACAACGACCAGGTTTCCGTACCTTTGAATAAGGATTTTTTTTCATCTTCACGCATAAACTTATGCGCCACTTTCCGTACCCGCTCGCTATAACACTCAATATCAATCCCGACTCTTTTCCCCGGTTCACCTAACAGGACCGCTACATAACCTTTGGTATGTGAAATACTGATGGAAAAAGAGCCGTCTGCCAAATAGGGCCCGCCGTTGGAATAATAGTGTATTTCTTTCTCTTCGCCAAGCATTGTATATAGCAATACACGTACAGCCAGCCACTCCAACTTACGAGAAACGGCTGTAAATTTTCCAATACCCTCTTCATATTTTTCTTTATGAGGAAGTAAAGCAAGCAGTTCTTCCAAACTTTCACTTGTCTTCCAAATCCCCCACTTATATGAACTCTCTGTATATTGTTTAAAAACAGGCATTACTTCTCTGTTTCTGAACCCTCCCGTACCGGTTCATTTATTGTAAATTTCACCTTTAAGATGCGGCGGTTATCCATTTCAAGAACCTCAAATTCATAATAATCATAAGTTACTTTCTCGTGAAGCGCCGGAAATTCCCCTTTCAACTCAAGTAAAAGCCCCGCTAAAGTATCGGCATCACCTGCCACTTCATCAAAAGTTTCTTCATCTATCTTGGTTATCTTATAGAAATCCGTCAGTTGTGTTTTAGCCTCAAACACCCATGTGTGGTCATTGAGTACGGCATAAGTACGTTCTTCATCATCGTATTCGTCACGAATCTCCCCAACAATCTCTTCAATAATATCTTCCATCGTAACAATACCCGATGTCCCTCCGAATTCATCCACCACAATAGCGATATGAATCTTGTTTGCCTGAAAATCACGCAGCAAATCATCAATCATCTTGGTTTCCGGAACAAAATAAGCCGGACGAATCAATGATTGCCAACGGAAATTATCTCCTTTATTCAAATGAGGAAGCAAATCCTTGATATAAAGCACCCCTTTTATATTGTCACGTGTTTCCGCATAAACAGGAATACGCGAATAAGCGTTCTCCACGATGCACTTTAACACATCCTTAAAAGAAGTGCGAATTTCCAAGTCAACCACATCCAGACGCGATGTCATGACTTCCTTAGCCGTCTCACCTCCAAAACGAATGATACCCTCCAAGATATTGTTTTCTTCCGAAAGCTCGGCTTTATCCGTCAACTCCAACGCATGAGAAAGCTCATCTACTGAAATATTATGATTTTTACGCACAAAATGCTTGTTAAGAAACGATGTAGAACGCACCAATATCGACGACAACGGATAGAATATGGAACGGCATGCCAGAATGCCGGGAGCTGCAAAACGGCAAAATGCCAATGTTTTCTGCGCTGAATAAATCTTCGGCATAATCTCACCGAAAAGCAGCAACAGAAAAGTCAATACAACCGTTAGGATTAAAAACTCCGCAATAACCGAATGGAATTGGAATACATTCATAAAAAAGAAATTACAGAGCATGATAATGGTCACATTCACGAAATTGTTCGTAATCAGTATCGTGGCCAGCAGTCGTTCTGTATCATCCAACAAATTTCTGATTTTCTCATCAGAAGGATGTTTCCCCTCTTCAATAGAATTCAAATCGGACGGCGAGAGTGAAAAAAATGCAATTTCGGAAGCCGAAGCAAAACCGGAAGCAAGCAAAAGCACACCAGCCAATACAATAGCTATAATAGCCGAAACAGAAGGAGTATGTACGGTTATACTGTTAAAAACATCTGCCAATTGGCATAAATAAGCGTCTGGGTCCAAAGATTTTGGTTTTAGTTAAACAATTAGAACGGTAAATCGTCCGTTGGATTATTTTGTGCAGGAGCAGCCTGCGAGTGTGTTGACTGTACAGGAGCAGCCGTTTGTCCGGATATACCTGCCTGCGGTGTAGTTCCGGGCGCTGCGCTTCTTGCAGACAGCATTTCCATGTTATCTACAAAAATCTCCGTTACATAGCGTTTTGCACCGGTCTGATCATCATACGAACGGGTCCGTATTTTACCCTCCACATAAAGTTTGTCTCCTTTATGCACATATTTCTCAGCCGTTTCTGCCAGTCCGCGCCAAAGGACAAGATTATGCCACTCCGTACGTTCAGGAACTTGCGTTCCGTTTGCCAATGTATAGGCACGGTCTGAAGTAGCCAAGGGGAAAGTAGCAACAGCCACACCGGTATCGAGATACCTCACCTCGGGGTCTCTGCCTACATTTCCTAATAATATCACTTTATTTACTGACATACGCTTTCAATTTTAAAATTTGTTGCCAAAATTAGCGAGAATAACAACATCATGCAAGAATACAGCCAACTTTTATAAATACTTCTCCAAAAAAGCATGTACCAAGCGAGATACCGGATACTGCTCCAAATCTTCCATTCTGATACACTGGTATTCCGAAAAAGAACGGGAGTTCTCCGGCAAAACGACTTCATAAAAGTTAGCGTATATCACCCGATGGGACAGCACATGTTTCACATTTCGAAACACCAAACGTACTTCCGGTACCTCTCCTTCCGCTATAAGTGAGCGAAAGGATGCCGATGATAAAAATTCCTCTTCCGATAGATTTCTATCCGTTTCAACCAATGGCAATTCAAACAGGTTTTTCCAAATATCATCAGCCGTTCGTTTATGTATAAAGGTACACGCGCCCATGCGTACATATATATAATTAAAATAACGGTTGGACGTCTTTATTCTGTGTTGCTTCACGGGAAGTTGCATAACCAGCCCTTTCGATAAGGCGGAACAACTATCCGCCAAAGGACAAAACATACAGTTAGGAGACTGTGGCGTACACTGAATAGCCCCAAAATCCATTATAGCTTGATTATAAGCAGCCGGGCGGGATTTATCGAGCATTTCATCAGCTAAAGCAGCAAAGAGCTTCTTTCCTTCCGTAGAGTCAATAGGCACATCAATGCCGCAATAACGGGAAAGCACTCGATACACATTTCCGTCCACTACCGCATAGGGCATATTATAGGCTATGGAACAAATGGCGGCAGCCGTATAATCCCCTACCCCTTTCAAAGCCCGCACTTCCTGATAGCTTTCCGGAAACTTACCGTTCATACTCTTAGCAGCAGCATGCAGATTACGGGCACGAGAATAATATCCCAATCCCTGCCAATACTTCAAGACCTCGTCTTCCGAAGCCGAAGCCAAAGTTCTCACATCAGGAAAACGGCGGATAAAACGAAGAAAATACTCATATCCTTGTACCACTCTCGTCTGCTGCAAAATAATCTCAGAAATCCATATCCGGTAGGGATCAGTAGTGCCTCTCCAAGGCAAATCACGTTTATTATCCGCGTACCAATCCAATAAAGCTTCAGTCAATCTATTCATATATAGTTTCATACCTCAAAAGGACACACATCCTTTTTCAAAAGAACAAAAATACAGTTTTTCAGTCTAACAAAACCTAATGCTTTGACTTTTTTCAAAAAATGTCCAAAATATATTTTTTAGAGCCGCCAAAAAGCTATATATTTGCAGTCCAAAAAATTAG
>ENA-ORMC01000313-ORMC01000313.1-human-gut-metagenome-genome-assembly--contig:-NODE-313-length-19752-cov-5.25136_pt1 | contig 19752 bp, 20 predicted proteins | sample MGYA00243076_ERZ508842 | MGnify/ENA primary metagenome ERZ508842 (study PRJEB26277, sample SAMN04329816) | human gut metagenome | biome: human-associated habitat | host: Homo sapiens | place: USA... | reverse complement strand
TGGCAGTCGGTTCATTTGCCGCAAGGAATGACCTGGGAGAGCTACATGCATTTCCTGCTCTCGACCCTTCCGGAACCGATACGACGCAATTATCTGGAAAAACTCTCCGTAAGCATCCGCTTCTGGCGCGACAAGGGCGGATGCCTCTCCGACGAAACCATCACGAAGCTGCAAAAGGCCGGCATTCGGATCGAAGTCGGCGACCGCAGCGCCTATCGCACGGACAAGCGGCCGGTACGTATGGAGTACCTCGACGACATAAGCCTGCCCGAATTCAGCCATCTGCCTACCTTCAAGCGCATCTGTATCTGTATTTTGAAAAACGACCACGCCTGCAAATACATGGGCTTCGCGCCGAACAAGAACGAAACGCAGCGCCGCAAGAAAATCATGGAAAAATATGAATCGTTACTCTGAATCTCAAACGAAGAGCGCCTACCGGAGCCCGGTCTATAACGTCCGCGCCGTGCCGGTAGAGAAGGTCGTGGCGAACAGCTACAATCCCAACGTGGTTGCGCCGCCCGAAATGAAGCTGCTCGAACTGTCGATCTGGGAAGACGGCTACACGATGCCGTGCGTCTGCTACTACGATGCGGAGCGGGACCGCTACGAACTCGTGGACGGCTATCACCGCTACCTGGTCCTCAAAACCTCGAAGCGGATCTACGAACGCGAACGGGGCCTGCTCCCCGTCGCCGTGATCGAAAAGGATCTCTCGAACCGCATGGCCTCGACCATCCGCCACAACCGGGCACGCGGCACGCACAACGTCGAACTGATGAGCGAAATCGTCGCCGAACTGACCCGGGCGAACATGTCCGACCAGTGGATCATGCGTCATATCGGTATGGACCGCGACGAACTGCTGCGGCTCAAACAAATCACGGGCCTTGCCGACCTCTTCGCCGACAAGGAGTTCAGTCTGGGCGATACCGACGAAGACAGCGTCGAAGAGATGCTCGAAGTGTAACCGAACCTACTCCGGAAGGACGACCATTTCCACGGGCTGTTCCTGGATCCGGTCCAACGGATGGGACTGGTAGGAGCTTTTACCGAAGTCGATCTGCGCAAGGTCTATGCAGCGGATCGTATTGTTATAGGCCGTTTTGTAATAGACCCGGCGATTGGTCAGATCGATGGCCGAAGTCCACTGCGTAGCGCTCGGGATGTCCGGACACTCCCCTTCGGGATGCTCGATGCCGATGGGCACATCGAAATTGTTGAGCAGGTGAAAACATTGCTGCACGGTTTCGAATCCGGTAGCACGCTGCGGAGCCGTCGCCCGATAAAAAGCCGCTCTCACGAAGCGCGACGGCGGCGTGGCGTCGCCCGGAAGACCGAGAAATCCGGAATTGCCGCCGATAGGACGCAGCGTGATGCCGCTCAACCGCCGGGCAGGAGCGTCACCGGGATAAAGGTTCACATAGTTGTTCAGATTGGTGAGCTGCCACTCGAAACCGGGGGCATTGGTGAGTACGCCGACTTCGTTCTCGTAGAAATGCGGCACCCCGCCGACGATTTCCAGCACCACCTGCCGTCCGGAAGGCTCTCCGATACGCCAATGCACGACCGACGAGGGCTCCAGTCCGACGACCCGAACCGAAGCGATGGCCGCTTTCACCTGGTCGATGGTCGAGAACTGCGTCAGTATCCAGGCCACGAGTTGCAGATCGGCCAGCGTGCGGTCGCTCTGCGCCGGATCGTACTGTTCATAGCCTCCGTACTGCGGAAAGAAGAAAAGTCCGGCCGACAGTCCCGCTTCGTTGATTCCTTCGGCGATGAACTCTTTCTGCACGACGGCCAATCCCACCACGCCGTATTTGGATGTGAAAACCATGCCATCAGCTCCGGAAGGAGTAAAAGATCGCAGACGCTGACCTCGTGGGATGACGACATACTCGCTCTGCAAGACGCCACGCGCCCATTCGATAGTGCGGGATTGTACATAGCTGCCATCCGCAGCCGTAAGCGCGATGCCGGTACAAGCGATCGCCTGAAAAGCGCAGCCGCAAACCGCAGCCATACCCAGCAATACATTTTTTGTTTTCATAATCATCCGATTATCGTTACACATTTTTATAAATTCCACAAATTCTATGCAAAACTCCCATAGGACCGAATAAGGCAAATACGCCGCCGAATATCTCCGGAAACAGAGCCGGTTATCCAAAACCGGGCGACAGCAACAAAGGTTGCGGCTGCGGCTGTGTCAGCCACCACATACAACCACAGGACAATCAGCCAAATAAAACCCGTCGGACGCACAGCCTCCTTATTCAACGTAATACGAATTTCTTGGATCAGACAAATTACAAACAAAAATATCGATATAAAAAATCGCCCGTAGCATTACGGGCGATTCGATTTGGCTATTCTCCAATGGCATAATTCATAAAGATCCGTTCCAACTCCGGGAGGTCTTTTCGGGCTGGGTCGTCTTCTGGTGTATTATGGACCAATTCGTCGATGCGACTATGCACCAACTCATATTCTTCTCTATCCTTTATTACCCCGCGTTTGAGAATCTTTTCCAACTTCTTGAAATAAGCCTTCTCGATCTTTTCGGCACTTTCTCCGGTCGCTGCCTCAATACGTTTATAGATCATACGACGATATTCCAACGGATATTCGTTGATTCCTGCCATCATTTCTTTGTCCAAAGCTCGCAGTAAGCACTCGTCCTTTTGTTCATAGGCATCATCAATAAGAATTATACTTTATATTTGAATAATTTATATTTGATTTTTCGTCGCTTCTCTATCCTTTTTATAAATCTGGTAGGAGTTAACGAAGTTCTGCAAATAAACCGTCTAATGCTCGTTTAATTGCCTGACGAATATCATCCGCTTCGGTTGATCCCTGTCCTTCTGCGGTACAAGAGCATATCATTTGGTTCGTATCTGCCGATATGAATTGAATTGTTACCTCTATCGTGTAACCGAATCTGCGATTCCGCCTTCCGCTTTCACCATAATTTACGATTACCGTTTCTTTTGCAAGTTCGGACTTGATCTCTGACACTATTATAAATCCATTTTGGATAAGTATTCCTGCAATTATATCGCTGGGATTAACACTTTTGGTTGTTGATGATCCGTATATTCCATGGATTGAAACGAAATGTGTTTGGTTATTCCGGCGACTTTCGCCCAATGTTGCAGCGTGTCGTTTACCGTTCTTTCGTGCGTCAACGGAAAGATAAAATCGCTGTCGTTCGCCTCGCCGCGCTCCGGCAGCCATTTCAACGCTTCGTCCGAAATCGGCAGGTAAAGCGGTTCTTTGGTTTTCTGCATCGTGATTTCGATACGGACACGCCCGCCGCTCCGTTGTAAGTCGCACCACCTCAATTTGCGAATGTCGCTTACGCGCAACCCGCACAGACAGCTGAACAGAAAAGCCCGCTTGACGATCTCGTGCCGGCACTCGGTATTTATCAGCGTTTTCAATTCGTCGATTGTCAGATACTCGCGGCGGCTCGGCTCCTGCCGCACTTTACTTGCGAAATCGAACTCTTTGGTCGGATTGACGGTAATGATTCCCTCTTTGTAGGCACGGTTGATGGCCGTTCTCAAAGTACCGTAATAGGAAACAACCGAATTGGCGCTTAACCGCCCTCCGGTTTTCAATACGCCGTATTTGCTGGCCTTCGGCATCTGCCGCAGGTAATCGGTAAACTCCGAAAGAAACTCCTTATCGACGTCCCGAAAAGCGATATAGTCGCCGCGAAACAGCTTCAATGCCCGGACGGTATTGAGCACCGTTCGGGCATAGTTCCGGCTTCCCTGCTCGGCGGACTGTTTTCCGATATTTTCCAGATAATCGAGCAGGTTCACTCGGGACTTGTTCGTGTTCTGGAATCCGTGCGCGTCGTTCTGCACCTCGACGATCCGTTTGCTCTGAATCGCTTTGGCAAGGGCGAGCGTCACTTCGTTCTTCGCCTTGTCCTCCCGCGTTCGTTCGGGAATAAGGTATAGCTTCAGAAACTCGTATTTCCGTTTGCCGCCAACATAATTTTCCTTGCGGATCACGTCACCCGTATAGTAGTCCAAATAGATGGATTGATTTCCGTTGGATAACTGCTTGAACCGGATTCGCACCGGCTCCTTCAATTTGACCGTCTGTTTCTGTTTCGCCAGACCCTTCCCGTTTGTTGCTTCAACGGCAAATATAGTGAATTTGTTTTGTTACCGCAGCATTTTCGAGTAACAAATATTGGGCAATTATGGGCTTAGCTGAGAAAATTGCAAAAACATACGAAAATTTCCGCAATCGAATATAAATTACTATATTTTAATAATTTATATTTGATTTTTCATCACTTTTCTATCCTTTTTATATATTTGGTAGGAGTTCACGAAGTTCTGCCACACGATATAAGCGGTCGGAGCAATCGAGGAGATCGGGTTCAGAAACGACTGGGCCATCCACACGGCGAGCACCGTATTCTTCTGTCCCAACGACTGCCCGCCCGCTGCGGCATCACCGTAACGGCGTCCCAGCATCCGTCCCACTCCGAACTGAACCACGCAGATCACCATCGCAACGAGCCCCAGTGCAATTTCGGTCCAGGGTTCAGCATTCTCCAGGTCGATGATAAAAGCGGTCGTGCGGCCAATGACAAAAACCAGCGACACCAGCCACATATAAAATGAAATCTGGCTATGCTTCGACACCCAGAATGCCACTCCCGGCAAGAATTTTCGGCACAACTGGGCACAGACGAACGGCAGCACCAGCACCGGTCCCACACGGGAGAGAATTGCCAGAAACGTGGCATGGTCGGAGCCCACGAACGAAAGCAGCATCGGAGCCACCAAAGCGACGACCATGTTGCAGATCAGGCTGTACGTAGCCATCGTGGTTACGTTGGCCCCCAACATACCGCCGATCACCACGGCTGCCATCGCAACCGGAGCCAGGACACAAATCATGGCCCCCTGCGCCAACAACGGATCGAACCAGACGAACGACAGGTAAACCACTATGCTGCCCACGATCTGAAATGCCAGCAGCCAGACATGCAGCATCTTCACCCGCATCTGCCGAGGCTTCACCCGACAGAAAGTGAAAAACAGCATCAGAAAGATCAGCGTCGGGGTAATCATCCCGTTCGACATACTCTCGGCCGCTGTCACCGGACGGCATAACAAGGCTCCGACCACCATACCCATCGGCATGGCGATCGTCTTGACATTCCGATGCAGGGAGTGCAACAGACTCATTTCCGCGGAATATTGTCAGCTCAACAAATTATTTAAGAAAGAAGCTCTTTTACTTTGGCCGATATATCCTTACCATCAGCCATACCTGCCAATTTTTTCGATGCGACACCCATCACCTTCCCCATCTCTTTCATCGAGGTTGCACCGACCTCGGCAATGATCGACCGGACAGCCTCGGTCAACTCCTCACCGGTCATCTGTTTGGGCAGGAACGTCTGCAGCACGGCGACTTGAGCCGACTCTTCGGCAGCCAGATCGGGACGGTTCTGTTGCGCATATACCGCAGCCGACTCGGCCCCCTGCTTGGCCAGCTTCGCAATGATCTTCAGCACCTCGGCATCGGACAATTCGGTGATACCCGCCGAAGCGGTCTTCGCCTCGATAATATACTTCTTCACGTTGCGCAACGTCGTAAGACGTACGGTATCCTTGGCCTTCATAGCCTCCATGATTCCTTTGGAAATTTCCTGTTCTAAAGCCATAATATCAACTATTTTAAGTCTGTTTGTCTATCTTTCATATTCGATCATTCAACGCCGGTTTCGGACGCCGCTCGACAAGCAGCGACATTCCGATTACGGTAAACAGCGCGTTGTAGGCGATCAATTCGAAGCCGATATGGTAGTCGTACTTATACGCGACGAAACTTTGCAGGGCGACCGACAGCAACGGAGCCGCGAAAGCCACCAGCGGAACCCAGCGGTCACGAATCCGCCGCCGGGTGCAGATGCCGAATGCGAACATTCCCAGAATAGGCCCGTACGTATAACCCGCAACCTTGAAAATCAAGTTAATCACACTGTCATTACCGAACCGGCCGAAAAAGAGAACCACACACCCCATCACGAGTGCCATTACGACGTGCACCCCGATACGTACCTGCGTCAACCGCCCTTCGCCCCAACGCTTCGGACCGCGCAAGATATCCACGGTGAACGAAGTCGTCAATGCCGTCATGGCAGCCCCGGCAGATGAATAGGTACTCGATATAAGTCCCACAACGAACATAATACCAACGATAAGCGGCAATCCGCCGTTCACGGCGACTACGGCGAACAGTTGATCGCCTTTCTCGGGCATCGGCAATCCAGCATGTTCTGCATAGAGGTAGAGCAGCACGCCGAGCACCAGAAAAAGCAGGATCACAGCCATCTGGCTGAAGGCCGTAATCACGATGTTGATCTGCGAATCCCGGGGCGAGCGGCAGCTCAAGTTCCGCTGCATCATATCCTGATCCAAACCGGTCATGGCGACCAGCGTGAAGACACCCCCGAAAAACATTTTCCAGAAATAACGGGCCGACCCGGTATCCTCGAAAAAGAAGATGCGCGACATCGGCGAATCGCAAACGGCCTGCACAACTCCGGCCGATGTCAGACCGAGGCTCCGCATGATAAAGACGATGCAGAGCACGATACTCCCCACCAGACAACACGTATGCAGAATATCCGTCCAGACGACCGAACGGACACCGCCCCGCCAGGTATAGAGCCAGACCAATCCGACCAAGAAAGCCGCATTGACTGCGAACGGCACGCCGAACGGGTCGAACACCAGCACCTGCAGCACGGTGCAGACGACATAAACTTTCAATGCCGCGGCGAACATTTTGGATATGAAAAAGAACCAGGCCCCCGTAAGGTGGGTCGTCATACCGAAACGTCCGTCGAGATATTCGTACAGGGAGACTACCTTCAACCGGTAGAAAAGCGGAATCAGCACGAAGGCGATCACCATCTGCCCGACGGTAAAGCCCAGCACCATCTGCAGGTAGGAGAACGAATCGGCCGCAACCGACCCCGGCACCGACACGAAAGTTATGCCCGACATCGCCGCCCCGACCATTGCCAAAGCCGCCACATACCAGGGATTCTCCCGGTTACCGGTAAAAAAGCCCGTGTTCGACACCCGCCTTCCGGCGATTCCCGCAACGACGAAAAGCATTGCGATATACCCGAGCACGGTGAGCAGTACGGCCGTAGGAGTCATTGTAAATCGTAAATTTTCCGAAAATGAGTAACGGACAAGGCCGCGCTCCTCCCGCGAATCGTAAAACACCTCCGAAAGGATCGACGCCCGCCCATACAAATGACAAAGATACGAATAAGCCGAGCGCAAAAGCAAATTTTATTTGCATTTTGCCGAGGCGAAGTATCTAAGACGAAGTCAAAGATTACGAATAAGCCGAGTGCAAAAGCAAATTTTATTTGCATTTTGCCGAGGCGGAGTATCTAAAACAAAATAAAAGACAGCGACACGATCCGGAATCACGGATACGAAATTCGAAAAATCTGTTCCGACATCAGGTTCGACATCTCTTTCAGAACCAGCGACACGAATTCCCACGATCCCGCATCCCCCGAAAACCCGGTCAGACACAGAGGCAAATCCGATGTACGGAACCGACTCACGGCAACACGCCGTAACCTATTGTTTCACAACGATTAAAAAAATCCATTCGACGCCTTTTTCCGCTTCGTTCGAAACGATCACCGGGGCAGAAATTATTTATTAAAAATTTTTGCACAAAATTTGGAAATTCAAATTTGTTCACTATATTTGTTATTCGAATAACAATACGGCCCTTCTCCGAAGAAAAACGGAGCGAGCCCAAAGGAAGGGAAACAACCATTAAAAATTCAATACAATGGCCAAATCATTAAAAATCAGAGATCTTACGTTGCGTGACGGCCAACAGTCGTCTTTCGCTACACGAATGAACCAGGCCCAAATCGACCGCTGCCTTCCTTTCTACAAGGATGCGAACTTTTACGCCATGGAAGTTTGGGGCGGCGCAGTGCCCGACTCGGTAATGCGCTACCTGAATGAAAATCCCTGGACCCGCCTGGAAACCATTCACAAGGCAATCGGAAACGTATCGAAGCTCACGGCCCTTTCGCGCGGCCGCAACCTCTTCGGTTACGCCCCCTATACGGACGAGATCATCGACGGCTTCTGCCGTAATTCGATTCAGAGCGGCTTGGGCATCATGCGTATCTTCGATGCCCTGAACGACGTGAACAACGTCAAATCGACCGTAAAATACGTGAAGCAATACGGCGGTATCGCCGATTGTGCTGTGTGCTATACGGTAGATCCGAAATATCCGGAAATCGGGTTCTTCGGCAAATTGATGGGCAAGAAGAACCCGAAGCCGGTATTTACGGACGAATACTTCCTCTCGAAAGCCAAGCAAATGGAGGCGCTGGGAGCCGATATGATCACGATCAAGGATATGTCGGGTCTGATCCCGCCCCACCGCGTGAGCAAACTGGTGAAACTCTTCAAGCAGAATCTGAATGTCCCCATCGATTTCCACACCCACTGCACCCCGGGCTACGGTCTGGCATCGGTGCTGGCGGCGATCGTCGCAGGAGTCGATATCGTCGATACCAACTGCTGGTACTTCAGCGGCGGTACGGGAGCGCCGGCTATCGAGTTGATCTACGTCTTCTGCAAGAAACTGGGGATCGACACGGGTGTCAACATGGAAGCCGTTGCCAAGATCAACACCCAGCTCAAGGAGATCCGCAAAGAGCTCGAAATTTCGGTCTTCGGCAAAGAGAAGCCTATGCCGAAGCCTTTCAATCCGCTCACCGACGAACTTCCGAAGGAGATCGACGCCGAATTCGACCGTGCGATCAAAGCAGCGCAGGCGGACGACGAAGAGACGCTGCTCGACGCCTGCCACAAGATCGAGGCCCATTTCGGATTCCCGGCACCGAACGAACTGGTCAAGAAGGCCGAAATCCCGGGCGGCATGTACTCCAACATGGTGGCACAGCTCCAGCAGCTCAAGGCCGAGGAGATTCTGCCCCGCGCCATGGAGTTGATCCCGACTGTACGTCTGGCCGCAGGTCTGCCGCCGCTGGTGACCCCTACCTCGCAGATCGTGGGTGCCCAGGCCGTAAGCTGCGCATTGGACGAAAAGGCCGGACGGCCGATGTACACGACCAAGAGTTCGCAATTCGTTGCTCTCGTAAAGGGCGAATACGGTGAAACGCCGGTGAAGATCGACCCCGAATTCCGGTTCAAGATCTGCGGTGTACGCGAAGAGATTCCCTACGATACGTCGAAATACCAGATGCAGCCCAATCCCGAACTGCCCGAAGCAGGAGGCGTAAAGCTCGCTGCCAATGAAAAAGAGGTGCTTCTGCTCGAGCTCTTCCCGATGGTTGCCAAGACATTCCTCACCGACCAGAAGAAGAAAGCCTACGAAGCGACGGCAGCCAAAGACACTCCGAAAACTGCCGCCCGGAGCGAACACAAGGTCGAAGCCAAAGCCATCACGGGCCACAAGGTGACCGCTCCCCTGCCGGGCAAGATCATCGCCCTGAAGGTGAAGGTCGGCGACAAGGTAAAAGCCGGACAGGAAGTGGTTATCCTCGAAGCGATGAAGATGGAAAACTCGATCACCAGCGACGTGGCGGGTACGATCAAGCAGATTCTCGTACAGGAAGGCGACAACGTCGCAACCGATGCCATCCTGGTGGAAGTGGAAGAATAGCTCCTTTCCGGAAATATCATCCGACCGGTCCCGAAAAATCAACGGGACCGGTTTTTCTTTTTGCAAATAAATAGTATCTTTGATTTCTTCGCCTCGGCAAAATGCAAATAAAATTTGCTTTTGCACTCGGCTTATTCGTATCTTTGTATATTATCGTATTGCATTTGCCACAATTAACCTTAAAAATCAACGTATATGTCTTTTTTCAAAGAATTTCGGGAATTTGCCCTCAAGGGCAACGTAATGGACATGGCTGTCGGCGTAATCATCGGCGGTGCGTTCGGAAAAATCGTTTCATCGCTAGTCAACGACATCCTGATGCCGCCCATCGGCGCCCTCATCGGCAATACGGACTTCTCGTCGCTGCGGCTCGACATCAGCAAGGTGCGCGACCTCTCCTCGAAAGCGACACACGTAGTGACCGACGCAATCGGGTCGGGTACGGCGGAGAGTGTTCCTGCGGAACCGATCTGGTGGAATTACGGCGCATTCATCCAACAGTGCGTGGATTTCGCTATCCTGGCCTTCTGCGTCTTTCTGATGGTCAAGATGATGAACAAGCTGATGAAGAAAAAACAGGAAGCCGCGCCGGCACCGGTGCCGGAACCATCCAAGGAGGAGTTGTTGCTTACGGAGATTCGGGACCTGCTCCGGGAACAAAAAAATAATCCGTCCGAAAGCGGATCCCATGCGCAAAGTCTGACTCCGATCAAGAGTCGGACTTTCTGTTGCGCGTATAAATCTGAGTGACATACACCGTGAAAATCGGGAACATCATCATTCCCAACGTAGGGAGCAACACCGTCAATATCTTACCGACGGCCGTCACGGCAAAGATATCGGCACCGACAGTCGTAAGGTTCATACTGGCCCACCAGATCGCATCGCCGAAATCGTGCAACGCAGGATTGACTTCGATCTCGTAATCATAAAAAATCAAAGCGGCGAAATAGGTGAACACCAACATCGACAAGACGTAGGAGGTCAGCAATCGCGTAACCCGATTATTGATGATCCAGGTGAAAAGCACATACAGCCCCAGCAAAGCCCGCAAAAGAGGTACGAGTCCCATCAGCATCGCTTCCGCATGCGAAAGTTCGATCCCCATCCAATCGACGATATTCAAATAGGGAACGGAAAGAAGAAAGAAATAGAGATTGCGAAAGAAAAAACGCCAACTGTGGTCAGCCATCCACATCCGGGCAAAGAAATCGGCCAGAAAAACAACACAGACGATCCCTTGCAACAGCAGGTAGTCAGTCGAATAATGCCGCGGGTCCCCCAGGAGAATCTCCCACGAAACGGCCACGAGCAGAGATGCTCCGGCCAGGAGGGACAAGACATTGAGTATCTTGAGCGGCAGAGGTTGAAAGTCGGAAGTCTTCGCTTGCACCATATACGATTCTCATTTTACTTCCCTTTACCCGTCAAAATCAATGCCATACGATTCAACATGCATTTTCAGGACATATTTTTCGGAGAAAGATTTGGTCCGTTCAACTTTTTGGTTTATATTTGCACTCGCTTTGAAACGGAAAGCTATGGCGAGATAGCTCAGCTGGTTAGAGCGCATGATTCATAATCATGAGGTCGAGAGTTCAAGTCTCTCTCTCGCTACAAACGATGAAGAAACCCCACAGTCAGGCAACTCTTGAAGAGTTGCCTGACTTTCTTTTTACCAAGTGAAAGCCTGACAAGTCAAAAATTCCAATTGCAGCGAGCCGTTCAAAAAATTCCCACTTCGAACACAAAAATAAGCGCAGAAGACACAACTTTACAATTTTTGTCCCCTTGTACTTCACCCTATCGCTCCGATTTAGGTACGAGCAAAATCACATCCAGCACATCGCCCGGAGCCGCAGCCTGGTAACGCCACACGAGCCGCCCCGCCTGCTCCTGCACGACCTCGCCGATCGGCTGCCACCGGTTTTCCTCGCGTGCGAATTTCTTATCCAGCGGTCCGGGAATCCACTTGAACACTTCATACCGACCTTCGGCCACATCGGGAAAAACGAACGATACGGAGGCCCCTTTCCGCTCCGCGACCAGATAGGAACCGCCGAAAAACTGACGGTCCTTCGCCGTGCGGCGCAACCATTTGCCCCGCGCCTTCATCCGCTCCGAATCAGCCTGCCGTCGCTCGCTGCCGCCCAAATCGAGCAGGTCGCTCAAGGCCAACAGCGACGCATGTGCCAATTCAGCCAAACTCTCCCGGGAAACCCATTCCCCTGCCGGATCGTTATTATAATAAGTATAGGGCGTTTCGAACGTCACGGCCAGCGTTCTCTCGCCGAAGCGCTGCCAGAACCAACCCTCGGCATACCGGGGAGCAGCTTCCGAAAAACGCTGGTCGATGGGACGGTAATACGGCGTATGGGCGACCGTCAGGGCCGACAGCAGCATCTTGCGTCGATACATTTTTGCAGAGGTCGATTTCGCCGTATGAATCCAGTACGTCACGAACGGCGCACTCTGGGAGTGAAGATTCAACGCTACGTCGAAAGGACGCTCTGTCGAAAGACTGTCGATCGTGCGTTTCAGGACCCTCACTTCAGGCTGTGTCAGGGAGTCGGGCCGATCCCAGTTGATTTCAAGATTGACACCTTGCGCCGTGGAACGGGAATAACCGCCCCGAACACCGTCAGGATTGGTCTCGGGAACCACGTAGAAAACCGTGCGGCGCAAAATCTCCCGCGAAAGAGGCGCATCGGAAAGCAGTTCGTCGATCATTGCCTCGAGATACCATGCAGCAGGTGCTTCGCTGGTATGCACACGGGAGTGAATCCACACCCGGCGCTTGAGGCTGTCCGGAACAGTGGCATCCGTGAGGATCAGCATTTCGATCGGACGTCCTTCTCCGCTCCGGCCGATCCGCTGACGTCGCACGAAAGGCGAACATGCCCACTCGTCGGCTTTGGCTTTATGTCGGGCATGACTGTAAGACAGGAAATAAGCGACATAAACCGTGTCGTGCAGGAAATATTTATAGACCGTCTGCGGCAGCGAACATTCGCCTGCATCGAAGCGTAGGTATTCCTCCCCGTCGTACGAATAAAACGGCCGCACCATCTCGGTATTGGGAATATGCAGAAACATCAGCTTTCCCTTCACCCCTTCCAGGCGAAAATGGAACCAGCGGCTGCTGGGCAGAAGGGCCGTATCGACGGGATTGAGGGGGTCAATGCGCGACCGTATTCCGAGACTCATCACCTCCAGCGAATTTTTCGCGGCACGAAGCATCCGCACCGAATCGATCCGGCGGACAGACCCGATGCTGCCCGTATCGAAATCGGCAGAGATGGTTACCTGCGCCGCAACATTTCCCCAAACGCCCGGTAGTGCGACGGCCAATAGGACAATTTTCATCCACAACGCCTTCATAAACGAAAATTTATGATTTCGGCTCCGAGCCGGGAGCGCCCGTTTCACAACAGCATTTTCCGCAACTCATCGCAACTCCGCTGCGCTTCGCGGTGACGGAACAGAAAAGTCGAAATACCGAATGTCCGGGCAGCTTCGAGATTCACCGGACGGTCGTCGATAAAAAGGGTTTCGGCCGGATCGAGCGAATAACGATCGAGCAGACGACGGTAGATCTCCGGCTCGGGCTTCACGACCTGCTCTTCGCAGGAGATGACCTCCCCGTCGAAACAGCGGTAAACCGGCATCCTGCGCAGGAAGTCGATGAACTCCCGCGACATGTTCGACAGCACATATAACTTATAACCGGCCCGTTTCAGGTCGTCGACCAACGCACGGGTTTCGACGATCTCCTCCTGCCGGTCGATCGCATCCCGAATAAAACGGGCCGTGACCCGCTCATCGCACGCCTTTTCCCGGCTCAATATACGGACGACCTCATCGAGCGTAAGGGTGCCCCGGTCGTAATCCACCCAAAATTCCGGCATTTTCTCCGCATGGATGAACGCGAAGAACTCCATAAATTCCGGCTCCCACTTACGTGGATCGCGCCCGAAAACCACACCTCCCAGATCAAATACGATATTTTTCATACGGCAAAGATAGTGAAAGGTGAGTGCAATCGTGCGGGCTTGCACGCAAAGATTGCCGAACCGCCTCCTATCTTCTGCAAAGATAGTGAAAACCGAGAGAAAACGGGAACTTGTTTACAGTTTTCCGAGGCGCAACCTACGTAAAATCGTACAAGGCACGGGCAAATTAAAATATCGCTTCCGAACAAAACAACCTTTTCATCTAATTTTTTAGTAGATTTATTTGCACATCTAAAATTTTAGTACTAAATTTGTAGTAAACCAATAAAAACACAATGAAAACAGACAATACCACCCTCAAAAAACTGACACGCGGCGAAGAAGAGGTCATGCAGATCCTCTGGCAACTGGGCGCAGGTTCCATCAATGATCTCATCGCCGCAATGCAGGAGCCCAAACCGAAATATACGACCATCGCCACTTTCGTCAAAATACTCGAGAACAAAGGCTACGTCGGACGTACGGAACGGGGCAAAAGTTACGAATACTACCCGCTCGTTCCCAAAGAAGAGTACGCCAAGACGGTTGTTTCTTCGATATTGAACTCCTACTTCGACGGGTCGTTGGCCCAAATGGTTTCTTTCTTCTCCCGGCGAGAAGACCTTTCGATACAAGAAACCGAACAAATCCTCGCCATCATCCGGCAAGCCCGACATAAAACCGACAAGTCATGAAAGAGATCGTCCGATACATCCTCGAAACAGTCGTTTGCAGCGGCATACTGTACGGCGCATACCTGCTGTTTCTGCGCAATTGCACGGGGTACCTCGCAGCACGGCTCTGCCTCACGGGGTCGCTCCTCGCGGCGGCTCTCATTCCCTTGCTCCGAATTCCGGTCTGGCCGGGCAAGGTGATTTACGCCACCGCAGGCACTCCCGCCAAAACCACCTTCACCGCCCCCTCCGTTTCCGCCGCCGCGTTCGATTACGAGGCAGCGATATGGATCGTGTACGGTTGCGGAGTACTTCTTCTACTCTCTTCCATGTTCCGGCAAGCGCTTCTGATCCGACGCCTGCGACGACACAGTACACAGGAACGAATCGGACGTATCGTATTGGTACGCCCTACTGCTCAAATCGCATCGTTCTCCTTCTTCCGCACTATTTAGATCAGCCGCTCCGTCGCAGAAAAAGACATTGCGGCGATCTTCGCCCACGAAAAGAGTCACGTCATCCACCGCCATTCGCTCGAACGGATCGTTATGGAGAGCCTGAAAGCCCTGCTGTGGTGGAATCCTTTCGCGTGGCTCGCAGCACGCGCACTTACCGAAGTGGAAGAGTTCGAAGCCGACCGCGACGTACTCGCCGAGGGGCACGACACAGGAAATTATCTGAAAACCATCTTCACGCAGCAGTTCGGTTACAGTCCGGACGTAGCCGACAGTCTGTCCAATTCATTAACCAATTCATTAACAAAAAAACGAATCCAAATGATGACAACGCCTATGAAGAGCAGATACGCTCTGCTCCGCCTGATCGCAATGCTCCCCATCGTCACCGGCCTGCTGGCAGCTTTCGGATTCACCTCCAAAGCGGCAGAAATCCGCATCCAGGACAAATTGCCGTCAGCTTACACCCCGACCGACCCGCCAGCGGAAACCGCCAAAAAAACCGCCTCCCCGGAAAACGAAGACTACGACCTACTGCTGGTAGTCGATGGGGAAGTCACCGATTTCAAGACGGATCCCGTCACCGGCCTGCGCTCTCTTACACTTCCCAGTGGTACCTATAGCATCGTAGGAACAGAGGATCTCACGCCCAAAATGCGCGAGAAATACGCCGCCTATCTCCCCGGAAAGGCCGCCGTCTTTTTTTACAAAAAAGACACGACAGGGAAAGCTTCGAAAGTCCAAATACGGGATGAAACCGCTTACTCCCAGACCGCCGTCTGCAATGCCACGCTCGCACTCGAACAGACAGAGCAGATGCCCTCATTCCAGAGCGGAGATATGAAGGCTTTCCACAACTGGGTAAACAGTCAGATCCGTTATCCGGCGGAGGCTTTCAAAAATAACCTCGGCGGGAAAGTCGTAGCACAATTCACTGTCGATCAAGCCGGCAGCGTCGGCGACATAAAGATTTTGCAGTCCCCGGATAAATGCTTCAGCGATGAAGTGACCCGGATACTGGAATCCTCGCCGAAATGGACACCGGGCCGCGACGCAAAAGATGACGCCGTAACGATCAGTCTCGTCATTCCAGTCGCTATCCGAATGACCGCAGAAGCCTTCGGGAAATTAACAGGACTCTTTACAACCCCCGCAGGACAAGAATCCCTGAATTGGCCGGGAATTTTCCGATCCATACCCTTGTCAAGCAGCTTCTACCGACAAAAAAGAGGTTACGGTTTACACCGTAACCTCTTTTTACATCAGAATATAGACCTCTATCAGCTGCCGAAATTATCGTAAAGAATATTCTCGGAGGGCACGCCCAGGCTGTCGAGCATCTTCACCACCGACGAAATCATCATCGGAGGACCGCACATGAGGTAAATATTGTCCTCGGGAGCCTGATGGTTCTTCAGGTAATTCTCATACAGCACGTTGTGCACGAATCCGGGCGTATATTTCACTCCGGCGGCATCCGCCTGGGGATCCGGACGGTCGAGCGCCAGATGGAACTTGAAATTCGGGAACTCCCGCTGGATTTCGAGGAACTCATCCATATACGGCACCTCCTTGAGCGCGCGGGCGCCGTACCAGAACGATACGGGACGCGAAGTCTTCTCGGTCTTGAACAGGTGCATGATGTGGCTGCGCATCGGTGCCATACCTGCACCGCCGCCGATGAATACCAGCTCCTGCGTCGCGGGCAGGTTGTCAGGCAGGAAGAACTCGCCGTAAGGACCCGAAATCGTCACCTTGTCGCCCGGCGTGCGGGAGAAGATTTACGACGAGCAGATACCGGGATTCACCTTGGCGAAGGTACCCGTAGCCCGGTCGAACGGAGGCGTGGCGATACGGATGTTGAGCATGATAATATTGCCCTCGGCCGGATGGTTGGCCATCGAATAGGCCCGGAACGTAGGTTCGGGATTCTTGGTCACCAGATCCCACATCTTCATCTTGTCCCAATCCTCGCGGTAAGGCTCTTCGATGTCCATGTCGGAGAATTTGATGGCATCGTACTTCGGAATGTCGATCTGGATATAGCCGCCGCTGCGGAACTTGAGGTTCTCGCCTTCGGGCAATTTCACCACGAACTCCTTGAGGAAGGTCGAGATATTGCGGTTCGAGATCACTTCACACTCCCACTTCTTGACGCCCAGCACCGACTCCGGCACGTGGATCTTGAGATTTTCCTTAACTTTCACCTGACAGCCCAAGCGCCAGTGCTCCTTGGCCATCTTGCGGTTGATAAAGCCCGTTTCGGTCGGCAGCAGTTCGCCGCCGCCCTCCAGCACCTGACATTTGCACATGCCGCACGAACCGCCGCCGCCGCATGCCGACGGCAGGAACACGTTGTTGTTGGCCAGCGTCGAAAGCAGCGTGCCGCCGCTCTCGGCGATGAGCACTTTCTCCCCGCCGTTGATGTCGATGGTGACATCGCCCGAGGTGGTCAGTTTCGCCTTCGCAAAGAGAAGCAACCCCACGAGTGCCAGGGTTATCACCAGAAAGGCAACGATCGCTATGATAATTGTTAACGTCATCTTTTTATCTCTTTTAAAGGATTACAACTTGATACCCGAGAAGATCATGAACGCGATACCCATCAAACCCGTGATGATGAATGCGATACCGGGACCCCGGAGTGCAGCGGGAATCTGCGAGTAGGTCGTCTTCTCGCGAATGGCGGCCATCATCACGATCGCCAGCCACCAGCCCAGACCGGAACCCAGACCATAGACGATCGACTGCCAGAGCGAAGTGATCTCCAGCGCATCGACCTTTTGCTGCATGAAGAGCGAACCGCCCAGAATGGCGCAGTTCACGGCGATCAGCGGCAGGAAGATACCCAACTGATTATAAAGCGTCGGCGAGAATTTCTCGACGGCCATCTCCACGAGCTGCACGAAAGCGGCGATCGTGGCGATAAAGACGATGAAAGTCAAAAAGCTCAAATCGACTCCCGGGACCAATACATCGGCTTTGAGGACGTATTCGTACAAAAGGTAGTTCAGAGGCACGGTCATCACCATCACGAACGTAACGGCCAGACCCAGGCCGAGGGCCGTCTTGACGCTCTTCGATACGGCGATGTAGGAACACATGCCGAAGAAGAAGGCGAAGACCATGTTGTCGATAAAGATCGACCGGATAAAGATATTCAATGATTCCATACGTTACCCTCCTATTTTTCCTGTAAATCCTTGTTGTGAGAACGATGTACCCAGATGATGCACCCTACGATGATCAGCGCCATCGGCGGAAAGAGCATCAGACCGTTGTTGGAATAACCGCCGCCGTTGGCGATGTACCAGCTTTCGGGAACGATCTGGTAGCCGAGCAGCGTTCCCGAACCGAACAGTTCGCGGAAGAAGGCCACGATCACCAAAATCATACCGTAGCCCAGACCGTTGCCGATACCGTCGAGGAATGCGGGCCAGGGCTTGTTGCCCAGAGCGAATGCCTCCACACGACCCATCACGATACAGTTGGTGATAATCAGACCGACATAGACGGAAAGCTGTTTGGACACTTCATAGACGTATGCCTTCAGTATCTGGTCCACGAGAATCACCAGCGCGGCGATCACAACCAGCTGAACGATAATACGGATACGCGAAGGCACGCCCTGGCGCAGGCAAGACATCACCATACTCGAAAAACCGGTCACGACGGCCACCGAGAGGGCCATTACGATCGCCGGCTTCATCTGCACGGTTACCGCCAGGGCCGAGCAGATACCCAGGATCTGCACGATGACGGGGTTGTTCGCAGAGAACGGACTGGTCAGGTATTTCAAATTCTTAGCCGAGAAGATCGACTCCTTTTCATTACTCATGGCTCTCGTTTACGTTTTGCTGGTTAGACACTTCCGAACTTGCAGCCTCGTTCGCGGCAGCGGGTGCCGACTGTGCTGCGGCCTGATGCTGACTTTCGAAGTAAGGCAGGTAAGCCGACAGGCAATCGCGGAGCATGGCCGTCACGCCGTCCGAGGTTTTCGTACCGCCCGAAATACCATCTACCTCGTGCTCGGGATCTTTCGCACCGCCCTTGCGCAGGCTGACCGATACGAACTCGCCGCTCTTGAACAGCTTCTTGCCGGCGAAATGCGCCTGGAACTTAGGCGTGGCGATCTCGGCACCGAGGCCCGGGGTTTCGCCCTTGTGGGCCATGACGATACCCGACACGGTATCCATATCCTTTTCGAGCGCCACATACCCCCAGATATCGCCCCAAAGACCCATACCGATCAGCGGAATGACGACGCGACCGTCTTCGGTCTGAAACAGAATAAGACGCTTGGCATCGTAATTATCGCGGATATTCTGGTTGGTGGCGAGCATCGCGAAGACCTCCTTGGAGGGAGTTTCGGTTTTCACGCCGTCGGCATCGAGGACGAAGGATTTGACCTGGTTGTCGAAATCGGCCAGCGCCCGGTCGAACTCCTGCGGATTTTCGTCGGGGCTGTACCCGAGCGACTGGAGAATATTGCTCTTCTTCTCCTGCAACTCGTTCTCCGCCTGACGCTTTTGCAACGAGAGCGAAGCCACGGCCAGCAGAGTCGCCACGATGACGACCATGACCGTAGAATAGACGATGATATAAGTGTTGCTGTTGGGATTGTGCATCCAGCCCTTTTTCCGGCCGGACCGATCCTCCGTAAATGCCGACGAGGAAGCCTGGCAGACGGGGCAGGTATCGGGTGCGGAGTTACCTTCGTGGACATGTCCGCAAATGCTGCATACGAATTTTTTCTTTGCCATATCTCCCCTATTTTGCTAATTTAACACGTTTCTTCCGGCGCGAGATGCTGGACTCGACCACGCAGTAGTCCACCAGCGGCGCCAATGCGTTCATGAAGAGGATCGCAAGCATCATACCTTCGGGATAGGCCGGATTGAC
>ENA-ORMC01000305-ORMC01000305.1-human-gut-metagenome-genome-assembly--contig:-NODE-305-length-19910-cov-4.9652_pt1 | contig 19910 bp, 14 predicted proteins | sample MGYA00243076_ERZ508842 | MGnify/ENA primary metagenome ERZ508842 (study PRJEB26277, sample SAMN04329816) | human gut metagenome | biome: human-associated habitat | host: Homo sapiens | place: USA... | reverse complement strand
CTTTCGTTACCAATCTTACTACGGGCATGGACCAGGTTATTGTAGGACAAAAGCATCTGGTAGAGTCGTTGTTAATTGGTCTGTTGTCTGACGGACATGTGCTGCTGGAAGGTGTGCCGGGTTTGGCAAAAACATTAGCTATCAAAACGTTGGCTTCATTGATCGACGCGCAGTACAGCCGTATTCAGTTTACGCCGGACTTGTTGCCGGCCGACGTTATCGGTACAATGGTTTACAGTCAGAAAGATGAGACTTTCCAAGTGAAGCGAGGTCCGGTATTTGCTAATTTCGTATTGGCGGATGAAATAAATCGTGCTCCGGCCAAAGTCCAGAGTGCCCTGTTGGAAGCTATGCAGGAACGTCAGGTTACAATAGGCAAGGAGACCTTCAAGTTGCCCGAACCATTCTTGGTGCTTGCTACCCAGAACCCTATTGAGCAGGAAGGTACATATCCGCTGCCCGAAGCACAGGTGGACCGTTTTATGCTGAAAGTTGTCATCGACTATCCGAAACTGGAAGAGGAGAAATTGATTATACGTCAGAATATAAACGGAGATAAGCTGAATGTGAAGCCTATTTTGAAAGCTGATGAGATCATCGAAGCTCGTAAAGTTGTGCGTCAGGTATATCTGGATGAGAAAATTGAGAAATACATTGTCGATATTGTATTTGCAACCCGCTATCCGGAGAAATACGATCTGAAGGAACTGAAGGATATGATTGGATTTGGTGGCTCACCTCGTGCTTCCATCAATTTGGCGTTGGCAGCTCGTAGTTATGCTTTCATCAAGCGTCGTGGTTACGTTATTCCTGAAGACGTACGTGCTGTGGCACATGATGTATTGCGCCATCGTATCGGCTTGACTTATGAGGCAGAAGCAAGCAATATGACTTCTGACGAAATTGTCAGCAAGATTTTGAATAAAGTTGAAGTGCCCTAATGTGTAAATAAATATCGTAGCCGTAAGGTTGATGTTGAAAGAGCGCTCCTGTTCTTTTACTAAAACGGGGGAAAAGATTTAGTATATCCTTACCGATGTTTTAGTAAAAAGGAAAGAAAGATTTAGTAAAAGACGTATGTCGTATACTAAGTTGTTGTTTACTAAATATTTATGTGTTACTGAATGGAAACCACTGATTTGTTAAAAAAAGTCCGTCAAATTGAGATAAAAACGCGCGGATTATCCAATAATATCTTTGCAGGCCAATATCATTCGGCTTTTAAAGGCAGGGGTATGGCTTTTTCCGAAGTGCGTGAATATCAGTTTGGTGACGATATACGCGACATAGACTGGAATGTGACGGCGCGCTTCCACAAACCATTTGTGAAGGTGTTTGAAGAAGAGCGTGAGTTGACTGTTATGTTGCTGGTAGATGTTTCCGGTAGTTTGGAGTTCGGTACGGTGAAGCAGATGAAAAAGGATATGGTGACAGAAATAGCTGCCACATTAGCTTTTTCTGCCATTCAGAACAACGATAAGATCGGTGTCATCTTCTTTTCAGACCGGATAGAAAAGTTTATTCCGCCTAAGAAAGGGCGTAAACACATTTTATATATCATTCGAGAGTTGCTTGATTTTCATCCGGAAAGCCGGCGGACAAACATTCGCCTTGGGCTGGAGTATCTTACGAATGTGATGAAGCGCCGCTGCACTGCTTTTGTTTTATCAGACTTTATTGACCGGGAGAACTTTAAGAATGCCATGACTATTGCCAATCGCAAGCATGATGTTGTGGCTATTCAGGTCTATGACCGTCGTGTAGAGGAATTGCCTGCCGTAGGACTGATGAAAATAAAAGATGCGGAAACAGGGCATGAACAGTGGATTGATACTTCTTCACGTGCTGTACGCCGCGCTCACCATGATTGGTGGGTGAACAAACAGGCGGAACTGAATGAAACATTTACCAAAAGCAATGTCGATAATGTGTCGGTACGTACAGACCAGGACTATGTTAAGGCATTGATGAATTTGTTTGCGAAACGAAATTAATCGGAAAATGAAAAGACATATATTTCTGATAACACTGTTGGCAGTCTTGACGGGTAGGATAGCAGCCCAGTCGGTGACGGTGGATGCAACGATTGACTCTTTGCAGATCCTCATTGGAGAGCAAGCCAAAATCAAGCTCCAAGTGGCATTGGATGCTGATAAGCGTGCTATTTTTCCCGCCTATGCCGATACTTTGGTGCGTGGAGTGGAAATAATCGATATAGCCAAGCCGGATACGCAAATGCTGAATGACGGCAGACGCTCGTTGATAACGCAGGAGTATACCGTAACTTCATTTGATTCGGCATTATACTATTTGCCACCGATGGAGGTGCTTGTCGATAATAAGGCATACCGTTCCAAGGCTTTGGCATTGAAAGTATATTCAATGCCGGTAGACACGTTGCATCCCGACCAGTTCTTTGGCCCGAAGTCCGTAATGAAAGCTCCCTTTGCATGGGAGGATTGGTATATGGCCATCGCTTGTGCTGTGCTGTTTGCGCCCTTCTTGTTGCTGCTTATCTACCTTGTGAAACGTATTCGTGATAATAAGCCGATTATTCGCAAGGTGAAAGTGGAGCCCAAATTGCCGCCGCATCAATTGGCTATGCAGGAAATAGAGCGCATTAAGAGTGAGAAGGTTTGGCAGAAAGGACAGTCGAAGGAATATTATACGGAACTGACGGATGCCATTCGTACTTATATAAAGAATCGTTTCGGCTTCAATGCATTGGAGATGACGTCTTCTGAAATTATTGATAAGTTGCTGCAAATGAATGATAAAGATGCTATCTCGGATTTGCGCTCCTTGTTTCAGACGGCGGATTTAGTGAAGTTTGCCAAGCATAGTCCGCTGATGAATGAGAACGATGCTAATTTGATTAGCGCAATCGATTTTATCAATGAAACGAAAGAAAAGGAGGACGAGAATGTCAAACCGCAGCCCACTGAGATCACTATTATTGAGAAACGGCCTTTGCGTACCAAGATATTGCTTGGCATAGGGATTGCGGCCTTAGCAGCGGCCCTTATCGGTTCGTTGATATATATCGGTTCGGAGTTATACAACTATTTTGCTTGATGAGCGGGTAGGAGGGAACTTCAGTCATAAATTGTAAATTGTAAAATTGTAAATATCATGGTTTTTGCCAATATTGAATATTTATTCTTACTGCTGTTGCTTATACCTTATATAGTATGGTATATCATGAAACGGAAGAATAGTGAAGCTACGCTTCAGATTTCGGACGCTCGTGTATATGCGCATACCCCGAAAAGTTATAAGAACTATTTGCTGCATGTACCGTTTGCATTGCGAATAATTGCTTTGGCATTGGTTATTCTTATTTTGGCCCGGCCTCAAACAACCAATAGTTGGCAGAATAGCGAAATAGAAGGTATTGATATAATGCTTGCCATAGACGTTTCTACCAGTATGTTGGCCGAAGATTTGAAGCCTAACCGGCTGGAAGCGGCAAAGGATGTGGCGGCGGAGTTTATCAATGGACGGCCGAATGATAATATCGGTATCACGCTGTTTGCCGGAGAGAGTTTTACGCAATGCCCGCTGACAGTAGATCATGCCGTTCTTCTGAATTTGATAAAGGACGTAAAGTGCGGACTTATTGAGGACGGTACAGCGGTGGGAATGGGCATCGCCAACGCGGTTACCCGGTTGAAAGACAGCAAGGCCAAATCAAAAGTTATCATTCTGCTGACGGATGGTACGAACAACAAAGGAGATATTTCTCCATTGACGGCTGCCGAAATTGCAAAAAGTTTCGGTATTCGTGTCTATACCATCGGTGTGGGTACTAACGGTATGGCGCCATATCCGTATCCGGTAGGCGGGACAGTGCAATACGTCAATATGCCGGTTGAGATAGACGAAAAGACTTTGACACAAATTGCCGGGACAACAGACGGCAATTATTTTCGTGCTACGAGTAATTCGAAGCTGAAAGAGGTATATGAAGAAATTGACAAACTGGAGAAAACGAAACTGAGTGTGAAAGAATACAGTAAGCGTCAGGAGGAATACCGCTGGTTTGCACTGGCTGCTTTCTTCTGCGTACTGCTGGAAGTCCTGTTGCGCAATTCGATATTGAAGAAAATACCGTAAGGAAGTTTGTGATTTTTTTATGGATGTGCTTTATGTCGTGCACAGATTATATGAATAGTAAATCGTAAAATAGTAAATAAGAAGATGTTTCGATTTGAAGAACCTGCATATTTGTCCTTGTTGCTGTTGCTGCCTTTATTGGCAGCCTTTTACTTGTATTCCAATTATCGGAGACGAAGGAATATTCGTAAGTTCGGTGATCCGGTGCTGATGGCGCAATTAATGCCGGATGTGTCCAAGTACCGTCCGGATGTGAAGTTTTGGATGGTATTTGCCGCTATCGGATTGTTTGCAGTGCTGCTGGCTCGTCCCCAATTCGGCTCTAAACTGGAGACTGTGAAACGTCAGGGAGTGGAAGTGATGATTGCGCTGGATATCTCAAACTCAATGTTGGCGCAAGATGTACAGCCCAGCCGCTTGCAGAAAGCAAAAAGATTGGTGGCACAGCTGGTGGACAAAATGGAAAATGACAAGGTAGGTATGATTGTTTTTGCGGGTGACGCTTTTACACAGCTTCCTATTACCAGTGATTATATATCGGCCAAGATGTTTTTGGAATCTATCGACCCTTCATTGATTTCTAAACAAGGTACAGCTATTGGAGCAGCCATTAATTTAGCTTCCCGTAGCTTTACTCCGCAAGAAGGCGTAGGACGTGCAATCATTGTCATAACAGATGGTGAAAATCACGAAGGTGGCGCGGTAGAAGCCGCTAAGGCTGCTGCCGAGAAGGGCATTCAGGTGAATGTACTCGGTGTGGGTATGCCCGAAGGAGCACCTATTCCGGCAGAAGGAACCAATGATTATCGTCGCGATCGTGACGGAAATGTTATTGTGACCCGTTTGAACGAGCAAATGTGTCAGGAGATCGCCAAATCCGGTAACGGCATATATGTGCGCGTAGATAATACGAATGGTGCCCAGAAGGCAATCAGTCAGGAAATCAATAAGATGGCGAAAGCCGACGTAGAAACGCAAGTATATACAGAATTCAATGAGCAATTCCAGGCTGTGGCATGGATCATCTTATTGTTGCTGTTGGCAGAGATGCTGATATTGGAACGCAAGAACCCTCTGTTCCGTAATATTCATTTGTTTTCTAATAAGGAATGATGCGTATGTTACAGAAAAAATATATAGGATTGGCTTTATTGCTGTTGGCGGCAGCTACGTCTTTCGCCCAAAAAGCCGAACGTGATTTTATCCGTAAGGGAAACCGCTTTTTTAATGATAGTGTATATGTCAATGCAGAAGTGAATTATCGCAAGGCATTGGAGGTAAATCCTCAGTCCACCGTTTCTATGTTTAACCTTGGAAATACGTTGGCACAGCAGAATAAGTTGCAGGAAGCTATGGAACAATATGTTGCAGCCACAAAGATAGAAAAAGACAAGGATGATCTAGCGCAGATTTATCATAATATGGGAGTGATTTTTCAGTCACAGAAAGATTATGCTAAGGCGGTAGAAGCATACAAACAGTCGCTGCGCAATAATCCAAAGGATGATGAAACGCGTTATAACTTAGCTTTGGCTCAGAAAATGCTGAAAGACCAACAGCAGGATCAACAAAATCAGGATCAAAATCAACAACAGCAGAAGCAAGACCAACAGGAAGATAAAAAGGGCCAGAGTAAAGATCAACAGCAGAATAAAGAACAGCAACAACCACCTCAACCGCAAAAGAAGGATAACGAGATGTCTAAAGAGAATGCCGAACAGCTTTTGAATTCTGTTATGCAGGATGAAAAGGATGTGCAGGATAAGGTAAAGAAGCAACAGGTTATCCAGGGTGGACGTTTGGAAAAAGATTGGTAACAAACATAATTAGGAAATAATATATGAGAAAAATAGTTTTCTTATGGATAGCACTGATAATGGTCAGTTTGCATGCCTTTGCCGATGAAAAGGTATCGTTTACAGCATCTGCCCCCGATGCTGTAGCGGTGGGTGATCAGTTCAGGCTGTCGTATACAGTGACTACACAGAAAGTGAGAGATTTTCGGGTGCCTTCCATAAAAGGATTCGATGTACTTATGGGACCCAGCCGTTCACAACAGAAAAGTGTGCAGATTATTAATGGAGAAACTACCTCTACCAGCAGCATAACGTTTACATACATCTTGATGGCTACAAAGGAAGGCAGTTTTACTCTTCCCGGAGCTACCATAACCGCTGACGGTAACCAGATGGTTTCCAATGCAGTACATATAAATGTGCTTCCGGCAGACCAAGCAAATGGAGCGTCCTCCGGAAATAGTGGAAGACAAGGCGGAGCGGCAAGTCGTGCTTCATCGGGAACGTCAGTGTCAAATAGTGATCTATTTATTACTGCCACAGCCAGTAAGACTACTTTATATGAGCAAGAGGCTTTCTTGTTGACATTTCAAGGGATTCCATTCGCAAGAGGTGGAACTTCCCAATGACCGTAAATGGAGTCTTGAACACTACAAAGGAAGAAACTATCAGACAACCGTATACCGTCAATTTGTGCTCTTTCCACAACAATCGGGTAAATTAACGATTGATGCGGCCCGTTTTGATGCGTCTATCGCTAAGGCTACTCAGGTGGCCGATCCGTTTGAAGCTTTCTTTAATGGCGGAAATAATTATGTGGAAGTAAAGAAAACATTGGCAACTCCCCAGTTGACAGTTGACGTAAAAGAACTGCCGGCAGGAAAGCCCGCTGGATTCTCTGGCGGAGTGGGAGAGTTCAGTATTTCTTCATCCATAAACAGTACGAACGTTAAAACAAACGATGCTGTTACAGTGAAACTTGTCATTTCCGGAACAGGCAACTTGAAGTTGATTTCCACTCCGGAAGTTAAGTTCCCTGAAGATTTTGAAGTTTATGATCCAAAGGTAGATAATAAGTTCCGTTTGACGAGTGCCGGACTTTCCGGTAGTCAGGTAATTGAATATCTTGCTATTCCTCGTAATGCCGGTACCTATAAGATTCCTGCTGTGGAGTTCAGCTATTTTGATATCAAATCTCGTTCTTATAAGACTTTGACCACTGAAGGCTATGAACTTCACGTTGAAAAGGGAAGTGGTAATGCGGCACAAACCATTGCTAACTTCACTAATAAGGAGGATTTAAAGGTATTGAATGAGGATATTCGTTATATTAAGCAAAATGACGTCACTCTTTCTCGGAAGGGCGATTTCTTCTTTGGCTCTCTGCTATGCTGGTTATTCTATATTGTGCCTGGAGTTGTATTCATCTTGTTCTTTATCATTTATCGTAAACAAATAGCAGCCAATGCCAATGTTGCTAAAATGCGTACGAAGAAAGCAAATAAAGTTGCTGTGAAACGTATGAAAATGGCTGGTAGACTATTGGCCGATGGTAAGAAAGATGCATTTTATGATGAAGTGTTGAAAGCGCTTTGGGGATATATTAGTGACAAATTGAATATCCCGGTTTCACGCTTGTCTAAAGATAATGTTGAAGGAGAACTTCGTAATTACGGTGTGGATGATGCACTGATAAAAGAGTTCCTTGATGCATTGAATAATTGTGAGTTCGCTCGTTTTGCTCCTGGGGATGATAATCAGGCTATGGATAAAGTTTATTCAGATTCTTTGGAGGTTATCAGCAAAATGGAAAGCTCTATAAAACATTAATTGGGAGGACACTATGATGAAGAAAATAATATCCTTAACATTTGGATTGCTGATGACAATGGCTGCTTGGGGACAAAGTTCTGCAGCAGTAGATACTTTGACTCCTGCGCAAGATTCAGTCTCTATCGGTTCACATACGGAATTCGCAGCAGCTAAGATCTCAGATGATAATGTGACTAAAGCAGAGGGTGATAGTGCATATATGCGAAATGATTATGCTTCTGCCATTCAAATTTATGAGAGTCTATTAAAGAAAGGGGAAGCGGCAGAAATCTATTATAATTTAGGTAATAGTTATTACAAAGCCGATGATATAGCCAAAGCAATTCTAAATTATGAACGTGCATTGTTATTGCAACCTGGCAATGCGGATATTCGTGCTAATTTAGAGATTGCGCGTTCTAAAACGATAGATAAAGTAGTCTCGGTGCCTGATATCTTTTTTGTAGCCTGGGTGAAGTCTTTGATAAATTGTTTAAGTGTAGATGCATGGGCTAAGTTAGGAATCGTATTCTTTATTCTTTTACTTATATCATTTTCTCTTTTTTTCCTTTTCAAACAGATTGTGTGGAAGAAGAGTGGGTTTATAGCCGGAATTGTATTCTTGTTTCTTGTTGTCTTGAGTAACATCTTTGCTTCAGAACAAAAAAGCGAGTTGGTGAATAGAAATAAAGCTATTATTTTATCTCCCAGTGTTACAGTACGAAGTACTCCCAGTGAGAGTGGCACCAGTTTGTTTATTCTGCATGAGGGACATAAAATAGAGGTTAAGGATAATTCTATGCGTGAATGGAAAGAAATTCGTTTGGAAGATGGTAAAGTAGGATGGGTTCCTACTTCTGCAATAGAAGTGATTTAGAGATAGTTTATTGCCGAATAGCAAAGCCCGCATGGAATATAAAAGGTGTTTTTCCTGTTTATATTTCATACGGGCTTTTGAGGTATTTATAGAATGTTAAACATATAACAGAAAAATACAAGTAAATAGTTTGTTTTATCTTTTTTTTTCCTTAAGTTTATAGCGTGATAAAACAATATCCAAAGTATTAACCATTAAATTTATGAATATGAGAACGATAACATTTAATGAACTCCGTAAGATCAAAGACTCATTACCCAGCGGTAGTATGCATAGAATAGCCGATGAACTCGGACTTAACGTTGACACTGTAAGAAACTTTTTTGGTGGCCACAACTTTAAGGAAGGCAAGAGTGTTGGGATTCATTTGGAACCAGGTCCTGATGGTGGTTTAGTAATGATTGATGATACTACAGTCCTGGATCGGGCTTTGAAGATTTTAGATGAGATTGCAGGCGAAGCTGTAGAACCCGTTCGGGCTTAAGAAAAATTAAAAAGAATCCCAATTGCTGAGAAACAATTGGGATTTCTTGTTTGTTTTTATAAACAATCTAATTGGATAACTTATGGAAGATAAATTAGTAACATTAGCTATTCTGACGTATGCAAAGGCACAGATACTGAAGAATGTTCTTGAAAATGAGGGCATTGAAACTTATATTCATAATGTGAATCAAATACAGCCGGTCGTATCCTCCGGTGTGCGTGTTCGTATTAAAGAAAGTGATTTACCGCATGCTTTGAAAATTACTGAAAGTTCAGCATGGCTGTCTGAAGAGGTGGTAGGAGGAAAGGCTCCAAAAATAGAGAAGGGGAGTAATAAAGTTGTGATTCCTGTTGATTTTTCAAATTATTCATTGAAAGCGTGTGAGTTTGGCTTCAATTTTGCAAAAAACATAGATGCTGAAGTTGTTTTACTCCATGTTTATTTTACACCTATTTATGCTACGTCATTACCATATGGTGATGTTTTTAACTATCAGTTGAGCGATGAAGAAAATGTAAGAAGTATATTACAAAAAGTTCATGCAGATTTAAATGTTTTGTCTGATAAGGTAAAAGTCAAAGTCGCTTCTGGGGAGTTTCCTGATGTAAAATATGTTTGTGTGTTGAGAGAAGGTATTCCGGAAGAAGAAATATTACGTTATGCCAAAGAATATCGTCCGGTGATCATTATAATGGGAACACGTGGTAAAAATCAAAAGGATATTGATTTAATTGGCAGTGTGACAGCTGAGGTCATTGAACGTAGTCGTGTGCCCGTTCTGGCTATTCCTGAAAATACGCCATTCAAACAATTTAGTGAAGTGAAGCGTGTGGCGTTTATTACAAATTTTGATCAACGGGATTTAATCGCCTTTGATTCACTAATTAATAGTTTGAAACCATTCCATTTTTCTATATCTCTAATTCATCTTACTGATGTAAGCAACACTTGGAATGAGATTAAATTAGGTGGTATTAAAGAGTATTTCCAAAAACAATATCCACAATTAGAGATTTATTATGATGTAGTAAAGAATGATGATTTATTGAATAGCTTAGATAATTATATTAAAACCAATCATATAGGTATTATTGCATTGACATCATATAAGAGAAATATATTTTCTCGTTTATTCAATCCTGGAATTGCGAGAAAGATGATATTTCATTCTGATACACCATTACTGGTAATTTGTGGGCGTTCTAATTGATTTCTATTTGCTTTGATTATAGGAGGAATTATAATTCTATAATATTCATATTATGTTTAATATAAGATGCGTAATAATTATTTAATTAGCCTCTATCATAGAAAACATAATATTATAAAAATGGCTGTTCTTGTATGAAACAGCCATTTTTATAATATTTACGATTATTGCATTAACTTCTCTATCGCATCAAATTCAGGACCCATTTGCAGATTGTAGTAAACTCGATACAATCCATTTAACCACAAATCTTTTTGGTCAGGTTTCAATTCTTTTGCTTTTTCATAATTAGGTCTTGCCTTTTCATAAAAAGCTTTTAATGTAGCCTGATCATCTTTATATTTAGGATTATTGACATCAGTAGTTGCTTTTTCTGAGAAATCCTGTGCCTGTAAACAGTAAATCAGACCTAAGTTTGAATATGCTTCTGCATAGTTAGGATCAACTTCAATAGTCTTTTTATAGAATTCAATGGCCTTATCATAATCTTTCATATTATGATAGAGATACCCTTTCACATATAAATAGAATGTGTTGTTAGGATCCTTAGCCAGCATGTCGTCTGCAAATTGCATTGCTTCATCAAACTTATTGCTATTGCTATAATAATCAATCAGAAGAGTATCGCCTTGAGCTTTTAATGCTGTAGAAATGAATTCCATGGCATACTTCCCTACCTCCTTGTCTTCTTTTGCATATGGAGCATATTTCAAGACATTAGGATAATCTTCCATTTTGGCAGCGGCTAAACTTGCATAATAAGCAATTTGAGGCAATACAGTATCTGTTTGAAGCAGATTTTCCTTTTCAAACATTGGATTGGCAGCAATATCTACATAAGTTGCAAAAAAATCAAGAGCTTCTTTATTCTTATCCAAATTGAAATATTGAATACCGCCATTAATCAAATTAGGACGTGCTGCTAATATAGCGGCGCTATTTGATTTTCTGTATTTATTCTTGATTTTACCTTTTTCATTGGGTATTTGTGCAAGTTCGTCACACTTAAAGTAATATTTACACATGTTCAGTGCGCTATTATATACTTTAAGAGTGTCATAAGGCTTTCTCAAATATGCATTTTCCATTTCTTTTTCATTGATTCTTTTTTGAATAAAGCCTGCTACGTCCCATGTTTCGGCATTGTCCTTCGTTTCAGTGTTGGTCAAAGCTCCGTTGATAAGTTTCTCTGCTTGGGCAAAGTCTGGTTTTACTTCGTTAGCAATGCTCTTAGCTTCTTTTACGCTTTTTTCTTGAGCGAAAGTGAAGCCTACTGCAAGTAGTAAGACCATTGAAAATAGTACTCTTTTCATGATTGTAGAAAATTTTAAATTAATATTATGTCTATTCTTCATTTTCATTATTTACTTCATTCTGAGGAGTTTCTGAAATATTTTCATCTTCTTCTGTGATGATATCCTCTTCGGTTTCTGAAGTCACTTTACATACAGAACCAATTTCATCATTACGTTTCTCAAGATTAATCAGTCGTACTCCTTGTGTGGCACGTCCCATAATACGAACATCGGCAACTTTCAGACGAATGGTAATTCCGGATTTATTGATGATCATTAAATCATTTTCATCTGTAACAGACTTGATGGTCACCAATTTGCCCGTTTTATCAGTTATATTCATGGTTTTTACACCTTTACCGCCTCGGTTTGTTTTGCGATAATCTTCAATGTCAGAACGTTTACCATATCCTTGTTCTGATACCACCATAATTGTTTCAGCTTCAGGATCTTTGATACAGATCATTCCAACTACTTCATCTTGTCCGTCTTCATCAAGTGTCATACCACGTACGCCGGTAGCTGTACGTCCCATTACACGTACGGCATTCTCGTGGAAACGAATAGCGCGTCCGTTGCGATTGGCGATGATAATTTCATTATTACCATTAGTCATACGTACTTCGATAACACGATCATCTTCACGAATAGTAATGGCATTGACACCATTTTGACGAGGACGAGAATATTGTTCAAGTAATGTTTTCTTAATAACGCCATTCTTGGTACAGAACAATACGTAATGACTATTGATGAAGTCTTGGTCATTCAAGTTTTTCACGCGTAGATATGCATTTACAGCATCGTCAGAATCAATATTCAATAGATTCTGAATGGCACGCCCTTTAGAATTCTTTGTACCTTCAGGTATCTCATACACTTTTAGCCAATAACACTTACCTTTCTGCGTGAAGAACATCATGGTATTGTGCATTGTTGCGGGATAGATATGTTCCACAAAGTCTTCATCGCGTGTTTCTGTTCCCTTAGAGCCTACTCCGCCTCGATTTTGAGCTCGGAACTCGCTTAATGGAGTACGTTTGATATATCCCATATGAGAAATGGTAATAATCATTTCGTCGTCTGCATAGAAATCTTCCGGATTGAATTCTTCAGATGAATAAACAATTTCAGAGCGACGCTCGTCACCATATTTATCTTTGATCTCGATTAATTCGTCTTTGATAACTTTACGGCAAAGTTCATCGTTGACAAGGATTTCTTCCAAATAGGCAATCTGTTTTTGGATTTCTTCATACTCGGCATGAAGTTGGTCTTGCATAAGGCCGGTCAATTGGCGCAGACGCATTTCTACAATGGCACGTGATTGGATTTCTGTCAGTTCGAAACGTTCCATCAAACCGCTGATCGCATCATTCGGAGTCTTTGCTGCACGAATAATTTTGATTACTTCATCAATATTGTCTGATGCGATAATCAAACCTTCTAAGATATGAGCACGCTCTTTAGCTTTACGTAAATCATATTGAGTGCGGCGAATAACCACGTCATGGCGATGTTCTACGAAGTATTTAATAAGCTCTTTCAGGTTCAATAAACGAGGACGACCATGTACTAGCGCCACATTGTTTACACCAAAAGAAGTCTGTAATAATGTCATCTTATAGAGCTTATTCAGCACTACACTGGCGTTAGCGTCCCGTTTCACATCGATGACAATACGCATACCTTCGCGGTCAGACTCATCATTAGCATTAGAAATGCCTTCTATCCTCTTTTCATTGGCTAAATCGGCAATAGATTTGATTAATTCGGCTTTATTGACTCCGTAAGGAATTTCAGTAACGATAATCTTGTCATGGGTAGAGGTTGTCTCTATTTCTGCTTTGGCGCGCATTACGACACGTCCACGACCAGTTAGATACGCCTCGCGTACGCCACTCATACCATAAATATATCCTCCTGTCGGGAAATCAGGAGCCTTGACATAAGTCATTAAGGCCTCAATATCAATATCATTATTATCGATATATGCAATGCAGGCATCTATCACTTCAGATAGATTATGGGTTGGCATATTTGTGGCCATACCTACGGCAATACCAGAAGCTCCATTTACAAGGAGATTTGGGATACGGGTAGGCATCACAGTTGGCTCCAATAATGAGTCATCGAAGTTGGTTTGCATATCAACAGTTTCTTTATCAAGATCCTGCATCATTTCTTCCCCAATCTTCTGCAAACGACATTCTGTATAACGCATGGCGGCAGCACTGTCTCCGTCCACAGAGCCATAGTTACCCTGTCCGTCTACAAGCATGTAGCGCATAGCCCAAGGCTGGGCCATACGAACGAGAGCACCATATACGGAAAAGTCACCATGTGGGTGATATTTACCTAATACCTCACCAACAACTCTGGCAGATTTTTTATAGGGTTTATCCGACGTATTTCCCAGTCCCATCATACCGAAAAGGATTCTTCGGTGAACAGGTTTAAAACCATCTCTAACATCAGGAAGGGCACGCGAAACAATGACCGACATAGAGTAGTCAATGTACGAAGACTTCATTTCCTCCTCGATGTTAATCTTTATAATTCTGTCTTGTTCAAGCATTTAAAAAGATTATTAATTATACATTTTGGGGTTTGTGAAAAACCACGCTAAAGTACTGCTTTTTTACGATATACAAAAGTTTTCCTTCATAAACTTTGTTGCCGGCCACATTCTTACAGAGATTCCCTCTATATAGGATCATGATAGAGTTCACCTGTAAACAAGGGAGGATTGGAAATAGATGAATTGTGCGTTATTATATATAAGGTGTAGGAGAAAAACGGGAATAACATTATGATTTGTGGCACAGGATTTGTACATTATTAATTCAGTTTGTGATACGCAATATAAAGAAATGCGTATCTTTGTAATAGAAAAACCTTTAATTGAGGAGATTAAAATTATATGAACAATCAATTTTCACAAAGAGTTTCTGATATAATAACTTATAGCAAGGAAGAAGCTAATAGGTTGAGAAATAGATATATCGGTCCTGAACATCTCCTACTTGGTATGTTGCGTGACGGCGGTGGAAAGGCTATCGAAATATTGATGAGACTCGATATAGACTTGAAAAAGGTGAAGAAGCGTATCGAAAGTTTTTTGAGAGAGGCTTAAGATGACACCCTCTTACCGGTTGCAGATGTCCCATTGTATACAATGGCTGCATAGAGATAGAAAATGTGTATTTTGGAAGCACGTGTCTTGAAAAGTGCAACTGCCGATACTGAGCATGTATTATTGGCTATATTGAAGGATGGAGATAATTTGGCTGCTACTGTCCTGGAAGAAAATCGTGTAAACTATCAGTTTGTATTCGAGCAGCTTACAATGCAATCTACTAATCCGAATGCAGGAATGGGATTTCAGGAAGAAGATGAAGAGGATGAAGAAGACATGAATATGTCTCATTCTTCCCGTAGTGCAGGAATGGGAACGGCTTCTTCTGCGCAAACAGCATCAAAGCAACCCTCTAATGATACTCCGGTATTGGATAATTTCGGTATGGATATGACTCGTGCAGCTGAGGAAGGTAAACTTGATCCTGTGGTTGGGCGTGAACGTGAAATAGAGCGCTTGGCGCAGATTTTGAGCCGTCGTAAGAAAAACAATCCAGTGCTGATTGGCGAACCGGGAGTTGGCAAATCGGCTATTGTAGAGGGACTGGCATTGCGTATTGTCCAAAAGAAGGTATCTCGTATCCTATTTGATAAACGGGTTGTTATGCTTGACATGGCTTCTGTTGTGGCTGGAACTAAATATCGCGGGCAATTTGAAGAGCGTATACGTTCTATTATTAATGAATTGCAGAAGAACCCGAATATAATTCTATTTATAGATGAAATTCATACTATTGTAGGTGCTGGTGCCGCTGCAGGTTCTATGGATGCGGCTAATATGCTGAAACCGGCCTTGGCTCGTGGTGAAATACAATGCATCGGTGCTACAACTCTTGATGAATACAGAAAGAATATAGAAAAAGATGGAGCTTTGGAACGTCGTTTTCAAAAAGTGATTGTAGAGCCCACAACTCCGGAGGAAACCCTCCAAATATTAAAAAATATAAAAGAAAAGTATGAAGAGCATCATAATGTTGATTATACAGATGAAGCGTTGGAGGCATGTGTCAAGTTGTCAGACCGTTATGTAACTGATCGCAACTTTCCTGATAAAGCTATTGATGCTTTGGATGAAGCCGGTTCACGCGTGCATCTAATGAACATAAATGTTCCTAAAGAAATTGAGGTACAGGAAAAGCTAATAGAAGACGCACGTGTTTTGAAGGCTGAAGCGGTGAAATCTCAGAACTTTGAATTGGCTGCTAGTTATCGGGATAGAGAGAAAGAACTTTCTGTTCATTTGGATGAAATGAAAGCTGAATGGGAAGCGCGTCTCAAAGATGATCGCCAAACTGTTGGTGAGGAAGAAATAGCCAATGTAATTTCAATGATGTCTGGGGTACCGGTGCAGCGTATGGCTCAAGCGGAAGGTATCAAACTGGCTGGCATGAAAGAAGATTTGCAAGGCAAGGTTGTGGCACAAGACACTGCTATTGAAAAGCTTACCAAAGCAATATTGCGCAGTCGTGTAGGATTGAAAGACCCTAATCGTCCCATTGGTACATTTATGTTTCTTGGTCCTACCGGTGTAGGCAAAACACACTTGGCAAAACAGCTGGCTAAATACATGTTCGGTTCCAGCGATGCGTTGATACGTATCGATATGAGTGAGTATATGGAAAAATATACGGTGTCTCGTATGATTGGTGCGGCTCCGGGATATGTCGGTTATGAAGAAGGCGGACAGTTGACGGAGAAAGTACGCCGCAAACCTTATTCCATAGTGTTGCTTGATGAAATTGAGAAGGCGCATCCAGATGTTTTCAACATCTTGTTGCAGGTATTGGATGAAGGGCGTCTTACTGACAATTATGGCAGAACTATTGATTTCAAGAATACTGTGATTATTATGACCTCCAATATTGGAACCCGCCAATTGAAAGAATTCGGTCGTGGTGTGGGATTTGCGGCGCAAGCTCGTACGGATGATAACGAACATTCGCGTAGTGTGATTCAAAAGGCGTTGAATAAGACTTTTGCTCCTGAGTTCTTGAACGGTTTGGATGAAATCATAACGTTTGATCAGCTTTCACTGGATGCTATTACAAAAATCGTAGATATAGAGTTGAAAGGCTTGTATGGGCGTGTTGAAGCTATTGGCTATAAGATGGTTGTGGATGATGAAGCCAAAAGATTTCTTGCAACGAAAGGTTATGATGTACAATTTGGTGCTCGTCCGTTGAAACGAGCCATTCAGAATTATTTGGAAGATGGACTTTCGGAACTTATTATTTCGGCTGGGTTACAACCGGGAGATACGATTAACGTTTCTGTAAATAAGGAGAAAGATGAGTTGAATATAACCAAAGCGTAATAAAAGTTTTTATAATAAAAAGCAGTCAAAATGTCAGCTCTTGGGAGCTGGCATTTTTTTTGTGTTCTGTTTGCCAAAGCAATGAAATATAAATATAAATTTAAAATATAAGTTTAGTATGCAAAAAGGAAATATTGGGGTAACTACAGAAAACATTTTCCCCGTTATCAAAAAGTTTTTGTACAGTGATCATGAGATTTTCCTTCGTGAATTAGTATCTAATGCAGTTGACGCTACTCAGAAGCTTAAAACGCTGGCGTCTATTGGCGAATTTAAAGGTGAAGTCGGTGATTTGACAGTACGTGTGTCTTTGGGTAAGGATACGATTACCGTATCAGACCATGGAATTGGTTTAACGGCAGAAGAAATAGATAAATATATTAATCAGATTGCATTTTCGGGAGCGAATGATTTTTTGGAAAAATATAAGAATGACGCCAATGCTATTATCGGCCATTTCGGACTTGGTTTCTATTCGGCTTTCATGGTTGCCAAGAAAGTTGAAATAATTACCAAATCCCATCAGGAAGGAGCTAAAGCTGTGAAATGGACTTGTGATGGTAGTCCCGAATTTACAATTGAAGATACAGAGAAAGCGGAACGTGGTACTGACATAGTTCTTTATATAGATGATGATTGTAAGGAATTCCTTGAAGAAACACGCATATCTTCTCTTTTGAAAAAATATTGTAGCTTCCTTCCTATTCCTGTTGCATTTGGCAAGAAAAAAGAGTGGAAAGACGGTAAGCAGGTTGAAACAGAGGAGGATAACATTATTAATGATGCAAATCCGTTGTGGACACTGAAACCCAGTGAATTAAAAGACGAGGATTATAAAAAGTTCTATCGTGACCTTTATCCGATGTCCGATGAACCGTTGTTTTGGATACATCTGAATGTGGATTACCCGTTCCATCTTACAGGTATATTGTACTTTCCAAAAGTAAAGAGCAACATAGAGTTGAACAAAAACAAAATACAGCTCTATTGCAATCAGGTGTATGTAACGGACTCCGTAGAGGGCATTGTTCCAGACTTTTTGACTTTGTTGCATGGAGTACTTGATTCGCCGGATATTCCATTGAATGTTTCTCGTTCCTATTTGCAAAGTGATTCTAATGTGAAGAAAATTTCTACATACATTACAAAGAAAGTATCCGATCGCTTGCAATCTATATTCAAGAACGATCGTAAACAGTTTGAGGAGAAATGGAATGATTTGAAAATCTTTATTAATTATGGAATGCTCACTCAAGAGGATTTCTATGATAGAGCAAAAGATTTTGCCCTTCTTACCGATACTGATAACAAACATTATACTTTTGAAGAGTATAAGACTTTGATAAAAGACAATCAGACTGACAAGGATGGTAACTTGATTTATCTGTATGCCAACAATAAAGATGAGCAATACAGCTATATTGAGGCGGCCAAGAATAAGGGCTATAACGTATTGTTGATGAATGGACAGCTTGACGTTGCTATGGTAAGTATGTTGGAGCAGAAATTTGAAAAAGTACGTTTTACTCGCGTAGACAGTGATGTCATTGATAACTTGATAGTTAAAGAAGACAAGAAAAACGATGTATTGGATGCCGGTAAGCAAGAGGCTCTCTCTGCTATTTTCAAGAGTCAACTGCCGCAAATCGAAAAAACAGAGTTTAGCATAATGGCGCAATCTTTGGGGGAAAATGCATCGCCGGTGATGATTACTCAAAGTGAGTATATGCGTCGTATGAAAGAAATGGCTAATATTCAGGCCGGAATGAGTTTCTATGGTGAAATGCCGGATATGTTTAACTTGGTATTGAATGCTGATCATAAGTTAGTCAAAGAGATTCTGGATGATGAAGATAGAGAATGTACAGCAGCTATTGCACCGGTTCAGAAAGAAATGGATGATATCAACAACCGTCGTAATGAACTGAAAAAGAAACAGGAAGGCAAAAAAGATGAAGAGATTTCTACAGTTGAAAAAGATGAAGTAGACAGCTTGGACAAGAAGTGGGAAGAACTGAAAGCACAGAAAGAAAGTCTGTTTGCCGACTATGCCGCCCATAATAAAGTTGTTCGTCAATTGATTGATTTGGCTTTGCTTCAAAACGGTATGTTGAAAGGTGAGGCTTTGAATAACTTTGTTAAAAGAAGCATTGATATGATTAAATAAGCCCCTTTAAATTTATTATATAGGGCATTACAGCTTATATGAGTTGTAATGCCCTTTTTTTTGTTTGTTTTTTCGTAATGATTATGTTTTTTTCCGTTGGATACGAGGTTTTTGGAAACTATTGTCTATATTTGGACATTGAATAAACTAGTATATTTCACTCGAAACTATATTCATGAAAAGATTTCTTTTGTTTTTGTCACTCTGCCTGTTCTTTCTGCCGTTTACGCAAGCTCAGAAAGTAGGACTTGTTTTGAGTGGCGGTGGTGCAAAAGGCATGACGCATATCGGTATTATTCGTGCTTTGGAAGAAAATAATATTCCTATCGATTACATTACCGGTACTTCTATGGGAGCTATTATTGGTTCGCTTTACGCTATGGGATATTCTCCTGATGATATGGAAGCATTGCTGCGCTCAGAAGACTTCAAACGTTGGTATTCGGGGCAAATAGAACCCGAATATGGGTATTACTTTAAGCAAAACCGACCTACTCCGGAGTTTTTCAATATTCGTTTCTCTTTTAAGGATTCGTTGCATATCAAGCCTCAGATACTTCCTACTAGTATGGTAAACCCTATTCAGATGAATTTGGTTTTTGTCGAGCTTTTTGCACGTGCTACAGCGGCATGTAATGGGGATTTTAATCATCTGTTTGTGCTTTTTCGTTGCATAGCTTCCGCTGTGTCTAACAAAA
>ENA-ORMC01000298-ORMC01000298.1-human-gut-metagenome-genome-assembly--contig:-NODE-298-length-20753-cov-6.13861_pt1 | contig 20753 bp, 20 predicted proteins | sample MGYA00243076_ERZ508842 | MGnify/ENA primary metagenome ERZ508842 (study PRJEB26277, sample SAMN04329816) | human gut metagenome | biome: human-associated habitat | host: Homo sapiens | place: USA... | reverse complement strand
AGTTGAATCGCTACGCTTTTCTCAAATTTACTTTTTAGCTATCTGTTTATTTTAAAAATAAATGAATTATGGGTATTCAGAATAAAGATGGTGCATTATATTTTGCTACAGGCATAGATAATACCGGACTTTATAAGAGTCGTCGGGAAGCTATTGGTATAATAAAGGCGATGGCTGATGAAATTACATCGTTTGATGTGTTCGGAGGTATCGGTATCAGTGCAGGGATAGCCTTTGCTCGTGCGGCCAAAGAATCATACGATTTCGAAAAACGTTTTCAGAAAGCCATGCTTGAAGTTGCTACTCTTTCTAAAGAAGTAGACGGTAGTTTGACAGAATACATGAATCGTGTTATGGATATGATTCGTGATATTCCTATTGCTGGTGATGAAGCGGCTAAAGCATTGTATCAAATCGTGTCTGCCGGTCATGATGGAGCAAATGGTATGGAAATTTTAGAGGTGTCCGCTAAGGCGGCTACCGGTGGTCTGACTGAAACTGCAACGGCTGCTGATGCCATTACTACTATCTTGAATGCTTACGGTATGCAGGCAGATAAAGCAAAATCCGTGTCCGATAAGCTATTTACTACGGTCCGTTTAGGTAAGACCACGTTTGGGGAACTTGGCACAAGCATTGCCCAAGCAGCACCGATTGCTGCTTCATTTGGCATAAGCCTTGATGATGTACTGGCTGCTGTGGCTACTATAACTAAGCAAGGTGTACCGACATCGGAAGCCATGACAAAGATACGTGCTGCTATACTTGGTACAGCTAACCAACTCGGAGATGCAGCTTTCCAAGGCCGTACATTCCAAGAAGCATTACAGTTGATTTACGATAAAGCTGATGGTTCTGCAACCAAGATGAAAGAGTTGCTTGGTACTGATGAAGCATTGCAAGCTGCATTGGCTCTTACCGGAAAGAATGCCAAGGGAGCTTCTAAGGATTTGGCGGAGTTGGGAAATTCCGCTGGAGCTGCGGAAACTGCTTTTAAAAAGATGAATGATAGTACTGAAAATCAGTTGGTACTTCTTCGTAATAATATAACTGCGGCACTCCGGCCGATGGGCGAGGAAATAATGAAGCAAGTTGCCGATATTGCTGAAAGTTTCAATAATGCGTTTTCTAATGGGGATTTGGTAAACACCTTATCTACCTTGCAAGATTTGTTGGTAGTAGGTGCTACAGCGTGGGGAAGCTATCGTGTTGCGGTATTGCTCGCTGCGCAAGCTGAGTTGTATCAACAAGGATTGGCTAAAGGGTGGACCCTATCGATGCAACTTCAAGCAAACTGGCTTAATATAGTCAGCAAGGCAAAGGAAATACTTGCCATGAAAACAAAAGCATTGAATGCTATAATGGCTAAAAGTCCTTATGTGCTTATTGCAACAGCCATAACAGCTTTGGGATATGCTATATATAAGCATATAACATACGTTAGTGAAGCAGAGAAGGCAAATAGGAAATTAAATGAGTCTTATAATGAGTGTATAGCATTACAGTTGAAAGAGAAAAGAGAACTGGATGATGTATTTTCGGCATTGGCTCGCGCTAAGGAAGGGACAGAAGAAAGAAGGAAAGTGATAAACCTGATAAACGGACAGTATGGAAGTTATCTTAGTAATATGCTTACTGAAAAATCCTCTGCAGAAGAAATTAAGAGTGCTTATGACCGTATAAATACTTCATTGAAAGAAAAGATTGCCTTACAGATACAAAACCAAGCTACCGATGAAATCGCTACATCTGGAGTAAAGAAGCAGGCTGATGAGTTGGAGAATTTACGTAAGGGGCTTTCACAATATTCAAACAACGATGGATTAGTAGAATTGACAGTTCAGAATATTGTAGATAAAGTGACAGAAGCTCAACGAGCCGGTATTGGAAATCGAAAAGTGTTTTGGGATTTACAACGAGAATTAGTAAATGGCATTGCCAAAGATGCAAAAGAATTAAATGATGAGGTTGTGGAGGCTTTGGATGAATATATCAGAAGCGTTTATTCGACCGAATATAATATCTATCAAGCAAAAAAGAGATTTGCTCCGTTTATCAAAGGTCTGACTTCTGTCAATACTGGTACGACCACTACGACTACTACGACAACCGGCACAACTGTGGTTAATACAGAACCGGATAAAAAAGATTATAAAGGCGATATTGAGAATGCAAAAAAAGAACAGGGAAAACTGTTTGAACAATTTTCAATGGATTTGCAACAGATGAGAATTGATGCAATGGAAGAAGGAGAAGAAAAGTATCAAGCTCAGCGCCGTTTGGATTTTCAGAAAGAGTTGTTTTCGATAAAAGAACATGGAGAAGCTTTGATAAAGGCTCAACAAGAAATCGAAAAAAAACAATGGGAGGAAAGGAATAAAGGTAAGAAGAATAATGAAAAGGGAGTTTTCAAGCCTACAACTACATCCATAGAGCAGTTACCACAAGAGCAGAAAGACTTATTGAGTAATATGTATTCTGAAGCTCAAGTTAAGAATCTGATGAATGAAGAAAAAATACTCAAGGAAAAATACGATGCCCTTATTGCCCAACTTGATGATTATAAGAGCCGCGAATACACTATAACCAAAGAATGGGATGAAAAGATTGCTCAAGCAGCAGGAAATGAGGAATTGGTAGATAAACTAACCAAAGGCAAAGAAAAAGCCTTGAACGAGTTAAATGCACAGATGTTGATGCAGTCGGATGAATGGGTAAAATTGTTCGGTGATTTAGATAACCTTACCATTTCCGAAATAGAAAATCTTATTCAGATAATCAAGTCGAAAGCTAAAGATTTGAAGCTGGACCCTATTAACCTGGATAAGGTCTTGGAAAAGCTGAAAGATGCGGAGAATGAAATCAAATCCCGTAACCCGTTCCGTAGCTTGGTTAGTCATATAAAAGAATATCAGCAAGAGGCTGATAAGACTAAAAAGAAAGCATCCTTAAAAGAAATATTTGGTGATACTTCCGAAGTGCTTGGAATGGTGAACGAATGTTTTGATTCGGTCATAGGTGGTTTAAAGAATATGGGGTTAGCAGGGGATGAAGAAACCCAAAAGTTACTTGGAAGTATATCCAATATGGTTGGGTCGGCAGGTAAATTGGCTGATGGTATCGCTTCCATGAATCCGGCTACTATGATTTCAGGTGCCGTTGGGCTTATATCTTCTGCATTTGATGTCTTTGACCGAAGAAGTCGTAAGGCTAATCGGGCAATTAAACAACATCAAGAGAATGTGAAAAACTTGGAAAAGCAATATCGGCAGTTGGAACGTGAAACAGCCAAAGCTATCGGCAGTGAGAAATATAGCAAGCAGATAGAGCTGGTGAAAAACTTGCAGCAAAAAATAGTAGAAACAGAGGGTATGATAGCTGCGGAACAAAGCAAAAGGTCCAAAAAACGTGATGACGGGAAGATTGCTGATTGGGAAAGCCAAATAGAGGATTATAGGGATAAGATAGACGAACTAAAGCAGGGGATTGTAGACGAATTATCAACGACTGATTTGTATTCATTTTCCAATGATATGGCTTCGAGTATTATCGACGGATTATGTAATGGTCTTGATAACGGCAAAGAAGCTATACAAGAAAAGATAAATGACTTGATGAAGAATGTCATAGCTAAACAGTTCGATGTTCTTGTAATTCAAAATGCTATGGAAGACATGTTTCAGGCTATGGCAGAAGCTGTTGATCCATTAAAGGCTGGAGGAGTTGAAATTACTAATTGGGAGATGGATCAAATTGTTGCGGCAGGGCAAAAGGGGAAGGATGAGATAATGAATAGTCTTGGAAGATATAAGGCTATACTTGAACGTCTCGGACTTATAAACGATGATATTGAAGATGAAATAGAGAATGGCGTTACTGGTGAGCTGCAGGCTGCGGTAACTGAGGGGACTGCTTCCCAGCTTGTAGGTCTATGGAATATGTCTGCTTTAGATATACGTTCTTTGCTTAATTTGAGCCATGAGCATTTTATAGAATGCCGGAAGCAGCTTGCCAATATAGCTAATATTTATGTGCAGATTGTTGAAATAAACAATAATACAAAAGCAACGGCAGATAATACCGAAACTCTTGTTGAAGAACTGAAAACGGGTATTAAATCATTAGAAACAAAGCTTGATGAAATAAGAAAAAACACTAAAAACTATAATGGTAGAGGATAGTATGGAACTGAAAGAACGAATTGCATTATTAGCGGGTGCTGCTGGAGCCTGCAGTGAAGGGTTACAAGAATTAGCAGCTACAAAGTCTAGGGTTGATATGCTCAGATGCTTTTTTGATAATATTAAGTTTTGCCTTTCAAGACACACTCCGTCAAGTGTATTTCTTCGCTCTAATTTTGGAGATATGATGCACGGACAAGGATTGTATGCCGATGAAACAGTAAATGTGAAAAACCAAAAGGAAATAGCCTTTGTAGGGAAGTGTTATGCCGTAGTGGAAATAACAGAACGAATGATGTGCCGAATATGGGCTGCTGATAGCACAAAGCTGAATATTCGGGCTTCCAATGGGGCACGCTTGATTATAGATGCTTTGGATACTGCAGATATAATCGTAGATGAATGCAGCGGTGCTCATATTACGGTTTATTTATATGGTAATGCAACTTGTACGGGAGCTGATTTAATAGTTCGGAAAGGAAACACTTATGAGTTATAAACTTGACGATATAGATATATCTTCTTACGATGCTTTCCCCTATGTAGGTCAGACAAAAGATTCAAAAGATTGTATTGCCATATCAGGAGTATTTGACCTTCCTAAGCGTAAAGGAACAACGGAATATAATTGGGGAACCAGTATTGAACCGTTTGTTGATGCAGAAGATATTGAACTGGATGGTCGGACTTTAGTTCTATCTTTGGTGGTTCGCTCTGAAAATGTAAAATCCCAATTAGATAAGCTAAAGAAGGCTTGTATTTCATGCAGGCGCTTATCGACCGGATTTGGTAGCTTCAATGTTATCTGTAAGGATGAGATTTCTGTAGAAGAATACGTTTCTTTAAATATGGCTATTGTGCAAGTGAAATTTTGGCAACAAAGCTATATTCCGGCAGAAATAGGAATTAATCCGTCAGGTGGGAATAATTACGTAATGGATGGTTATTCTTTAAATGCAGATTTTGGGATTTATGTATCTTCTCGTTCTGGTGTTGAGACTGTTGGAAAGCGGATAGAGATAGGTACAACTTTGCCATATATGCAAAATGAATACCGTGAGCCTACCACATTGACATTAAAATGTACTATGTTGGGAAATAGCCTGGAATGGTTGTATTCGAGCATGAGTCAGTTTTCGGCATTATGTATTAGTCCAGGACTCAGAAATTTGATTTTGAAAGGTAATGAACGTCTGGAGATATATTTTAAAGATGGAATAACCGTTACAGTGCGGACTAAGCATGTATTGGAATTCGATTTAAAATGTAGGGTAATGCAACAATGATTGACATCTTAGAGGTATATCGTGTAGTTTCTGGAATTGATACCAAGGTAGCCAGTATTGCATCTGATGATGCTATATTGGCTAATGGCATAATGAATAAGAATGAAGTATCGGTAACTGTGGTTACTGATACCATTCCTGATATTCAAGAGGGGGATTTTATAAGGGTTGGCGGAATAAAATATAAAATTAATCGTGCATCTGAATTTGCCGATAAAAGTTCTGTGAATCATACTACAACATACCTATTTGAAGCACCGGAATATACTTTAATAGATAAGATTCTAACCAATAAGATAACCCAAAGCACTCGCGTTACTCTTACGGGAAAATTGAGGGATTGGTTGGAATTGTTGATATGGAATGTCAATAAGACAGATGATAATCCTTTAGGGGTAGATACGGGATGGCAGCTTGGCAATATTCCTGATACGGAATATATGACATTATCATTTGACGGGATAGATTGCCGTAGTTTATTATCAGAGCTGGCTTCGGCGTATGGCTATGAGTATTATGTACATGACCATACGATAAATTATGTATCACGCATTGAAAATGAAAGAAATCTGACATTTACACAAGGGCAAGGTGGCGGATTGTATGAGGTAGAGCAAAGCAACGTTGATAGTGGTGATGTTACTACCCGTGTATATCCAGTTGGTGGAACAAAGAATATGGCTCCAGGGGAAGGCGATGAAGAAGGACGTTTGATGTTGCCCGAAAAGTATTTGGAAAACTTTTCAGAAACCAATCGGGCAGTTGAGAAAAAGATTGTCTTTGATGATATTCATCCCTCTTTTACTGGTTTTGTTGAGAATCCTACGGGGGAGAATTATCGTGAGTTTATATGCCGTGATATTGATTTTAATATCGACGAATTGGCTATTGGCGATGATGCGCGTATTAATTTTCTCACAGGAGATTTAATGGGAAAATCCTTTGAATTTAAGTGGGATAATTCTAATAAGAAAATAACCCTAATCTACCAAGAAGATGAATTGGCTCCCATTGACCCGGAAACCCAAAGCAGACCTCTTATCCCATCAGCGGCCAAACATTTGAGAGGTGGTGAGGAGTTTAATTTTACCGGTATTCGTCTCGGAGAGTCATACAAGCAAGCTGCAATATCAAAGTTACGTGAGAAAGCTACGGATTGGCTTGCTTTTAATTCGCAAAAAAGGGTAAAGTTTACTCTTGATGTGGATTATCGTTATATGAGGAAAAAGGGTGGCTTAGAGTGTGGGGATTTGATAACTGTAAGCATACCGTCGCGTAATATCAGTAGAATTATTCGTATTGTTTCTACAGAAAAGAATCTGAAGACTGGAAAACTTTCGTGTGTCGTATCAAACTATCTGACTGAAAAATGGGAAGATAAGATTGAGGGGCAGATCAGTTCTATGCAGGCTACTATAAATGGAGGTGGTGCTGGCAGTATTACTGTTCTAGAAAAATATGATGAACGGCCCCTAACAGATAAGAACGTATTATCCTCTTTACGTACTTTATTGGAGATTGCGAAAAGAGCCTTAAGTAAAGAACATTCGGACTCTACAGATTATTTGCTTAAACTCCTCGCAGGCGGCGAGTTCGGCGAGTTTGTAGACAGTATGATTGCCGGCAAGGGTGCAGGGATATTTCCTGATGGCCGGGCACAGGTAGAACGGTTGGAAGTCCGCGGTTCACTGTCAGTGCTTGACTTGATAATAAACCAGATTCAAGGAATGGAATCTGATTACTCCTTTACTGAGATTGGTAAGATAGAATCCGTGGAGGATTTGGGCGAGAGCACCTATCGTTTGAAAATAGAGAAACGCACGGATTTCGACTTCATGAAGTTCCAGGAGAATGATGTCTGCTTTTCCATCATTAATACACTGCTTACGGGCGGTTCCGAGTATTATACAAGCTGGATGCGTATTCTTACCACCAATGCGCAGGAGAATAGCATAACGGTCGTGCTCTATCCGGACAGCGAAGTGCCGGGCGGCACGAACTATCCGCCGTTGGCTGGTTACAACGTAACCCGCAGGGGTAACAGTACGCTTCCTGAAGAGGGCGGCTTCAACGGTCGGGCGCAGTCGTGGATGATTTCTTCACGAGAAGGTCGGATTATGTTCCTGGCCAATGTCTATAAGCCGATATTGGAGGACTACAACTATGCGCTGACTTTCGGAAAACTCCCTAACATCAAGGCACTCGAAAAGCTGCCGGTGACAACCGAAGATGTTGGCATCGTTGCACAGACGGTCATTGCCGAGAAATTCTATCAGTTCGATTATAACGGTGATGTCATTCCCAACAAGGTAGACCGGGGTATCTGGTCGCTGGAAACGGCCCAGAGCGGCGCTCCTTACCGGTTTGTACAGCACGAACTGTCGAAACCTTCCGGCAGTGAATATACCCTGCTGGAACAGCATACGGTCTACCACCTTGGCTGCAAGTGGGGCTGTCTGAAGGACAAGACAACCGACGAACCTAAATGGAACTCCCCGTCATGGGGACTCCTTGAGGGCGACAGCAGGTATTCGCTCCAGCTCTCCATTTCAGGCGGGGAGGCATTCGTCATAGGAGGTGTGGATGAGGTAATTTCCGGGCGTATATATTTCGGAACTACGGATATAACGGATGATGTGATGGCGGACGATGCTACCGAAGTGGAGTGGTTCCGCAACAGTGGCAATGTACCGGCGGACAACCTCTGGACGCCTGAGTATGTGGACGGAAACAGGCTTGCTATCCATATCGACAATGGGAACCAGCACGGGGTCGGTTCGGATTTCGGTTTTGTCAGCAAGTCCGTGATATTCACCTGCCGGGTGTTCTTTCCGGTAAATGGCAGGTTGGAGAAAGTGGATATGAATTTAGGATTTGACATCGTATAAGAATTTATAGGTATATGGGATTAAAGAGTAACAAGCAGTGGGGCCGTATTTACGTTGCCCCCCTTTCCCTTCAGGGAGAGATAATAGTATTGTCGGGCAGTCCCGTGCAGACGTATGACAAGCAGCTGCGGGAATACAGCCCCGACCGGACCCTGACACCGCTGGTCATCGTGCCGAAGGTATCGGCGTTCGACGAGAAGACGGTATTCGGTGAAATGGAACTCACGGGGGTGGAGTGGTTCGAGGGCGCACCCCGTGACAAGTCGGCCAACCGCATCGTCGAGGGCGAGTATTACAGCATTTCCGATGGCAGCGGCGGTGTGCCCAAATATGCGCTTACCATCCGGAAGAACATTCCGCCGGAGAAGCCGGTGGAGTATTTCGGCATCGCGATATTCACGGACCCGCGCACGAACCGCGAGGTCCGCTGTGAACGGAGCGTGAAGTCCTATGCGCACCTTTATGACAACAAGGCGTATTCGTTGCGCCTGAAGGGTGATACCGTGATGGTGACCGACCCGCTGCGTCTGGCCGACCGTTCCGGTTATTGGGACAGAGAGATAGAACCGCAGCTCTATACAGGCACTGAACCCGTGGATGATGAACACGCCGCATATTTCTGGGACATCCTCGAAGACGGAGCATACCGCCCGGTTACACCGGATGACCCCGGTATTGTCTGCCATGATGTGAACGGTGTATATACAAGAAAGCTGATGTATCAGGCGAAGTATGTCACCGGTGCAAGCTTCCGTTGCCGTGCCTGTGAGTATGCGGGCAGCAGACCGCAGGCCCCTACGGACGGGCGGCTGGAAGTGGTAATTGAGGTAAAGACGGAGATGGCAGCTTCCCTCAATTGCGAAATTATCCAGACGAAAGGTTTCACCCTGTCGGAGGACATGCAGCAGCCGAGCGCCTATGAAATACGCATCTTCGACAACCGCCGCGAGTACGGTACAGAGTACGATGACCTTTTCCGCATCACATGGAAAGGCCAGAGTGCCAAGCCGGGCGAGCCGGAGAAGGTGCTGGCAACCGGCGGGCGGACGTTGGAGTTCATTCCGGCGGACAAGGGTTTCCCGGCAAAATATATCTTCCATGTGCGGGCGGAAGTGGGGCTTCTCACAGGTGAGTCCCTGATGGGCGATGAGGAAGGCGCCGTTATATCCTCGCAGGTTGACGGACAGACGGTATTCATTGCCACGGGGCCTGTATATGAATAATTGAGTAACAACTTTAAACTTTAATCAATATGTACGTAATTGTAGAAAAGGCAAAGCTCGAAGGCAAATTCTTTGGGATAATGAATACCCTTCCGGATGGCAGGGTGTACATTCCTATCAGTGAGATGCGGAATGTGGGTACTCTTCTTGACATCGACATCATCGGTTCTGCGCGTGAACTGAAGGAACTGATAGAAAAACAGCAGGAAGCGATGCAGGGTTCAGAGGACATCGACCCCGGTTTCAGTGTGACACCCGAAGAGGACATCGACCCCGGTTTCAGCCAGGAGCCGAATCCGGACAGCGATAGCGGGGCGTCGGAAGAGGGTAACGGTAGCGTGACCGGTCCGGAACAACCGACCGGGGCAAAGACTGACGGAAAAAGGAAAGGAGGCCAGCGATGAACCAGAATCAAGTGACCGCTTCACTGGCTATCGTGGCGGTGAGCAACGGAACGACCGTCAACGGGTATGTACGCGTGGACAACGGTCCGCTTATCCAGGCATGGACAAAGGGAAGTGACAAGTATACACCGGACTTTGAAGCACTCGCAGAGGACAAACGCCCTATTGTCATCGTCGTATTGCGGGATGTGAGCAGCGGGCGCATTCTTATTCCTTCCAAACTTGTATTCAAGTATAACGGTACCGAACTTGCATTCGGGGAGGACGGGCTGTGCAATACGGAACAGTTTGTCGGCATGTTCAAACGCGTAACCGGATACAATGTAAGTGTGGACTCGCAGTCCTATCCCATGACGGGACTTCGCGTCATGAAGAACCTCGTGCCCATCTCCGGATATGACAATGACCGCATAACCGTTTCCGGTGAGGTTGAAATCGGCGGGCATACGGTCGCATTCAACGAACTTGCAACTGATGTTGTCATCCAGGAATCATCGGGTAAACAGTATGAGTTATTCATTACTTCTGACAAGGGTACGCAGATAATCAATCCGTCCGAAGTGCTGACTTTGAAGGCATCGCTGTACAGTGGCGGAGACCTTATCAACGATTTGGGGAACATTACGTTGCAATGGAAGAAGCAACTGCCATCGGGAGAGGCCAACCTCGGAACTCAGGGAACCCAGAACATTGCCGCATCTGATATTGACGGTTCGCTGGTGGTAAGTTGTGAAGCTGTGCAGAATGCGAAAGTCATTGCAAAGGGCTTCATTACCGTGTTCGACCTCTCAGACCCTATACTGGCGGCATTCAAGGTTAAGGGTCTTGCTTCTGACGGGCAGATATATCCTGGAGAAACGGGAACGCTGACGCCGTATGCCTATAAACGCCAGTCCGGAGAGGAAGTGGCGGTGGCAAGCTGGGACTTCGCCACATTCGACGGTGAAAACAATCCGTTCACACTGTCGGGAAAGGATAGCAACAAGTTCCAAGGAAAGGATATTGCACTGACCTATACGGATGCGGCGCGGGCCAAGACATTCAGAGTAATCGCAACGAACACTAATCCCATTGAGCTATGATGACGACGGCAGTTTTGAGTATCGTAGCTGTCAGCGAGCCTGACCCGGTGGAATACGTTGACATCGAGTGCCAGCCGGCTGCCATCTCTGTGGACTGTAACAATGTGCAGCTTACACCGCTGAAGCTGAAAGCCCTGCACCGCAGCGGGGCTGATGCGGCCCTGCTGGATGTATTCTGGCGGCTGCATGTCCAGTCAGCCGGCAAGGACCACGGTACGGCGGATTCCCACGGTGCATCGTCCGAATGGGAATACTACCTTCCATCTGACAAGTGGGGCAATGCGGATTCCGTGATTGTGGAAGCGTACCGTGATAGTGCCCGCGAGACCCTTCTTGCTCAGAAGAGGGCCAGCATTGTACGGCAGAACCCGTCTCCCTTCCCGGTCGATGGTGACTGGAAACCGCTGCCGTTCAAATACAAGAACGGGGAATATTTCCTGGATAAGGAGAAGGGGTTTGTGTTCATGTGGATGAATCCGGTGGCCGGAAACAGCGAGATGCACCCGTTCGATGATGTGGCCCAGAACCCGGACACTACTTCCTGGAAATCCATCCAGGAATACCCGCTACTGGGTACGCAGCTTTTGCTTGCCAGGAAGATAGATGCAGACCTCATTGACGTGGATAACCTGAAGGTGAAACATCTGGAAGGTGCGGACGGGGATTTTACCGGAAAAATCAATGCAAAAGAAGGTTCTGTCGGGGATTTTGATATTTCCTCAGATTTGCATGCCCGAAGAGGCAATGATGACATGCTGCTTTCAGCCTCACTGATACGTTTCAGGAACCAATACGTGTCCACATTCATCGGGGCCGACACTATCCCGGCATCATCCGGCGGAGTACTTATATCTCCGATAAGAATTGAGGTGAGCCGCAGCACGGCGTCCTACTCAGCCGGTATAAACACATGCCTTCATTCGACGGTATATGGCGCTAAAAGTTATGATGATTTTGTAGAGACGGGGAATCATGTGCTGTTTGCACCTAAAGGCGATATTTGCGGTTTCCGGTTAAGGACGAGAAGAGTTGACAGTAATATAACCTTGTCCCTTATGGACAGTATCATTATGGCTGTATCCAAAGGTATTACAATGAATCTTCCGAGCAACGCCGAGGACGGGCAAATCTATTTTATAAGAAACCATTCAAACGGTGACGTCTATGTGTATGGCCGGATAAGCCCGCTGGGGTATCCTACATCGGGAACGACAAAAGTTCATATAACAGGGGGATGGCTGGCTATTTTCATATATGACAAATTTAATAATATATGGACGGGTAATAGGTTCTCGTCCGGTTGGTAAATCAAAATGAGGTTGGATATGCTTTTAAAACTCAACGACAAGCTGCTGCATTTTCTTGCATGCCTTGCCATCACGCTGACAGCGGGTGAACTCTGTGCCGTTACGGCAGGCGTGACGAAAGAAGCCGCTGACTGGATGTATAAGAAGAACTGCAAGGTCGGTTCGGGCTGGGACTGGCTGGACATACTTGCGGATGCTGCCGGCATAGCGGTCGGCAGCGTATTAAGGAGATTGGTATTCGATTATTAATGTAATAAAAAGGATTATGTTAGACACATTATTGGTTGCGCTGATTATCTCAGTAGATACCGCGCAGGTAAAGGAATTTCCGCAGAAGGCGGAAGTCGAGTTCAAGAAAAATGATTTAAAAGAGAATATCATTAAGTCAGCCCTGAATTTCCATAACAGCGGGAAGAAGGACGACAAGACCTGGAACTGGAAGATTCAGGATGTGGTGTTCAGAAAAGATTAAAATAATGTTCAATTTAAATTCAATAATTATGGGAGCAATTAAAACGATGAAGGAAGTCGAAAGCGCACTTCCCCAGAAAAAAGAGATAAATTATGTACGTGCTTTGGATAAGGACCGCAATCCGATTTTAATCAATAAAGAGGACCTGGCGCAAGTTGTGGGAGAACTGATACCTGTGGCTAACTTTCAAAAGAGCGGACTTTGGGATAAGAAAATGGTTCCGGTTTGGATGAATGCAAAATGCTTATTAATGACTGTAAGTCAAGAGTGTGTTGTCAACTTCTTAGTCTCAACCCGGCACACTTATGTAGCCCAGAATACGCTTGCTGTTGTACAGGTTATGTATGGCGTAGATGATACATATATTTCGGTTCGCTATCACCACTTAATTCCTAAAAGTCATCAGTTGATTCTCCTTAATTTAAAGTATAAGAAAACAGAAGATAATCGCTTGAATATCTATATTGAAAGCAATGACCCGGTGATTTCAATCCTATCTACATCAGACCTTTCGAGACTGGAATTTAAGAATGAAGTAATTAAAGAATTTCCACAAGATGCAATAGATGCCGTCGAAGTATGATTAGGGTACAATGGCCGGGGAGTTATATTCCCGGCCAAAATAATTGATTAAATGCTTTGCTGATTGAATGTAAAATTGTTCCATGAGGACCAAGGCCCATTATTCCAACTTACCCGTATACAAATTGTTTTTCCCTGTAAATCAACACCCGTTTGAATGGTTAAAGTCTTAGTATTAAATACAAGTAATCCACCGTAATTGAATGGCATAGTGGTAGAATTCCCCACATCATACATTCCACTTGTACGTATGTCATCGGGGGACATTTCTCCTTGAATTATATCACGCTGCATAAACGGGAAAAGTCCTAAAGATGTGAACAGTTCTCCCACGTCTCCAAAACCGATGTGGGAGAACTGCTCGATGGTGGAGCTATCAAACAGAAGCGGTCTAACCTCAAAGATGCCGACCAATATACAACACCAGGAACATACTTCGTAAACCTATGGGGCGGAGCGTGGCAAAATATGCCGACTAACGATTGTTTTGGTCTATTTGAAGTACGTTCCTATGACGGTTATATAACGCAGCGGCTTTCGGCCGGCAACGGAAAGGTGTTTGTCCGTATAAAAGAAAGTGAAAAACCATTCAAGCCGTGGCCAACTGCTGCACAATAACCCTCATTATAGCGTCTCCGTTATCTCCGTGAAGCTATCGTCAATGATGTCCGGAGTTCCAACCAATTGAGCACCGTAAGGCGATAAAATATACGCATGATTAGGCTGGGTTTCATCATAAGTAAATGAAACAAATATATCACGACCTTTCTTATAGTATTTTACTCGCTCCGGTTTAATGAAAAATCTTTTTAGTGATTGGAGTATTCCATCTGTAGGACTGTAGAGGAAAGTTAGAAAATCCAGACTTGTCGATGCTGAATCATTATATAAGACCATTATCGGGGCACGATACCAGTCAGTCACATTGTCTGCAATCTTATATACAGAATCGTAAGCATTTACAAAATGAGGATATACCTTGAATAAATCCGGAGATAACAACCCCGCTTTTTCAATAGTAGTTGTACCAATCAGTTCTCCCACATCGGTTTGTAGCTTCCCGTCCAAAAAAGTACATTTGGCTTAAAAATGGATAAAATAAAATACCGCTTAGTGTATAATCGAAAGAAGCAGCTAAACAAACAGGGAATGGCCCTTGTGCAAGCTGAAGCCTTGCTTAACCAACGAAAAGTATACTTTAAAACGAACATTTATCTGAAACCTGAACATTGGGATAAACAAACTTCTCAAGTGTGTAACCATCCTCAGGCGAATGACCTGAACACAATGCTATTCGAGTTTGTCTTACATTTGCAAGCCATTGAATTATCATTTTGGAAGCGCGGCATTCCTGTAACGCTATCACTACTTAAAGATGCGATAAAGAAAGACAAGCCGGTCAATGTCACTTTCCCCGTATTTGCCAGAATCTATGTGCAGGAATCCGACCGTAAAAGAAGTACCAAGGAAAATCTTCTGACAACGGTAACCGTACTTCAGGAATTTCGTCCGGGGATAGATTTTAAGGATATTACCTATACTTTTTTAAGGGATTTTGAAGTGCATTTGAAAGAGAAGGGAAATAGTGTCAATACGATAGCCAAACATCTCCGGCAGCTTCGTACCTTGGTGAATGAAGCCATTAATCAGGGTTATATTCCTTCCGATGCTTATCCCTTCCGGAAGTATAAGATAAAGCAAGAGAAAGGGCGGAAAGAATTCCTGACTCCGGATGAGTTGAAGAGGCTGGAGAACCTTGATGTGGACAAGAAGCTTCGCCATGTACTCGATGCCTTCCTGTTCTGCTGTTACACCGGCCTGCGCTATTCCGATTTCTGCCAGCTTACACCTGAGAACATTATTCGTGTGAATGGTAAGCGGTGGCTTTATTTCAAGTCTGTCAAAACAGATGTGGAGATAAGACTTCCGCTACATCTTCTGTTTGAGGGTAAGGCATTGGCTGTATTGGAACGTTACGATATAGTAACAGATTTTGCTAAAATCGGACCTAATTCAGAAGCCAATAAGTATCTTGTCCAATTAGCTGCCCTTGCCAGGATAAGGAAGCACATAACCTATCACACGGCCCGTCATACTTGTGCGACCCTGCTTGTTCACCAGGGCGTTCCGATTACCACCGTCCAGAAGTTGTTAGGTCATACTTCTGTCAGAACTACAGAGGTGTATTCAGAGGTTCTTTCTAATACAATAATACGTGATTTGAAGGCTGTAAAAAGGAAGAAAAAGACACCTGATTTTAGCCGTGTGGTAGAATGTGGGTAGATTTTATAGATTCTACTGATATTCTACCTCTACCTACTCGGAATGCTTTAAACAAAAAACATCCCAGCACTTCACAGTGCCGGGATGAAGCATGTCCTAGTCTTGTGTTATAAAGAGAATTTAGAGTTCTTTTTACCTTTTACTAATACCTAATATTATAACAACTTAAGATTTACTGACAATAAAACAAAAAACGTGCCAAAAAGTTTACATTTGTAAGTGATTAATTTTCACATTTATGCGACAGCTTATTTAAATATAAGTGTGGAAAAGAGTGCAACACTTCTACAATGAAGTTCTACAATTAATGATAAGGTATGTTTACCAGGTGTTTTTATAAAATATGTTTGTATTTCTCCAAAGCATTACTCTTCATTTCATTCTCCTCCTTAGTTAAGGCGAATCCCATATACTTACAGGTATGGTCATTGCGTAGGATACATATACACATACGTTTATAGGAAGGGATTTCCCGGAATTCCTCTATATCAATGTCGTCCAGGTAGTCCATCCGTACCGGCTTTTTCTCTGTCTTGTAATTGCTACTGTCACCTATTTGTATGGGTATATTGCGGTCTTTCAGCTTCTGTATGACTTCATCACTAAGTACACCGCCCTTTTCCTTCCAGAACCTAATGCTGGTTTTCAGTTTAGCCAAATATCTATTCCGGGTATGTTCTGGAAGGGTCGAAAGTAAAAACTCCATGAATGATTTCCATGTATATCCTTCCGGCAAACGGATGCTTTTTCTTCCTGCCGCATGAGTGTTGCCATAAAGTCCGGCAAAGCCAATCCCGTTTACGCGTCCTATCATCTTCCCCCATGTGTCAGGATCAATTACTTTGTACAGGGCAAGACTCTCGATAGCTTCGCTGATGAAAGGACTGGCCACACGTTGTCTGTCAAGGCTTACTCCGGCTTGATAGTAGAGGTCATATAGCTTATTGTAGTCCCAACCGAACTTGCCGTTGGCTACCCATATATCCTCCGTTTTCCAGTCGTACAGCGGGTATAGATTGTATACATTTTCATCTATTTCCGTACTCCACATGCAATTCTTATATTGCTTTTTTACTCCCCGGTAGATTGTGCGCCAGCGGTTATAGCTCTCTTGGGTACGTATGCCTACCAGGCAGCAAGTACGCCGGGCAGCTTTCTGTAGATGTAACCATCGGGAAAACTCAATCTGGAAATCATAATCCCACATTTTTCGGTTGTAAAACGGAAATTTATCTACTTTCATTGCGTCTTTCGGCATTTCTCTGACCCATGCCTCCTTTTTTTGTTCATCCCAGGGACGCCAGTAACTTTGATACATAGAGGTGCAGGTTGTTACCCGGAAAGGGACACAAATCCGGTATACATCCAGTATATCCCTGTTTGTTTCCAATACCCGGTTAACATAGTCAATGGTCATGCTGTATTGTACTTCATAGTCCATGTGAAATATTCCAATCTTTCGTTTCAGGCTGTTCTGACGGATATAGTCAATACATAGATTTAACAAGACTCCACTATCTTTGCCTCCAGAAAAAGATATATAAATATTATCGAATTCTTCAAAAATCATTTTTAATCTTTCCTGGGTTAATTCATATACATTTTTTTGATTCATATAGTACAAAAGTTTTAGTGGTGACAAAATTAGTCTAAAGCCCCAATATTTCCTATAACCTTTAACTTCTTCATTATCTGTAATGGTACTCAATAGAAGTGAAAGTAGTTCCTTTTGAGATGTTTATGTATATTTGCATTGTTCTATTATTCATTGAAAACATAACAAAGCTATGGTAGAAAAGAGTAAATATCAATTTGATGAAGCCTCGGTACAAGCAATCATACACTGGGCAGAAACAACACAATTACCGAAAGAGGTAGTATTGAGTGAATCCGAGCATATCTACGACACGTCTCTGTATGTCAGGGCGAACATCAACGATATTAAGCAACATTATCCGGATGAGTTTTACAATCCAGCTATTACTCGGCTTTATAGATTGAAAGAATTTGTAGAGGGGAGTGACTGAATAGTCACTCCTTTTTTTCATACTTTTGTAATGCAGAAACAATTATTGATAATAGCTAAGGTAAAATCTTAAAAAGCCCCCGGCCTGTTAAAAATCATCTCACCTACTTTTAACACATAACGAGCGAACCCGAATGACCGGGGGCAATGCCACCGTTCTCAGGTTCGCTTTCATGTGTTGTAAGTGAGATGTTGCAAAGATAATCATTAAAAGTTAAAGCAGTCGAATTCCGGCTGCTTTTTTTATGCTTCAATTTCTCTCTTGGCTTATATTTTAGGAGAAAAGAGTTTATGAAAGCGAGTAATAATTTGGTGGAAAAGTATGGCTGGGATAAAATAATTCACAGTCCAAGTAATGGTCGAGCAGTTTTTTCGTATAAACCTATCCATAAAGTAAAATGACAAAAATATGAATACGGATGCAGTGAATGCGGCCCTTCAGGTGGGCAAAGGGATTAGCGATTTTGGCATGGTGGCCATTGCAGGAGCCTTCTTCCTCATTATATGCGGTGTGATGTGGCTATTCATTTTCAAATGGTTCAAACATTTGGTGGATAATGTGATAACCAGGCAGGAAAAGGTGATAAATGATTTGCTTGTGGAAACCAAGGCTCAAAATGAGGTTCTCTCTGATATTAACGAGGGATTGAAGCCTATTTCTCAGATGCAGATAAATTCAGTCTGTAACAACTTCTTTGACCTTGATTGTGAAAGGCTGTGCCGGCTGGTCCGCAATGTGCGCGATGAGAACAATATTGATGATAAGCAGAAGACGAGACGAAAAATAGAGACGCGTTGTAATGCCATAATCAAAAAGCGGAGTATTGAACTCGATAACTTTATTCACCGCGGAAAAAGGCTCAGTGAGTTTATGTCAACGGATTGGGTAAAGAAGTTTTCAGACATAATAGAGTCGGAAATCTATAATCCTGTCGGCGCCAATAACGCACGTGCCTATGCCAATATCAAAACAGCCATTGATGAGGCTAAGGTTGAATTTTTTAATAACATGAATAAATAAGGAGTAACAGAATGAAAAAGAAACTGATTATTGCAGCGATTGTTATCGCTATCATCGTGGGAGTTATGCTTTACATGCACTACACTCCGTTTTGGGTAAATCTGACTACTGTTGTATCATTCGGTGTCGGTGTTGTTGCCGGATGGGTGGCTCGTGTGGTTTATGACAAATATTTCAAGGAGGACGTGCAGAATGAAAATATTGATTGACAACGGACACGGAAGTAACACTCCGGGCAAGTGTTCACCGGACGGAAGATTGAAAGAGTATGCGTATGCCCGTGAGATTGCTGTACGTTTGGAAGCGGAATTGCGCAAACAAGGCGTTGATGCCGAACGTATCGTCAAAGAGGAAATAGATGTCCCCTTATCCGAGCGTTGTCGTAGGGCAAACGAATACAAGTCCGGTGACACTATCCTTGTATCCATTCACTGTAATGCAGCGGGAAATGGTTCTGCCTGGATGCAGGCGCGCGGTTGGGAAGCATGGACTTCGGCAGGTCAGACGAAAGCCGACAGACTGGCTGATTGTCTATATGCAGCGGCCGGACAGCTTTTGCCAGATATGAAGGTGCGCAAGGATACCACAGACGGTGATGCAGATAAGGAAAGCAACTTCTACATCTTGAAGCACACAAAGTGTCCGGCAGTTTTGACCGAAAACTTATTCCAGGATAATATGGAAGATGTGGATTTCTTATTATCGGAAGAAGGGAAGAAAAGTATTGTAGAGACTCATGTTATTGGTATTATTAATTATCTTAAAATCAAATGAAGAAGTGGATGCTGATGGCTGTCGGGATACTAATATTGGTTATTGGTATCTTAATTAAATACAATAGGGGTTTGCATAGTGAATGTGCTCGTCATTCAAATAATATTTCTGTATTAAATAAAGAGATCGAGCGTTATAAAATTCAGGATAGTTTAAATGCTGTTTCCGTATCGGCATTGAACTTGACTATTGATGAGCTGAAAGAGTATCGTGCAGATGATGCTCAAACAATAAAAGAACTCGGAATTAAAAACAAGCATCTTGAGGCTTTGGTTAAAACCGGGATTCATTCAACAGAAACAATCTATGCAGACCGTTGGCATCCACTTCCGGACAGGCCGGATTGTTTAGAGGTTAATAGCAAATGGTCTCATGTGATAGCTTGTTTCAAGGATTCTACGGTTTATTATAATATTCGTGATAGTCTGGCGGCTGCTGTTCATCGAATCCCAAAACGAAAATTCTTGTGGTGGAGTTGGGGCACAAAGGGGTATAAACTGGAATTGGTTAATTTTAATCCCAACACAAAGATTGATTACAATGAATTTATAAAAGTCTCAAAATAGCAGTGAGGGGGTCTCGTGAATAGCGACCCCCTCACCTTTATAGCAGATATTCCTTTAGTGCGTCAATGCCTTGTTTGACACTGCGGGCAATAACATACTTATTTCGGCAGTTTTCCGCTTGCCTTTGAAATTCTTTTTGTTCTTCCGATTGGATGCCTTTCTTTGTCTTAAACTCTATACATAGCGAAGCGTAGCCTTTCTTTGGGATTAGTAGGATAACATCGGATACGCCGGAAGTTACACCTTGCCGTTTGAGATTAGCGGCTTCCCTTATATGGCGGCTTCCACCATTCGGAACAGCGAAAAGAAGTTTATTGGGCAACCTAGGAAATAGCTTTTCCACTTCTTCAAAGAACTTGCATTGCATACGTTCTTCCTCGTTGTTTTTCTTCCTTTTTCTTTTGGATGAATTCTTTTGCTCAGCATAACAGTTATAGCAGGTATAGCCGGCATCAGTCTTAATAACTGATACAGTTTCTTTTCCGCATACAATACATTTTTCTTTAGTCATTTTTGCTATAAGGTTGGGCTGCCGTGCATTGACCCGACAGCCTGTTTACCTCTTAAAATATAGATATTCTACGATTTTCTTTCAGTTTCCAACCGTTTCACAAGTACAGCGTTCTCCTTTTGTAGGTTTTCAATCAGATGTTTCTGG
>ENA-ORMC01000249-ORMC01000249.1-human-gut-metagenome-genome-assembly--contig:-NODE-249-length-24655-cov-4.69297_pt1 | contig 24655 bp, 18 predicted proteins | sample MGYA00243076_ERZ508842 | MGnify/ENA primary metagenome ERZ508842 (study PRJEB26277, sample SAMN04329816) | human gut metagenome | biome: human-associated habitat | host: Homo sapiens | place: USA... | reverse complement strand
CGCGCTATGAAGATCACACTATTCCTTCTTCTGTTTGTAACATTCCAAGCATACTGCGGGAATAGTTACTCTCAAAATGCCAAAGTAAATATCCCCAGCTCCCAGTTGAGAGTGGGACAGGTGCTTTCCAAAATTGAATCTCAAACAGAGTATTTATTTGTGTACAACAAAAAAAGCGTAGATGTACGCCGCACTGTCAATGTAGAAGCAGAAGGCAAGTCGGTAGCCGAACTTCTGGATGAAGTCTTTGCAGGAACAAGCATCAAATATGTAATGGAAGGCAAAAACATCGTTCTGACCAAGAAAAGCGAAAACACCGAAAACACTGACGGAGTGCAACAAGAGAGAGTCACCGTAAAAGGTGTCGTCACAGACTCTAAAGGCGAACCGATCATCGGCGCAAACATTCTGGAGAAAGGAACAACCAACGGCATCATTACCAATCTGGACGGTGAATTCACCCTCAATGCACCAGCCAATGCCACTTTAGTCATTTCCTATATCGGCTATGAGCCCATAAGCATTGCACTTAACGGCCGGACATCGCTGAAAGTACAAATGAAAGAGGAAGCCCTGGCATTGGAGACCGTTGTTGTAACAGCTATGGGTATCAAGAAAAAGGAAGCCTCCCTTACTTATTCCACCCAGCAGGTAGGCGGTGATGAGCTGACCCGCGCCAAAGATCCCAACATGATTAACGCACTGGCAGGCAAAACAGCAGGTGTGTCTATCACCCGCAACGCCTCCGGTTTAGGCGGCTCTGCCAAAGTTTCCATCCGCGGTATCCGTTCTGCCAACGCCGATGGAAACAACCAACCGCTATACGTCATCGACGGTGTACCCATGCTGAACAGCGTGGCCGAACAGGCGTACTCCGCCATGGGTGGCAACAACGACGCCGGCAACCGCGACTCCGGCGACGGTATTTCCAACTTAAACCCGGACGATATTGAAAGCATGAGCATCTTGAAAGGCGCTCCCGCAGCAGCACTCTACGGGTCTGAAGCCGCCAACGGTGTAATCCTGATTACTACCAAAAAAGGAAAAGCCGGTATGCAGCGCATCGTATTCAACTCCAACCTCACCGTAGACCATGCCATCTGCCTGCCCGAATTCCAAGACAGATACGGTGCAAGCGGTGCAACCAGTTGGGGAACCGAAGATAAGAATTTGAAGGCCTACAATAATGTAGACGACTATTTCAGCAATGGAGTTACTGCAACCAACTCATTATCTATCATGACAGGCAAAGAGAAAATGCAAACCTACTTCTCTTACGCCAACACGACCGCCAAAGGCATAGTCGATGTGAATAAGCTGCAAAAGCACAATATCACTTTCCGCGAAACGGCTTCTCTGTTCAATGACCGCCTGACCTTGGACGCCAACGTAAACCTGATGACTCAGAAAATCAAGAACCGCCCCACTTCCGGTGGTTACTACATGAACCCATTGGTAGGGTTGTACACTTTCCCGCGCGGCGAAGACCTCAGAGCCTATCGTGACAACAACGGATTCGAAAAATATGATGAAAACAGAGCCATGCCCTTGCAAAACTGGTATACGGACATCAACGGGTTCAACCAGAACCCTTATTGGCTGACCAACAGGGTTACCAGCAATGACAAGCGTTTCCGCACATTGGCCGCATTAAGCGCCAACCTGAAAATAAACGACTGGTTCAGCATTCAGGCTCGTGGCAACGTGGACTATATCAATGACAATTACGAACAGAAGATGTATGCCGGCACAGCAGCCGATGTGGCACATCAAAACGGACGTTACATCAAAATGAACCGTCAGGATTTCATGATTTACGGTGACGTTATGGCTATGTTCAACAAGACATGGAATGACTGGACTTTGAATGCAGCCATAGGCAGCAGCATCAATACCACAAAAGTGAATTCCTTAAGCCTTGATTCCGGTAAGTCCGGTTTATACAAAGCCAATGTATTCACAGTCCCCAACATGAACCTGGGCGGTGCAGGCACTTCATTCATTGATGAGACAGCCAACCAAAGGCGTACCATCCAATCCTTATTCGCAACGGCTCAGATCGGTTGGAAAGAGAGTATCTACCTGGATGTTACCGCACGCAACGACTGGTCCTCCACGCTTGCCAATACCAAGAGTGAAAATTCCGGATTCTTCTATCCGTCAGTCGGCCTTTCATGGATTATCAACAAGACTCTCAACCTGCCGGAATGGATCAGCTTCGGCAAAGTGCGCGCTTCCTGGGCACAAGTAGGTAACGACCTTCCTATCGGCATCACCAGTCCGGCACAGACAATTACGGCAGGCGGTGTGGTGCAGCCTATCGACTATTACTTTGCGGAAGACCTGAAACCGGAAATCAGTAACTCCATCGAAGTAGGTACCGAATGGAAATTCTTCAACAGCCGTTTGGACTTTGATTTCACGTTCTACCGCACCGATACCAAGAACCAGTTGATTCGCGTCAACACCACAGCCGAGCAACGTCCTTACCGCTGGATAAATGCAGGTAAAATCCGCAACACAGGCGTTGAAATCACTTTAGGCGCAACTCCGTTGATGAACGATGACTTCCGTTGGAAAACACAGTTCAACTTCGCCACCAACAAGAATAAGATTGTTTCCCTGGGTGGCACACCCAACTTCCAATACGCATCGGGCAACGTAAGCATGCCTTATAAGATGATGGTCGTAGAAGGCGGTTCACTGGGCGATATTTACGGCAACGTATTTGTACGCGACGAAAGCGGCAAAATCCTGCTGGAACCCGAAACAGACAAAGACGGCAAACCCAATGCAAAGGCCGGACTGCCACAGGTCACTACGGACAAGGCCGCCAAGATCGGTAATTTCAATCCCGACTGGACGCTGGGGTGGAGCAACACTCTGACCTACAAAGGCTTCTCGCTTTACTTCCTGATTGACACACGCGTAGGCGGCGACGTTATTTCACTGACACAAGCCGGACTGGACTATGCAGGGGTAAGCAAAGCAACCGGTGACGCCCGCAACGCAGGTCATTATATGCTGGAAGGACACAAGATCAGCGATGTGCAGAAGTTCTATCAAATGGTGGGCGACCGCGGCAACGGCACAACCGAATTTTACCGCTACGACGGAACGAACATCCGCCTGCGTGAAGTCTCATTGGGTTATTCCTTCCCGCAACGGATGCTCGAAAAGACCGGATTCATCAAAGGCGTAGACCTTTCGTTAGTGGCACGCAACCTGTTCTTCATTTACAAAGACGCCCCGTTCGATCCGGATGCAACAATGTCAGTGGGCAATGACAACCAAGGTCTGGACACCTTCGGCATGCCTTCAACAAGAAACATCGGATTCAACATTAAATTCACTTTCTAAATACCCGAACGATATGAATAAGATAAAATATACAACCGCATTACTCCTCGGCGGACTCCTGAGTTTCTCATCCTGTACCGATAACTTTACCGACTTCAACAGCACCGACGGAGCCTATACAGACGAATTACAGAAGTACGACAATCAAACCAACCTCGTACCCTTCTCCACCATTCAGAAAGGCATCATCTACCAGACCGGTGTAAACGGAACCGACTGGCAATATCAAATCATACAGAACTTGGCTGCCGATATGTTCTGCGGATATTTCCACGACATGAACGGCGCGTTCAATGCAAACAACTCCACCTACAACCTGAATAACGGTTGGACAAGTGCCATGTGGGTGTACACCTACGGATATGTCATGCCTTCCATCGCCGATGCCGAGAAACTGAACACAGAAAAGGAATGGCCTCTGTACCACGCCATCACCAAAATCCTTAAAGTGGCAACCCTTCACCGGGTAAGCGACTATTACGGTCCAATCCTTTACGACGGATTCGGAACCGCCGACCAAAAGCCACAGTCACAAGAAGAAGTTTACAAACGCTTCTTTGAAGACCTCGCCACAGCGGTAAATATATTGAAAGACTATAAGGGCGGCGTGTCTTTTGAAAGCGCCGACTTCATGATGCCTGAAGGCAAACGCACTCCCGCACAATGGCTGAAATTTGCCAACTCCCTGCGCTTGCGTCTTGCCATGCGTGTATCCAATGTGGCTCCCGCGCTGGCAGAAGAACAAGCCAAGGCAGCTTTGGACTCCAAGAACGGCGGCGTACTGGAAACTGCTAACGAAACAGTGGGGCAATACGGCATCCGCAACCCGCTGGGTGGTGTTGCCGGCTGGAGCGAAGTATATATGAATGCAAGTTTGGAGTCGTACCTGAAAGGCTATAACGACCCTCGCATCAAATCCTACTTCAACCTCGCACAAGACGGCAGGGACAAAGAGGGAAACATTATTAAGGAAGTTGCCGGTGTGAAACAGCTAAACAGCATCGAAGGTGAATACAAAGGCGTCCGCCAGGGAACAGGCGTAGCCGACAACCGCTACTCCACCCACTCTCAGACCGCCATCACAACCGGCAGTAAAATCATCGTCATGAGTGCTGCCGAAGTATTGTTCCTGCGTGCAGAAGCAGCCCTGAGGAATTACACGTCCGAGAATGTAGAAAACTGCTATAAGCAGGGCATCACCGTCTCTTTCGCACAATGGGATGCCAGCGGCGTCAGTGAATATCTTGAAAACACCAACAAACCTGCAGCCTATGTAGACGCATTCGATAAGAAATTCGATGCGGACGCACCGACAAGCATCACTCCGAAATGGGATGAAAGCGCCCCACTGGAACTGAAACTGGAAAGAATCATCACCCAAAAGTGGCTGGCTATCTATCCGGAAGGTTGTGAAGCATGGGCGGAACAACGCCGCACCGGTTATCCCCGGCTCATCAAGGTCGCAGTGAACAACAGCGGCAACACCATCAGCACCGACGATATGATTCGCCGTGTCTTTTTCAACCAAGACTACAAGACGGACAACAAAGCTCTATATGACGCCTTAGTCAGCAAGCTGGGCGGTGCAGACAACGGTGGCACGCGCCTTTGGTGGGATGCCGGAGGGAATAACTTCTAAATGATACAAAGGTATATTCTTTGATTAATGACGTTTTCTTTGTATTAGTTATTACGGTAAAAAGATTGTAAGGAGCAAAGTCGGGGGGACTTTGCTCCTTCTTTTTATGAAGTGAGCAAAAGGAGATATGATGATAGTCAAGGGGCTCGTTTTCTTACGCTCCGGGAGCTATGCAGATAAGCTCGGAGGGTTTGGAGAATACCTACGGTTGGTACGGGATGTACCAGCCGTAGGTACAACGTGTTCCTTAGGTTGGTAGGACAAGTACCAAAGGGTGGAACAACTCATACCAAAGGAGGGTATAAATTTGGTATAGGTATCTCATTCAAATCATGGGCAGTATAAATCTATTTGTATACCTGTATCGGCAGTTCCCCCCTCAATGCTCCAAGCACATTCAATGCCAATGCCTCCATTTCGTCCTCACCCGGATAAACATGCACCGGTGCAAGGAACGAGATACGTTCTTTCAGCCGGGAAATGATATAATCGGAATGTGCCATGCCACCCGTCAGAAGAATGGCGTCTATCTTGCCGTACAACACAACTGAAGCCGCGCCGATGCTTTTAGCGACTTGATAGATCATGGCATCCAGTACCAGTCCGGCATGCCTGTCCCCCTCTTCTATCCGGCGGACGATGGCAGGAACAGCTGTCGGGCCCAGATGGGCCGTCAGACCGGCACGCCCGGAGATACGCTTTTTCAGTGCGTCTTTTGTGTAGCGGCCGGAGCAACAAAGGTCGATCAACTGTCCTGCCGGAAGTGTCCCCGCACGCTCCGGCGAAAACGGTCCTTCGCCGTCAAGCGCATTATTGACGTCGACAGCCTTGCCATGATGATGGACACCGACAGATATGCCACCGCCCAAGTGACAAACAATCAGATCCAGGTCTTCATACCTGACATGCTGTGCGGCCGCATATCTGCGGGCAATGGCGCGTTGGTTCAGCGCATGCCAGATAGTGATGCGGGGCATCAGAGGAGACCCTGTGATACGGGCTATCTCATCCAGCTCATCCACAACGCCCGGATCGGCTATGAACGCACGACAACCGGGAAGCAGTGCGGCAAGTTCGGAAGCTATGAGACATCCCAAGTTGCAGGCGTGGGTGCGCATGGCATGCAGAATATCATCCAGCATGGCATCATTCACCTCATATTCGCCGCCCTGGATCGGTTTCAGCAGTCCGGCGCGTCCCACTATGGCGTCAAACTCAAGAGGTATATTATCAGCCTCCAGCTCTTTCAGCACCAGGTTCTTGCGGAACTCAAACTGGTCGATGATGTGTGAGAAAGAGGACAGTTCGTCCACCGTATGGCGGATGTTACGCACCAGACGGGGGGTATCGTTCTCGTATACGGCAATCTTGGTCGAAGTGGAACCGGGGTTGATGACGAGTATTTTCATTTATATATCTGCTATTTGTTTCCTACGGTCATGGCGTGTCCTTCATCTGCAACACCGGAGCAGGTGAGGCATGCCATGGCGATACTGTAATATTTGGACAAGCCGGAGTCACTGCGCGACGGCAGCACCACCGGGCAGACAGGCCCCTGAAGCAAGCCTGCCATATCGGCGTGAGAGAAGAGGGAAACGGCCTTATAAAAGGCATTGCCCGATTCTATATTCGGGAAAATCAATACATCGGCCTCCCCATTGATGGGAGACACGATGCCCTTAATGTCACCGCTCGTCTTCTCGCAGGATGTCTTTACGTCCAGCGGACCGTCGATAATGACATTCCCGAACTCGCCGGCTTCGGCCAGTTCTACAATGTTGACGTAGTCCAACGAATGGGGAAACTTGGCGCTCACTTTCTCCGTACAATGGATAAGGGCGATGCGCGGTTGCCCGATACCAAAATGGCGGCAGGTATGAATGGCGTACCAAATCATCTCTATCCGCTGCTGCAGAGTGGGCCGGGGAATGACAGCGGCATCCGAAAAAAACAGCAGTTTATCATAGGTGGGAATCTGCATTACAGCAAGGTGCGTCAGAATCTTTCCTTTGGGCAGCAGGCCCTTCTCTTTGTCGAGAATGGCATGGAGCAGGTTGTCTGTATTGATTATGCCTTTCATCAAAATGTCCGCGCCACCCTCACGCACGATGCGCACCGCTTCGCGTGCGGCTTCATCTTTGTCCTCGATATGCAAAGTCCGCACATACTCAGGATACTTCTTCAGAGTAGGATATTTTTCCAGAATAGCCGAATCGCCAATCATCAGAAACTCCGCAATACCTTCATCCAAAGCGCGGGATATGGCATATTCAGTATTGGGGTCATCAGCACAAACTACGGCAATGCGCTTCCTCTTATTCAGGGTTTTCAGGTGGGAGGTCAATTGATCAAAGTTCCGAATAGGTTCCATAACGTTAGATTTTTAGCAAATATCTAAAAAAATGCCGAGAAAATAAACGTTACACCTTATTTTATTTTCTATGTTTAATATCATTTTGACAGAATCGAGACAAAAGAGCAGCGTTTCCTTTGAGACAAAGGAGCATAAGGACATAAACCATGCAGACAGATACCGATTATGCAACACAACAGATATTTGCTCTTTCGTCCTTATGCCTGAATATGATATAAAAGAAAAAAACTCTGTGAAACACTGTGTCCTCTGTGGTGAATTATGTACTTTTGCCATAAATACAGAGATATACAATATGAACAGCCTCATTTTTCCGCCATACGTGCATGAGGGAGACCGGGTGATAATCCTCTCTCCTTCCAGCAAGATAGACAAGTCCTTCCTGAAAGGGGCCAAGAAACGGCTGAAGTCATGGGGACTGGAAGTGGTCATCGCCAAACATGCAGGAAGTGCACATGGAACCTATGCAGGAAGCATACAGCAGCGACTGAAAGACCTGCAAGAAGCTATGGACGACGAGAAAGCCAAAATCATCCTTTGCAGCCGCGGCGGATACGGCGCTGTGCATCTGGCAGGGAAGCTCGACTTCACCAAGTTTCGCCAGCACCCCAAATGGCTCATCGGCTTCAGCGACATCACAGCCCTGCATAATGTATTCCAGCATAACGGCTTTGCCTCGCTGCATGCTCCAATGGCGCGTCATCTTACCGTAGAACCGGAAGATGATTTCTGCACCCTGGCTCTGAAAGATATTCTGTTCGGCAACAAGCTGCAAGAAGAGACAGCGTTCGGCTATACCTGCCCTGCCCATAAGCTCAACCACAAAGGCGAGGGAACGGGAATACTCCGGGGAGGAAACATATCCGTCTTTTACGGTCTGCGAGGCACACCTTATGACATTCCGGCAGAAGGCACGATACTCTTCATCGAGGACATAGGCGAGCGTCCCCATGCAGTGGAGCGCATGATGTACAACCTGAAACTGGGCGGCATACTTGAGAAGCTGTCCGGACTGATCATCGGACAGTTCACCGAATACGAGGAGAATATGTCTTTAGGCAAAGACTTGTATGGCGCACTGGCCGATCTGGTAAAAGAATATGATTACCCCATATGCTTCGGCTTTCCGGTGGGACACGTCACAATGAATGTGCCGATGATCAACGGCGCACAGGTCACGCTGGAAGTCGGGAAAAAAGAAGTGAAACTAAGTTTTAACACTCACAAAGAATGAAACGGAATTATACAATTATCCCACTATTCCTACTGTTGTTCGTAGCTATGGTGGCATGCAGCAATAAAAGCAGAAACAACGCAGACAGCGAAGGCAAACAGCCCCAAAGCACAGTCAACGTCCCCCAGTTTGATGCGGACAGCGCTTATCAGTATGTCAAGGCACAGGTGGATTTCGGCCCGCGCGTACCCAATACGGCAGCGCATAGAGCCTGCGGAGAGTATCTCGTAAAGAAGCTGGAGCAGTTCGGAGCCACCGTATGCAGCCAGCAAGTAGATTTAATAGCCTATGACGGCACATTGCTGAAAGCCCGCAACATCATCGGCAGCTACAAACCCGAAACGAAAAAACGCATCTTGCTTCTCTCGCACTGGGACAGCCGCCCCTGGGCAGATGCCGACCCCGATGAAAAGAACCGGCACACACCCATCCTCGGCGCCAACGACGGTGCAAGCGGCGTAGGCGTATTGCTCGAAATTGCCCGCCAGCTTCACAAGCAACAACCGGAACTGGGCATTGATATCGTATTGGTGGATGCCGAAGACTACGGCCCTCACCAGTCTTATGAGGGCACACATAAGGAGGAGCAATGGGCTCTTGGTTCGCAGTATTGGGCCCAGAATCCTCATGTGCAAGGATATAACGCACGTTTTGGTATTCTTCTTGACATGGTGGGGGCCAAAGACGCCACTTTCCTCTACGAAGGCTATTCCGAAGAATTTGCCAAAGGCATCAACCGGAAGGTATGGAACACAGCCAACAACCTGGGTTACGGACGGTATTTCGTAAAAGAAAGAGGGAACACCGTAACGGACGACCACCTTTTTGTTAACCGCAGTGCACGTATTCCCACTATCGACATCATCCAATGCAGCGAGGAAACCGGATTTTACGAAAACTGGCACACCTTGAAGGATGATATGGACGGAATTGACCGCAACACCCTGAAAGCGGTGGGCCAGACCATTATGGAAGTTATCTATAAAGAGAAATAAATACTAAAGATAAATTATTATGAGTATCAATGAAGTACAAGATGAAGTAATTGCCGAATTCAGTGATTTCGACGATTGGATGGACCGCTATCAGCTCCTCATCGATTTAGGAAATGAACAGGAACCGCTTGATGATAAATACAAGACAGAGCAAAATCTGATTGAAGGCTGCCAAAGCCGCGTTTGGCTGCAAGCGGATGAGAAGGACGGCAGGATCATTTTCCAAGCCGAAAGCGATGCGCTAATAGTGAAAGGGATTATTTCGCTTCTCATCAAAGTACTTTCCGGACATACCCCGGACGAGATTCTGGATGCAGACCTTTACTTTATAGACAAAATAGGATTGAAAGAGCATCTCTCGCCCACACGCAGCAACGGATTGCTTTCCATGGTGAAGCAGATGCGGATGTATGCGCTGGCGTTCAAGGCAAAAAATGCTAATGCCTGAGCAACCTGCAATCTCCCGGACAGAAGAACAGAAGGCCACATTCTATATATATATAAATAGGTGTAAGGAAATCACAGGTTTGCCCTTTTGTTCTTCTGCCTATGTCCAATCACTTTTCCTCTCCCTCCACATATTCCAATATGTCCCCCGGTTGGCAGTCCAGCGCCCTGCAGATTGCCTCTAACGTAGAAAAACGAATGGCTTTCGCTTTACCGGTCTTCAGAATAGAAAGGTTTGCCGGTGTAATATCAATCTTCTCCGCCAGCTCTCCCAAAGATATTTTTCTTCGGGCCATCATTATGTCAAGGTTTACTATAATCATCTTCTTTTCCTCAATATCAGGTTAAATAGTCAACTCCTGCTCTTCTTTCATCTTCAGGCCGATAGCAAACACCTCGGCCACAATCAAGGTAGAAATTCCCAATACCAGCGTCGTGGTATTCACCATATCCGAAAGGCCTAACTCATAACCGCGAACAGAAAAGACTTCCCCCACATTCCTATAAGTGAGATAAGCCGGAAGAACCTCCGTACAGAAACTGATGATTAATGCCAGCCCCAGAAAACGCAGGCGACGGACATTCCTCCAATTAAATATATCGGACTTATTAATGGAAACCACCAGACGGACAAAAAGTATAATCGCCCAAACGCAAATACAAATATGCGCTAAATTCAATAGGGTAAATGTTACCTGACTCCAAGCAGCAGACTGCGTATCTACGCTGACCACCATTGAATTGAAAGAAACAGGCACATACTTTCCGCTCTTCTCATTATAGACAGAATCCTGGAAAAAACCGTTCTCACCCGTCGCAGAAAGATGTTCCGGCAAGAGACTGATATACTTCATGTTTATCAGTTCCCTCTGGTTTTCTGCGGAAGTGTCACTCTCTATACCGGCTTCCAAGCCGGCCTTCACCCCTACAACAAAATAGTAGGCGGTCTCAAAAATCGAATAACTTAATACAAGTACTACGATCACACAAAGAATGTTCAGCCTTCTTTTCATATTTCAAAAGTTGTATTAGTCCGGTAACCGATAAGAATTCATCACTCTATAAGAGACTGCAAACAACACTACCGCCCCTGCCAGACATATCCAGTAAGCGGGTTCTCCCAATAAATCGGACGTGTATTCCACATCAGGATAATGCAAGCTGAGAAATACCGACAAACCATTGTTCAAGATATGTATTAAAATTCCGGGAACAAGACTGCCCGTTTTATAATATAACCAGGCAAACAAGATGCCCGACAACGTGGCGCCCACTACCTGTGCCGGATTAATATGAAAAATCCCGAAGATAAGCGCCGACAATATAATAGCCTTTACCGGATTGTACTTCCGCAGCAGCACTTTCGTGATTGCCCCGCGAAACAACATCTCCTCCAGAATAGGGCCCAACACCGATATACAGAGGATTCCCAACCAGCCCGATTGCAGCAGGTCAAACGTATTGCCCAGCCAATCCGGAAGGAAAGACAACTTGGACATTACAAAATCAATCAAGAAAATAGTGGCGAAACCGATAATGATGCTCCAACCCAGATAAGGTACTGATACCGGAGACCATATCTTTCCGTCATCTTTCAGATAGCCCTTCTTCCATAGATAGCCCCCCATGCCGACAAATCCCAATAACATACTCGGAGCCAAAGCAATGGTATTTGCCCCATCTATCGTTCCACTGACCGCATAAGAATAAAGCATGGCGAAAGGCATCGCCAACAATGCAGCCAGAATTTGCATCACAAAATAAACCAAAACTAATTTTATCGCTGTCTTCATCGTTCCTTTCTTTTCAAAAAGCGTGTAAAGATACACATTTTCCTGCGAACCCGTTAAGCGTCCGTAACAACTCCCATTAACAACATCATCACCATGGAAAGCGACAACACCAATAACGTAATACTCATAAATGCTTTTTTCATAACCGTATGCTCTTTTGTAATCCATATTTATTCTTATCTCAAATCTTGTTTTTCAATAAGAATTTATCGTTTTTCGATATGCAAATAAAAAAGCTTTTTTTGAAAGTACAAAGAAAAACGAGATATATTTATCGAAAAACAATAAAAAAGGCATGTTTTTCAATAAACATACAAAGAGTATCCTAAAAAATGAAACAGCAGGGAGTATTATTGTAATGAAAGAATGGCAGTGATTTCCGCTTCATCCTTATGAAGCTGTTCGATCAATTCCTCAATGGAATCAAATTTCAATTCAGGCCGGGTACGGCGGATGAAAGATATCCGCATGGGCTGATCATAAATATCAGCATCAAAATGGAAAATATGCACCTCAATGCTACGGTCCAGACCATTATTCAATGTAGGCCGGTAACCAATACTCAACATTCCTGTATGCTTCGCCTCGCCGAGAAAGACATTAACAGCATACACCCCGTCGGCAGGAACCAGCTTCTCAGAATCATTGACACATAGATTGGCAGTCGGGAAACCTATCTTACGCCCCACATGATAGCCGTTTACAACCGTACCGTTCAGAAAAAAATGATAGCCCAGACAGTTGGCTGCTTCCGAAACATCTCCCTCCAACAAAAGGTGGCGAATAGCCGAGGAACTGACGGTCATCTCATTATTGGAATAGGCCTGCGCCAATATCACCTCCATTCCCAATTCCTGCCCGTAACGCACATAATCATCAAAATCTTCACTGCGGTTATGTCCAAAACGGTGGTCGTAGCCTATCACTAAAGCCTGCACCTGATAGTCACCTTTCAATACAGCCATAAATTGTTTGGCCGAAAGACGGGCTAAATCAGGTGTGAAATCAAGCATGATGCAATAATCTATGCCGGTATCGGCAAGCAGAGCGGTCTTCTCGTCACAAGTGGTGAGCAACTCGGAGTGAAAGTCAGGGTGCATTACTTTGCGGGGATGCACCGGAAAAGTAATAACCGATGAGGCAAGCCCACGTACAGCCGCAGCCTCGCATACCTGTTCTATCAGGAACCTATGCCCCCGATGCACTCCGTCAAAAAAGCCAATGGTAGCTACATTCGGCAGGAGCTCCTTACCGGATATTTCAGTGTGTAACTGCATGCTCACCCTATCCTGTCGGTTTACTTAAATAAATGACTCCAATCCTCGCCGGCTTTTGGAGTATAGGTGGAGATGCCCAATGACCGGGCCGTTATACAGTTGGCTTCCGAATCATCGATAAAGAAGGTTTCTTTCGGATCCAAACCCGCCTCATCCAGCACTTTCCGGAAGATTTCTTCATCCGGCTTTGCCATTTTCATCTCGTAGGAGAGGAAAATGTGCTCAAAATAATCTTCTACGCGAAATGTCTTATAGGGAAAAGCATGCTCACAAGACCATTTCCAATGAATTTCATTAGTATTGCTCAGCAGATATACCACATAATCCTTACGCAAAGCCAATAACAAATCCAATTTGCAAGTCGGTATATTCACCAGGAAGCTGTTCCATGCGGCATCAATCCGGGCATCAGCAACGTTCTTGCCTATCTTCCCCCGAATCACATTCCGAAAATCGGCACTGGAAATAAGCCCCTTCTCATAATGCTGGAAGAAGTCCTGCTGATGATATATGTCAAGAGCATGCTCCACATCCGGCAATCCCAGTTTCTTAAAATTCTCCAAACAACGCTGACGGTCCAAATCAATCAGTACACCGCCAAAGTCAACTATAAGATTTTTGATTCCTTTTCTTTTCATCACCCTATTTTTGCATGAAACGTCGGACAAGACGGATGCCTTCGCCCACCCATAATACCAAAGAAGTAGAAGCTATAATTATCATCCAGGTTGTGAAATCAAGTGGTTCCGTACGGAACACCGCTCCACCAAACTGCACAATAATGAACTGGCCTCCCAAAATAGCAAGTACCACCAACTCCATGCCGTAAGATCTGGAGATCCCTTTAAAGGCAGAATCCGACGTTCCGAATACCCTTGCATTGAAAAGGTTCCAGAATTGCAACATGACGAAGAAAGTAAAGAAGATGGTCAGGCGCTGCGGCGTCATACCATTCTCTTCGTTATTAAACCAGAATAACATTCCCATGAGCAATATCAGGAAAGCCATTCCCATACCAAGAATATAATTTCTCATGGATTTAGTTATAATGAAATCAGTGCTTTTGCGGGGTTTCTCTTTCATCACACTTTCACTGGGAGGGATAGATGCCAAAGCCAAAGCGGCAAATGTGTCCATAATCAGATTCACCCACAACATCTGTGTTACGGTCAATGGCAGTTCAGTACCCACCAATGAGCCAAGCAGCACAATGAACAATGCCACAAAATTAATTGTCAGCTGGAATACGATGAAACGTTGGATATTCTTATACAACGAACGTCCCCACATCACAGCCGTACCGATACTGTTGAACGAGTCATCCAGCAATGTTATATCACTTGCTTCCTTGGCAACAGATGTCCCTGTTCCCATAGACAGACCTACCTGTGCATGGTTCAAAGCCGGAGCATCATTAGTACCGTCTCCCGTCACAGCCACCACCGCACCTTTCTGCTGCAACAGCTGGACCAAACGCTGTTTGTCGGTAGGGCGGGCACGTGACATAATCTTCAAATCCAATACCCTGTCAAGAGCCTCTTCATCCGTCAACTCGGCAAAAGCAGCACCTGTAATACGGTTCCGCTCAGTATCTTCCTCCTTCCACAAACCAATCTGCCGCGCAATTTCAGTAGCCGTACCCGGTGTATCTCCCGTCACTATCTTGACGCCAATGCCTGCCGACTGGCATTTTGCAACAGCAGCAGGCACATCCGGACGTATAGGATCGCTGATTGCCACAACACCCAGAAAAGACAGGTCATTCCCCGCCACCAAAGCCACGCAATCATCTTTCGCCGTATCATCATCTACTATCTTATAAGCAAAACCGAGCGTACGCATCGCCATATTCTGGTATTTCAGTAACTGGGCCTCCACAGTAGAACGATATTCCACAGCATCCACCCGCTTGCCGTCCAGCAGTACATCCCGGCATTTTCCCAATACGATTTCAGGTGCGCCCTTCACATAAAGGACTTTCTTTCCGATCAGAGGAGAGTCCACCAAAGTTGCCATGAATTTCCGTTCCGTAGAAAAGGTCAGCTGGTCAAGCACCTTCGCGCCCTCCCTAAGTTCCAGATAATTACGTTTCTGACTATCAAGCCACAAAAGCAAAGCCACCTCGGTAGGATTACCCACTCCCTTCGGTTTCTCTCCCGGTGTCATTTCTTCCAGAAAAGCGGTGGAATTGGCACTGATACCCTCTATTACCAGTTTACTCAAATCATCCTCCCCTACTTCCCTTCCGTTTTTCAGTCCGTAAAAGTCAGGTTCATACACCTGCATCAGGTTCTGCGTCAACGTACCCGTCTTATCCGTACAGATAACGGTTATCGCCCCCATCGTCTCGCAAGCGTGCATCTTTCTCACCAGATTGTTGGTAGAAAGCATGCGCCGCATATTCAGCGCCAGGCTGAGCGTCACACTCATAGGCAACCCCTCAGGAACAGCCACGACAATCAAAGTCACCGCCATCATAAAATATTGCAAAGTAGCTTTCAAAGCAGGCAACCATTGCTCAAACGTATGGAAAGAAGCAAAATCATAGACCAAAACCACATCCTTTATAAAGAAGATGGCAAACGCCAAACCTGCTACCGAGAAACCTATTTTTCCTATGAGGTTGGCAAGTTTTGTAAGTTGGATATTCAGGGGAGTAGGCTCGGTGCTTTGCTCCGTACTTTGACGGGCCACTTTCCCAATCTCCGTAGCGTCGCCAACCGCTTCCACACGCATCATTCCATGCCCGTCGACTACCGTTGTGCCACGCAACACGCGATTGGAAGCGTACGTAGCCTCTTCATCAAAATCAGCTTCTACAATGGTTTTGGCAATAACAGGCTCACCCGTAAGATTGGATTCGTTTACTTGCAGGGAAATGGCTTCCAACAACTCACCGTCGGCCGGGATCTCCTCACCGGTTTCCAAAATTATAATATCACCGACTACCACCTCCTTACGGGGAATCTCCTGTACACGCCCATTACGGATAACCTTTACTAAGGTTTCCTCATTCACAGCGTTCAGCAGATCAAACTTTTTGTTGGCATCATATTCAAAGAAGAAACCGATGCCGGTAGCCAATAGAATAGCGGCTATGATACCGATGGTTTCGGCATATTCATTCTCGACCATGGAAATAATCAAAGAAAAGAAAGCAGCCACCAACAGCACTCTTACTACCGGGTCTTCAAACTTTTCCAAATAGAGTTTCCACAAAGAGGGACGCTTCGGGGGCGTCAAAAGGTTTACACCATGCTCTGTACGGCTCTTCCGCACTTCATCGTCAGTGAGCCCGACGTGATAAAAATCATCCTTTGTTGCAGTCATGCAAATCGTTAGGTTTAAATTGAATTGCAAAAGTACAACAATAATTTATAGAGTAAATGTTATTAAATCTTTTTATAGGTTTGGTAAATTCCTTTCCCAAGCTATTTTTTTACCAGGACAATAAACAAAAAGATGAATTCAATTGTTATCAAAGAAGAAATTTAAACAAAAGAGAGTTATGGAAAAGTACATCTGCACCATTTGCGAATACGTTTACGACCCCGAGCAGGGCGATCCTGAAAACGGTATAGAACCGGGAACAGCCTTCGAAGATCTTCCCGACGATTGGGTATGCCCCTTATGCGGAGTAGGCAAAGATGAATTTGAGAAAGCGTCCTAAGACGCTTTCTTTTCTTTTATATCACTGCTGGCTTCCACTACGTTGACAACGTAATCTCCCAGCTTTTCACATTCCGCAATAATGTCCATATAATAAACTCCCATCTGGTAATCATACTCCTTGTTATTAACATCAAGGATATTCTGGTTTTTCAGCTGATTGCGGTAATTATTGATTTCATTCTCAATATTGAACGACTTGTTCACATCGATGCCCTGATGATCCGAGCGCTCCACTACCACGATCATCTGCCCAAGAGCATCATCGGTCAGCTTCATCATAAAATGGATGTGTTCATATTGCTTTTCCGTAAATTCCAAATTCGCCTGCCGCTTGCGATTGATGGTACGCGCCAAGTTATAACAGCTGTCACCGATACTTTCTATCTCCGTCACTTCACGCAGCATAGCCCTGATCTGCAGTTTACTCTCAGAGCTCAAACGTCCTTCCGACACTTGGTTCAGGTAGTTCGCAATCTCCAGCTCCATACTGTCACTGATGTTCTCGTATTTTTCTATCCGGCTAAACAGCTTATTGAAATCATCATCCTTATCGGTATGCAGCAAATCGCGTACCATGCCAAACATACGATGAGTACGTTCGGCAAACAAGTGAATTTCTTTGCTTGCCTGCAGAATAGAAAGTTCCGCTGTGGAAAGCATACCGCCCGTAATAAAACGCAAGCGATATTCTTCGTCCTGTTCTTTCTGCGGAATAATGGCACAGACCGTACGTTCTATAAACTTCACGAACCATATCAGGATCAACACATTACATATATTGAAGCATGTATGGAAAGCCGACAGTTTAAATGAGACGGCAACGGCAGGATCCTTAGTGCCCATCACATTATCCACAAACCAAGACACTCCCTGCGTAAAAGGAATAAACAGGCACAACACCCATATAACGCCAAACACATTAAATACCAGATGCGCCAATGCAGCCCTCCTGGCCTGCGTATTACCGGTAAGTGCTGCAAGATTGGCCGTTATAGTCGTTCCTATATTCTCACCAAGAACAAGGGCCGCCCCCAACTCAAAGCTGATCCAACCGTTCGCACACATAATAAGAGTAATGGCCATTGTTGCCGCAGAAGCCTGCACAATCATAGTCAAGACTGTTCCTATAAGCACAAAAAGCAGTACGGATATATATCCCATATCGGTATAGTCCTGCACAAAAGCCAGCATTTCCGGGTTCTGACTCAAATCGGGCGCGTTGTTCTTCAAATAAGAAAGCCCCATAAACAAGAAAGAGAAACCAAAAATAAATTCACCGATAGACTTACGATTACTTTTCTGAGAGAAGAGGAGAGGAATACCAAAAGCTAAAAGAGGAAGGGCGAAAGCTGCGATGTCTACTTTAAATCCTAATGCTGAAATGATCCATGCCGTAACGGTAGTACCGATATTGGCACCCATAATCACACCGATAGACTGTGATAAGGTTAGCAACCCGGCATTGACAAAACTCACCACCATTACGGTAGTTGCCGAAGAGGATTGGATAAGCGCTGTTATGAGCACCCCTGTCAGCACGCCGGTCACCCGGTTGGTTGTCATAGCGGTTAGAATCTTCCGCAAACGGTCGCCGGCAAATTTCTGAAGTCCCTCACTCATAATTTTCATTCCGTAGAGGAACAACGCCAATGAGCCAAGCAGCTTTAAAAAATCATAAAAAGAATATTCCATCTTTAATTAGTTAAAGTGTTTCTTTGTGTCATTTGTTATTATGTTCTATATTTAACGTGTTAATCACCTCAAAAAAAGACATCATGAAACACATGTTACAAATTTGTTGCAAAAATAATAATATTTATAAAGAATTCCCTATAGGAAGCTCACTTTTGGATATTTATTACGGTTTTAATCTTAATTTTCCCTATCAGGTAGTCAGCGCCAAAGTAAATAACCGTTCTGAAGGACTCAATTTCCGGGTCTACAACAATAAAGATGTTGAATTTTTGGATGTACGGGATTCTTCCGGTATGCGTACATATGTCCGTTCACTTTGCTTTATCCTGTACAAGGCTGTCAATGAATTGTTTCCGGATGGAAAACTGTTTGTGGAGCATCCCGTATCCAAAGGCTATTTCTGCAATCTCCGCATCGGGCGTCCCATTGAGCTGGAAGACGTATCGGCCATAAAAAGACGGATGCAGGAAATCATAGCGGAAGATATTCCATTCCGCCGCACCGAATGTCATACCACCGAAGCCGTACGCGTATTCAGCGAACGGGGCATGAACGACAAAGTGAAACTGCTGGAAACATCCGGCTCCATATATACCTATTACTATACATTGGGAGATACGGTGGACTACTATTACGGCAATTTGCTCCCCAGCACAGGCTTTATCAAGCTGTTCGACATCGTGAAATATTACGACGGCCTCTTGCTGCGTATTCCCAATAAAGAGAACCCTGCCGTACTCGAAGATGTAGTAAAACAAGAGAAGATGCTTGATGTATTCAAAGAACATCTGCGCTGGAACTATATCATGGGGCTGAGCAATGTGGGCGACTTCAACCTTGCCTGCGAGGAAGGCCATGCAACCGACCTGATTAAGGTGGCCGAAGCCTTACAAGAAAAGAAGATAGCCCAAATTGCCGACGAAATCTATCACCGGGGAGAAAACGGAAACCGCGTAAAGCTTGTCCTGATCTCCGGCCCCTCCTCTTCCGGAAAAACAACCTTCAGCAAACGGCTCTCCGTACAGTTGATGACCAACGGACTGCGCCCCTATCCCATTTCATTGGACAACTATTTTGTAGATCGTGAAGATACTCCGCGTGACGAAAACGGCAATTATGATTATGAATCTCTCTATGCCCTCGACCTTGAGCTTTTCAACAGCCAGTTGCAAGCCTTGCTTCGGGGAGAAGAAGTGGAACTGCCCCGGTTCAACTTCACGTTAGGCAAAAAAGAATATAAAGGAGACAAACTGCGCATCGACAAGCATACCATTCTTATATTGGAAGGCATCCATGCCCTGAACCCGGAATTAACCCCGCAAATATCCGCCGAGGATAAATACAAGATTTATGTTTCCGCGCTGACAACCATCTCACTTGACGACCACAACTGGATTCCCACCACGGACAACCGCCTGTTGCGCCGCATTATCCGCGACTTCAACTCTCGGGGCTATTCAGCTCAAGAAACCATTTCACGTTGGCCCAGTGTACGTGCCGGCGAGGACAAATGGATCTTCCCCTATCAGGAAAATGCCGATGTCATGTTCAACTCAGCCTTGCTGTTTGAGTTTGCCGTATTGCGCTGCCATGCAGAGCCCATACTTACCAGTGTGCCACGCAACTGCCCTGAATATGCCGAAGCCTATCGTCTCATGAAATTCATCAAATATTTTACACCGGTACAGGACAAGGAAATTCCACCGACATCCTTACTGAGGGAGTTCTTGGGCGGCAGCAGCTTTAAATACTAAAACCGATGCCGGAGATTCCATCCGCCAATGAGGTAAATTATGGACTTTTGCATACAACATAGCAAAGAAAGTCTTAACTTTGTAAGCAAATAAAACAAACTTACGCATAATGAAAAGAATCATTACAGTACTTTTTGCGGCACTTTTCTGTCTGTGTGCCCAAACGTATGCACAAAATCGTGCCGATGAATTAATGAAACAAGCACAAGAAAGTCTTGCCAAAAAAGAATATATCAAGGCTCGCTACCTGTTCCTACAAGCCTATAATTCCTTTGCTTCACAGGAGAAATACACCCAGGCAGTGGAATGTGGCGTCAATGCCAGCGCCCTCTATCACCGCGAGAACTATTATAAAGAAGCATTCGAGTTACTGCGCAATGCAGAGCAACTGATAGGAAACGGCGAACAAAAACTTAAAAAGAACCTCCCCGACCTGCGTTTCCGCATCAATAAAGAACGGCTGCAGATGTACATCAACATCAAAAACCCTGCCCGCGCCAAAGAACAACTGAAAAAGCTGGAAGAAACAGCCCAAGCCGCCAAAAGCGACTCCTTGAACAACGATTTCCTATATACCCAAGCCAACTATTATTATACTTTCGGCATGAACTCACAAGGAGATGCGGCCTTCAAGAAACTGATAGAACAGTACAAACGGCAAAAGAATTATGCCAAGGTGGACGAATGTTACAAAACCCTCATAAGCATTGCCCGCAAAGCAAACAACGCAGGACTGGTGGCCCGCACCTATGACAAATACATTGTCTGGACAGATTCGGTCAAAGCGCTCACCGCACAAGACGAACTGAATATATTGAAAAAGAAATATGACGAGAGCCTGACTACCATCCAAGAGAAAGACGACTCCCTTTCCGCCAAACAGTACATTATTATCGGACTCTGCGTATTGGCAGCCATCTTAGCAGCAGCATTAGTAATAGGAGCAATCGTATTATTGCGTTTTATCATGCTGACGCGCAAGCAAAAAAAGGCGATTGCCATTGCCAATGAGCACAATGAACTGAAAACCAAATTCATTCAGAACATTTCCGCCCAAATGGAACCGACCTTGGATACGCTCGACTCACAGTTGCCCGGCGTACAGGCATTACGCACTTTCTCCGGTCACATCCAAGAGTTGTCCGAGTTGGAAAACAGTTTGTCAGAGCCCTATGAAGTACAGGAACAGAACATTTCAACTTTCTGCGAGAGCGTCATGGACAAAATAAGAAGCAAAGTACAAGAAGATGTGGTCCTCACTGTAAACGCTCCCAAACTGAATGTAAAAATCAATTCAGAGCATCTGGAACGCATCCTGCTACATTTGCTGGAGAATTCCGCCGAATACACTCCGGCAGGCGGAAAGATATGGTTGGATTTCAAAAAACGCGGTGCCCATACACATCAGTTCATCATCAGTGACACAGGTTGCGGAATTCCCGAAGAGCAACGCGAGAGTATATTCAAACCGTTCACCGAAGTAAAAGACCTGACTCAAGGCGACGGATTAGGCCTGCCTATCTGTTCGCTCATTGCCACCAAAATGAATGGCAGCCTCACGCTGGACAGCGGCTATACCAAAGGGGCACGATTTGTACTGGAGCTCCACGCTTAAACAAAATGAGAGTTGAAAGCTACTATGCGGCATCATTGTGCGGCAGGCTTTCAACTCTCAATTTTTAATATCCGGTTCCTTTAGCTTTCAACTACCTCAGAGCCTCCACTTCCTCCGGTGTCAACGGTATTTTTTTGCCCAAACGGCGCGCACCGGTTTCCGTTATCAGATAATCTTCTTCATTGCGGATGCCGCCGAAGTTGCGGTATTCTTCCACCTTATCATAATTGATGAAATCCTTAAACTTCTTTTCGCCTTTCCAAAGGTCTATCAGTTCAGGGATAAAATAGATACCGGGTTCAACGGTATGCACAAAGCCCGGCTCCAAAGGAATGGCGAGGCGCTGGCTTTTGCGGCCGAACTGCGTACTTTTGGGCTGGCCGTTGTAACCTACCCAAATCTCACCGAAGTTTTCCATGTCATGCACATCCAGCCCCATCATGTGTCCCAACCCATGAGGATAGAACAAAGCATGTGCACCCTCACGAACAGCATCTTCCGCATTACCCTTCATCAGGCCGAGCTCTTTCATCCCCTCCACCATAACGCGGGCCGAAAGTTCGTAAACGCTCATATAAGGGATGCCCGGACGGAGCGCCTTGACCGACTCCAGATGCATAGCATTCTGAATTTCATAAACGGCACGCTGGCGGGGAGTGAATGTCTTATCGGCAGGAATCGTAGAAGACATATCACCGGCATAGCCCGATTCCACTTCCGCACCGGCGTCAATCAGGAACAAGTCTCCCGGTTTCACTTTATTTCCATGATAATGATTATGCAGGGTTTGACCGTTGATCGTGGCAATCGTGGCAAATGAAAGTTCACAGTTATTGGATTCGGCCACCCGGTTCATTTCCGCCACCACTTCATATTCGTACATGCCCGGACGGAGTACTTTCATGGCAGTAATATGCATGTCGGCCGTCACGTTACATGCTTTTTCTATTTCCGCTACCTCTTCGGCGGATTTGTAATTACGCTGCGCCACAACTGCGCGGATAAAAGGGACGGATCCTTCCTGTCGTGCCGGCGGAATACCCAGCCAATCCATCAGTTTCAATTTATGTTCCGCCCGGTAAGGAGGAAGATAATGCACCGTCTGTCCTTTACGCACCGCTTTGTGCAGATAATTCACAATCTCGGAGGAAGGCATCACATCCGTTATGCCCACACGTTCGCTCTTCTCTTTCAAGGTAGGCTGTGTACCCATCCAGACAATATGGTCAATCGTCAGTTCATCTCCAAAAATAATCTCCTTGTCCTCGTCAATGTCGATAATCGCCGACAAGCCGGCAAAGGACAAGCCGAAATAATACAAAAATGTAGAATCCTGCCGGTAACGGAAGGTGTTATCTTCATAATGCAGCCCTTGCTCGTCATTACCTAAGAACAGCAACACTCCTGAGCCTATATTTTTCTTCAGTAGGGCCCGACGCTGTACATACGTTTCTTTAGCAAACATGATATTCTGTTTTTTTAATAGTTATACCACAAAGATAAGAAGAATATTTGAAAGGATAAGATAAAACCCGAACATGTATAAAGAAGAACTACTTAGTCACCGGAATTGCGTTCAATGCCCTGTCCCTCTCCTCCTTAGGATGAGATTAAATTAAAAGGCTTCTAATATATCATTAAAAGCCTTTTGATATCATATTAGAAGCCTTTTAATGCTATTTCACTCCCGAAGTGACCTCCACTCATATGCAGTAAGACACAACCAAGCTGCGTCTTTCTTGTTAAATATAATAAGAGAAGATTTCTCGTTCCCGAACTATTCACTATTTTTGCAAAAAGTGCGGAGATAAAACTTATCTTTGCAGCAAGTAAACAATGTATAAAGTATGGCACAAGGTTCCCGACAGATACAGACTCAAGCGCAACAGCAGATACAGACGCTGTCACCACAGCAGATTCTGGTAGTAAAGCTACTGGAGCTTCCGGCAATAGAGCTGGAAGATCGCGTACGTGCCGAGCTTCTGGAAAACCCCGCACTGGAAGAGGGGAAGGACGATACTGCCGGTGATGAGTATTCCGATGCTCCCGACGCAGACTCCGGTACAGAAGAGGGCGGAGACACCGATTATGACTCCTTGAGCGATTATCTCACCGAAGATGATATACCCGATTACAAATTACAGGAAAACAACCGCAGCAAAGGAGAACAGGCCGAAGAGATTCCTTTCTCCGATACCACTTCTTTCTATGAAACCCTGAAAGAACAACTGGGCGAACGCAATCTCACCGAACACCAGCGTGAACTGGCCGAATACCTCATCGGATCATTGGATGACGACGGGCTGTTACGTAAATCGCTGGAAAGCATCAGCGACGAACTTGCCATCTACGCCGGCATTGAAGCCACCACCGGAGAGTTGGAGGAAGCCCTGAAAATCATTCAGGATTTCGACCCGGCCGGATTGGGAGCCCGCAACCTGCAAGAGTGTCTCCTCATCCAGATACGACGCAAGATAGAGCAGCAAAACTTCACTCCCAACCCGTTGCTTTCTATCGAAGAAGCCATTATTTCCGAATGTTACGAAGACTTCACCCGTAAACATTGGGACAAAATACAACAAAAGCTCGGACTGGAAGAAGAAGCCTTCCGCCAAGCCATAAACGAAATCTGCAAATTGAATCCACGTCCGGGCGCATCGCTGGGCGAGGCCATCGGCAAAAACCTGCAACAAATCGTACCGGATTTCATTGTGGATACGTATGACGACGGCACCATAAACCTTACGCTCAACAACCGGAATGTTCCCGAACTGCGCATGAGCCGCGATTTCACCGAAAT
>ENA-ORMC01000241-ORMC01000241.1-human-gut-metagenome-genome-assembly--contig:-NODE-241-length-25316-cov-4.84945_pt1 | contig 25316 bp, 21 predicted proteins | sample MGYA00243076_ERZ508842 | MGnify/ENA primary metagenome ERZ508842 (study PRJEB26277, sample SAMN04329816) | human gut metagenome | biome: human-associated habitat | host: Homo sapiens | place: USA... | reverse complement strand
TAGCCATGTTCCCGCTGGTAGGTGCGCAAATCGTTATCGGCAACTTCTTCCAAAGTATCGGCAAAGCGAAGATCAGCATATTCCTGTCCCTCACCCGGCAACTGCTATACTTATTGCCGGGATTGATTATTCTCCCCCGCTACATGGGACTGGATGGCATCTGGACCTGTATGCCCGTATCAGACTTCTTTGCTTTCGTTACGGCTGTCATCGCGCTGTGGATATACATAAGCCGCACTCGCCACTATACTACCGTCAAACAGGTGCACCGTACGATGTGCAAATGATGCATCATGCCGGGAGTGCGTCACCATGACAATGGTAGTGCCCTCTTTGTTCAATTCGGTCAGCAAAGCCATCACCTCCGCACCGTTTTTGGAGTCCAGGTTACCGGTAGGCTCATCGGCAAGAATCAACTTCGGGTTTGTTACCACAGCGCGGGCAATGGCCACACGCTGCTGCTGTCCGCCGGAAAGTTGTTGTGGGAAGTGCTTGGCCCGGTGACCGATATTCATCCGTTTCAGAATATCATCCACCATGCGTTTGCGTTCTCCGGCTTTTACGCCCAGATATGTGAGGGGAAGTTCCACATTCTCGTAGACGTTCAGTTCGTCTATCAAGTTAAAACTCTGGAACACAAATCCCAGTTGGCCCTTGCGTACGCGGGTACGCTCCTTTTCTTTCAAATCCGCCACTTCCTGCCCAAGCAGCTTATAACTGCCCTCCGTAGGATTATCCAACAAACCGAGTATATTCAGCAAAGTGGACTTGCCACAGCCGGACGGCCCCATAATGGCTACAAACTCTCCCTCTTTGACTTCGAGGTTTACGTGATTCAGTGCTACCGTCTCTACTTCAGAAGTACAGAATACTTGACTGATGTTATTAATTTCAATCATAATATCCATTTTTATTTATATTATCTTTTTATTCACTCTTAATACTGTTCACCGGATTTTCGTTGGCTATCCGCCAGGATTTCCAAAGAACACAACCTACTATTATCACCAGATTGACGATTATCACCAGCAGGTATACAATCCAACCGAGAGGAATCTGCTCGGCAAACTGTTCCATCCAGACGCCGTTGATGTACCATGACGCGAGGCTTCCGAGAATAACCGCCGGCAATGCCACAACAAGTATGTCCTTAGAAAGCAGTTCCAAGATAGAAGATGCTTCCGCGCCGTTCACTTTGCGAATGGCAATCTCCTTACTGCGACGGCGCACTTCATCGGCGGTATATCCTATCAAACCCATCAGCATGACGAAGAACATTGTTATGGCCGCCATCAATGTGGCATTGCGGAACACGCGAACGGAATTATAAGAATCGGTAATCTTCTTTTCATAGCCGATGAAGTCGATAGTCTGATTATGGAAAGCATCAGCTACATCTTTGTTCAGTTGTTGCAGATTCCGGACAAAAGGTTCTTTCAGACGGACATGTATCGTTCCCACGAAATATTTATTGTAGCGTGCAACGAAAGGCATCTTGTCGGCAGTAAAGTCCTCTATCTGAAAATCTTTCAGCACTCCCACCACCTTCATCTGTGCAGTGCCGTCAACATCAACTGTGCGTCCCACAGCATCATTCCCCCAATGCATCATATCTGCGAATGTTTCGTTCACTATAACTTCATCTTCCGTACGGGCCATGCGGCCGGTCTTGAACGTCATGCCCATCATCGCCGGATAATCCTCACGCATATAGTAACAAGCACGTGTGGAGAAGAGCGCATTGCCCGATTCATCGCGAATCATAGATCCGCTGTATCCACTGATAGGAGTATTATTGGCACTGGTAACAGCCTCTACATAAGGAAGTCCCTTAAAAAATTGGAAAGCGGCGTCACACTCTTTTTCCTTATTCCAATAAGCATTGGCAAGCGCCAGCCGTTGCGGGTTATACCCCATATCCTTGTTCAGTACATATTGATATTGCGCCATCACCACACACATAAGTCCGCTGATGAATGCCACACCCGCAAACTGGATGAAAAGCAGCGGACGTTTCCACCCCTTCTTACCCTCGGTGTAACGGCGGAATACCTGAGATACGGGAATACGGGCAAACAATCGCCCCGGCAACACCCCGCCCACTATAAACAATACGCCGATTACCGTCAACGGAACCCAAATGCGCTCCGGAGCAAGCAGTAAGGAGAGCTTTGCCGCAGCAGTATCCTCAAAGAACTCCCGAAAATTCAGCAGCACCAAAGCCATTAAGAGCAAGGCTGCCACAATGATGATGCCCGTCTCCAAAAGGAACATACCGAATATCTTACCGCCGCTTGCACCATTGCACTTATGCACGCCTACCGCTTTGGCACGATAGGTGAGCGAAGAAATGGAAATCAACACATAATTCAACGCCGCTATAAAAAGAATGGCAAAGCCGAGAACGCTCATGATATTACGCATCCGTTTCACACTCTCATAGTTCCGGTATGTATCGCGGATAGGCTTTACAAACGCCGTATATCCATATTTCGTTTTACTCTCTTCCGGACGGTACTTCTCTATCATAGCGTCTATACGTGCGTTCACCACCGACTTGTCCGCACCGGAACGGAAACGGATATATTCAGGATAACTGTCCCCGCCCTGCCATGAATAGTTACCGCCGGAACCTTCGTTCCATAAGGTAGGCATGGAGATAACGGCTTCAGGATTGACAGTAGCGTTTGCGGGCAATGCTTTATACGTGCCCTTCACCATAAAATCCTTCTCGTGATTGTAATTGATAGTCTTCCCCACCGGATCCTCTCCGCCGAATATCTTCTTAGCAAAGCGGTCGCTCAGGAAAATCACATCAGGCTGCTGAAGGTCCTTCACCGGATTGCCACTCAGCACCTCGATACCCATTGTCTGAAAAAAGAGCGAGTCTGCCACAATCTTTTTTTCATCAAAACGAATGTTGCCATTGTACAAGGGAGAATTTTTCCAGTAGCAAGTGCTGGTGGCAGCTTCCACCTGTTCCGGAAAATTCTCCAATATGGCGCCTGCCACAGGACCACAGTTCTGTTCTTGTGGCGGATACTTTTCGCCTTTGACGGTAAATACAGACCAGATTTGGTAAAGGTTGTCATAGTCTTTGTAGCAGGTATCAAAGCTCTGCTCGTATGCAACGCGGGAGAAAAGCAGGATACTCATCGTCAGGCTTAACCCCAAGGAGATAATTTTGATGATGTTCGAGCCGCGTCCCCGGAGCAAAGTTTGAATGACATAATAGATTTGTTTCATACTATATTTATATTGTTATGTTTTTATTTATTATGTTATTTTTCCTGCCTAAGATAATGCAGAAAGCGTGCCAAAACAGTTATAGCACTGGTTGTCAGCAAGTAGTGGACAGACCGTATAAGTATCAGTGTCTAATAATTAGACACAGCCTGTCCAATAATTAGACACAGCAGCCCATCCAGTATGTTCTTATATTCTTCCGTCTGAAAAGAATCCATGTCCTTTTGTATAGTGTTGCAGTGAAACAAAATCTCTTTTACAGGACAGAAAAACGGAAAATAGGACAACTTTTCTATTGAATGAAAACTCTACCTTTGCCCTCAGTTTTCATAGGCATACACTTATATACCAAGCTGATTAATATGATAAAGCCATATAATCCCTTACTCCTATCATTCCTCTGCCTGTTCATGGGTGGCTGCGACATGATAGACTATCACCCGTATGATGTGCGCATCAGCGGTGAGACCGACGTAAATGCCCATAACATTGCAGAGATAGAACAGAAATGCAAAGGCAAGACAACAATTAAATTCGTGACTATGGGCGACTCGCAACGCTGGTATGACGAGACGCTGGATTTCGTAGGAGAGATAAATAAGCGCGACGACATCGACTTCCTTATTCATGGCGGTGACATGAGCGACTTCGGTGTTACTGACGAGTTCCTTTGGCAACGCGACATTATGAACAAGCTCCACGTGCCCTATGTTACCTTGATTGGCAACCACGACTGCCTTGGCACAGGAGAAGAGACATATCGCGCCGTATTCGGCGACCCCAACTTTTCGTTCATTGCCGGACGGATAAAATTCGTATGCCTGAACACCAACGCTATGGAGTTCGACTACTCCCGCCCCATTCCCGACTTCACCTTTCTTGAAAACGAAATTACCGACCGTAAAGACGAGTTCGACAAAACCGTAGTGTCCATGCATGTCCGCCCTTATGCCGACCAGTTCAATAACAACGTGGCACGTGTCTTTCACCGTTACGTAACCGAGTTCCCCGGCATACAATTCTGTACCGCCGCCCACGAACACCATGTATTCGAGGAAAACCTCTTCGAGGACGGCATCATGTACTACATGAGCGACTGTATGAAGAACCGCAATTACTATATATTCACCATAACCCCCGACGGATATGAACGCGAAGTGGTCTATTTCTAATCAACCCGTACTCGCCGCCGTTATCTGCCTGCTGCTATTGTGGTGCGGCGCGCTTTCTGCGCAAGAAAGAGATACAGTGATTATCGTGAAACACGATACTGTCTACCTGCAACGCAAGCCTGATACCATTGTGACCGGCCGTACACATCACAGCCGTTACGACCGGCGTGTGCACCGCTATCGCAAACATTGGGAAGCCTTGATTCCCACACACACCAAAATACAGTTTGCCGGCAACATGGGTTTGCTGTCACTGGGTACAGGCTGGGATTACGGAAAACGTAACCAGTGGGAAACGGATATATTTCTGGGTGTCCTGCCCAAATATCAGTCCGATTGCACCAAACTGACATTTACCTTGAAGCAGAACTATATCCCCTGGAGCCTGCAAATCAAGGAAAGCCGGTTCTCGGCAGAACCTCTCACCTGCGGTATGTACTTCAACACCGTATTCGGTGACGAATTCTGGGTGAACGAGCCAGACCGCTATCCGAAAGGCTATTACGGCTTCTCGTCCAAAGTACGCATCCATGCTTTTCTGGGACAACGTATCACGTACGACATCGATCCCCGCCGCAGGTTTACGGCAAAGTCCATTACGTTCTTCTATGAACTGAGCACCTGCGACTTATACATAGTAAGCGCCTTCACCAACAAATACCTGAAACCAAGGGACTACCTAAGCCTGTCTTTCGGATTGAAGTTGCAATTGCTGTAAGTCCGCTGCCCGTATCTTAACTGTGATACGGTATGTATTATTCCGGTACTTCTCAATTTATTATTTCATCTTTCTCTCCTTCTTGAAAACATTCTCGGGAAAATGAAATATATTTGTCCTCACAAATATAAAAAGACACTGTTCTGCCATGAAGAAATCCGGAAACATTCTTATCGTTGACGACAATCGGGGCGTACTCACCGCCTTGCAACTGCTGTTGAAACCTTATTTTGATAAAATAACCACCCTTTCTTCACCAGTTACCCTTCCCGGCACCTTGCGCGAAGATACGTGGAAGGTAGTGCTTCTCGATATGAATTTCACGTCCGGCATCAATACCGGGAACGAGGGACTTTACTGGCTGCACGAAATAAAGAAGCAATATCCGTCACTGCCTGTGGTACTGTTCACCGCCTATGCCGACATAGACCTTGCCGTACGCGGAATAAAAGAAGGTGCAACGGACTTTGTCGTCAAGCCCTGGGACAACGGAAAGCTGGTAGAAACCCTGCTCAATGCCGCACAGGACACCCCTACATCCGGAAAGAAGAAAGCAACGGCTGCAACTGCCGTTTCTTCCATGTACTGGGGAGAAAGTTCCGCCATGCAACAACTTCGCATGCTGGTGGAGAAAGTAGCCGTTACCGACGCCAATATACTTATTACCGGTGAGAACGGTACAGGCAAGGAGATGCTTGCCCGCGAAATACACGCCCTCTCCACACGCCACCATAAAGAAATGAGAAGCGTGGACATGGGTGCCATTACCGAAAGCCTTTTTGAAAGCGAACTTTTCGGACACATGAAAGGCTCTTTCACCGATGCCCATGCCGACCGTCCCGGTAAGTTTGAGTCTGCCGACCACAGCACTCTCTTCCTTGACGAAATAGGCAATCTCCCCTATCATCTGCAAGCCAAACTGCTGACTGCACTTCAGCGCCGCAGCATTGTACGCGTGGGAAGCAATACGCCTGTCCCGATAGATATCCGCCTGGTTTGTGCCACCAACCGCCACCTATCTGAAATGGCGGATAAAGGAGAGTTTCGCGAGGACCTGCTCTACCGCATCAATACCATTCATCTTGAAATTCCTGCACTGCGAGAACGGCCGGAAGATATTATTCCACTGGCAGAACGCTTCATCACACGCTTCTGCAAGCAATATGAAAAGCCTGCTTTGCGTCTGGACAATTCAGCACGTGAGAAGCTGACGCTGCATCCCTGGTTCGGTAATATCCGCGAGCTGGAGCATGCCATTGAAAAGGCTGTTATTATCTGCGACGGCACATTTCTCTCTGCCGGATCGTTCCAGTTACAACGCAGAAACGAAGCACCGGAAACGCCCGTATCCACCCTTGAAGATATGGAAAAGCAGATGATACGCCAGACACTGGAGAAATGTGGCAGTAACCTCTCGGCTGTTGCCTCGCAACTGGGGATTACCCGGCAAACGCTTTATAACAAAATGAAAAAGTACGGGCTCTGAAAACATAAGAAGCATAAGCCAGAAATAGTATGAAGTATAAGAATATAAACCAATATTATGTTTTTCAGACTGCCGTCAGCCTGCTCATTGCCTTAGCTGCGGGAGCAATGTGGACTTTGTATTTTCTTAAAGCTCCGACATTGCATGGCTTTAACGCCCCTCTGTTCTGGGCTATCTTCTTCACCGTACTTCTTCCCCTGGCAATACGCCGGCAGCAACGGTTGTACCACCGCCACACCCGCAAAGTCCTTTTCATGCTTGATGCCATTGAAAACAACGACACCGCCATTCATTTCTCCGAGACGGACGGAAACGAAGATAGCCGTCTCATAAACCGTTCCCTGAACCGCGTAGCCCGCATCTTATATAATGTAAAAAGCGAAACTGCCCAACAAGAGAAATACTACGAGCTTATCCTCGACTGCGTCAATACCGGCATCGTCGTGCTGAACGACAACGGAGCCATTTATCAAAAGAACAACGAAGCCCTGCATCTGCTCGGACTGGAAGTATTCACCCACATCCGCCAACTGTCACGTGTGGACAATCATCTTATGGATTTACTCACCACCTGCCGTTCCGGTGACAAATTTCAGGTGGCATTCGGCAACGAACGCGGCACAGTAAACCTCTCCGTCCGCGTCAGCGACATCACCGTCCGCAAGGAACACCTGCGCATCCTCGCCCTGAACGACATCAACAGCGAGTTGGACGAAAAAGAAATAGACTCATGGATACGACTCACACGTGTACTGACCCACGAGATTATGAACACCATAACCCCTATCACCTCCCTTAGCGACACTCTGCTGGAACTCACCGAAGAAAAAATATCCAAAGAAGAGATACGCAACGGTCTGGAAACAATCAGCAGCACCAGCAAAGGATTGCTCGCCTTCGTCGATTCCTACCGCAAATTCACACATATCCCTACTCCCGAACCGACCTTATTCTACCTCAAAGGCTTCATCGGCCGCATGGTGGAGCTGGCACGCCATCAGCATCCCGGTATCCCCGTAACTTTCCATGCCTCCATCGTTCCCAACGACCTGATACTTCATGCAGACGAGAACCTCATTTCACAAGTCATCATCAACCTGCTGAAGAATGCCATGCAGGCTTTTGAGAAGTCCTCCTCTCCAGCAGAGGAAAAGCACATCCATATACGCGCCTATTGCGATGAAGCCGAAGCTGTATTGATTGAAATATCCAACAATGGTCCTGCCATCCCCCCGAACATTGCCGAACATATATTTATTCCCTTCTTCACCACCAAAGAAAACGGAAGCGGAATAGGACTCAGCATCTCCCGGCAAATCATGCGCTTGTCCGGTGGAAATCTCTCCTTGAGACCGGGAAAAGAGACAACTTTTGTACTGAAATTTAATTGAACTAACTAAATATTGTATTTGTTATTAATTATAAATACCTTTGTACACTAAGGTACAAAAAGCATTTATAATAAACTTTATAACACAATACTTATGTTATTTACAGCAGAAAACATTCTACTCGTAGGTTCTATTTTACTTTTCGTCAGCATCATCGTAGGCAAGACCGGTTATCGTTTCGGAGTTCCCGCTTTATTGCTCTTTCTGGTAGTGGGCATGCTCTTCGGCAGTGACGGACTGGGATTGCAATTCCATAATGCAAAAGAAGCGCAATTCATCGGTATGGTAGCCTTGAGTATCATACTGTTTTCGGGCGGTATGGACACTAAGTTTACTGAAATCAAACCCATCCTTTCCCCCGGTATCGTACTGTCCACTTTGGGTGTTCTCCTGACGGCATTGTTCACCGGACTGTTTATATGGTGGCTTTCGGGTATGAGCTGGACCAATATTCATCTGCCGCTAATCACATCCTTGCTGCTGGCTTCCACCATGTCGTCTACCGACTCGGCATCGGTATTCGCCATTCTGCGCTCACAGAAGATGAACCTGAAGCACAACCTTCGCCCTATGCTGGAGTTGGAAAGCGGAAGTAACGACCCGATGGCTTATATGCTGACTATCGTACTGATTCAGTTCATCCAGTCCTCAGGGATGGGCGTTTCCCAAATAGCTCTCTCTTTCGTGATACAGTTTATTGTGGGTGCCGCAGCCGGTTACCTGCTGGGCAAATTGGCCATCCTTATGCTGAACAGGCTGAATATAGACAACCAGTCGCTCTATCCCATATTGCTGCTGTCGTTTGTCTTCTTCACATTCTCCGTTACCGACTTGATGAAAGGCAACGGCTACCTGGCCGTCTACATTGCCGGCATGATGGTGGGCAACAACAAAATTATGCACCGCAAGGAGATCTACACGTTTATGGACGGGTTGACATGGCTTTTCCAAATTATCATGTTCCTTTGTCTCGGTCTGCTTGTCAATCCGCACGAAATACTGGAAGTAGCCGTCGTAGCACTGCTCATCGGCGTATTTATGATTGTTATAGGGCGGCCGCTCAGTGTATTTCTCTGTCTGCTTCCGTTCGGAAAACGTATCACTCCGACATCCAAGCTCTTCGTTTCCTGGGTAGGACTGCGTGGTGCGGTTCCCATTATCTTTGCCACCTATCCGGTAGTGGCAGATGTACCCGGCGCCGACGTGATCTTCAACATTGTATTTTTCATCACAATCCTATCTCTCGTCATTCAAGGTACTACCGTCTCAAAGGTGGCACGCCTGCTGGGACTTTCTACTCCAATGGAAAAGACAGGCAATGACTTCGGAATAGAGCTGCCCGAGGAAATCGACTCCGACCTGCGCGATGTAACCGTTACCCAAGAGATGCTCGACAAAAAAGGCGACACTCTCAAAAACATGAACCTCCCCCAGGGGACCCTCGTCATGATAGTGAAACGCGGCAATGAGTACCTGATACCCAACGGCACCCTAAAACTCCACGTAGGAGACAAGTTGCTCCTTATTTCTGAAAAGGTCAAAGAATAGGAAATTAAGGAGAACAGTCTCCATGAAAAAAACTTCAAACCACTTGCTTTGCATCACTATAAGCCCTATATTTGCGCAGTTTTAACTAAAGTGTGCAATTATACGAATGGAACAAGAACAACTGTTCATTGACTATATAGAACGAAGCATCGTACAAAATTGGGATAAAAATGCCCTAACCGACTATCAGGGAATCACCCTACAATATAAAGATGTTGCCCGAAAGATTGCAAAATTTCATATCGTATTGGAAAGCGCCGGTATCCGGCCCGGTGATAAAATAGCCGTATGCGGTCGTAACAGCGCCCATTGGGCAGTGTGCTTTCTGGCAACAGTGACCTATGGTGCTGTCATTGTTCCTATTCTCCACGAATTCAAGGCAGACAACATACACAACATCGTCAATCATTCCGAAGCCAAACTTCTTTTTGTGGGCGATCGGGCCTGGGAAAACCTGAACGAAGAAGCTATGCCGCTGTTAATGGGAGTGGTACTGCTGACGGATTTCACTCCGGTCGTTTGCCGGGACGAACGACTCATGGAAGCATTCGAACACCGTAATGCTATCTATGGCGCACGCTATCCCAAAAACTTCCGTCCCGAACATATCTGCTATCGCAAGGAACAGTCTCCTGAAGAATTGGCGGTCATCAATTACACTTCCGGCACCACCGGCTATTCCAAAGGCGTAATGCTGCCTTACCGCAGTTTGTGGTCCAACATAGCCTATTGTCACGAAATGCTGCCTGTGCGTCCCGGTGACCACATCGTTTCCATGCTTCCCTTGGGACACGTTTTCGGCATGGTATACGACTTTCTTTACGGCTTCTCGGCAGGCGCACATCTCTACTTCCTTACCCGCATGCCATCGCCGAAGATTATCGCGCAATCATTCTCTGAAATCAAACCGCGTGTCATCTCCTGCGTGCCTCTTATTGTGGAGAAGATTATCAAGAAAAACATCCTGCCGCTTATCGACAACAAAATAGGTAAGCTGTTGCTGCGCATGCCCATCGTCAACGATAAGATAAAAGCCGATATGCGCAAGAAAGCAATGGATGTTTTCGGCGGTAATTTTGACGAAATTATTATTGGCGGCGCTCCTTTCAATGCCGATGTGGAACGCTTCCTCAAGCAGATAGGCTTCCCCTACACCATTGCCTACGGTATGACAGAATGTGGCCCTATCATTTGTTCCAGCCGTTGGGAAACCCTGAAACTCGCCTCATGCGGAAAAGCCACTACCCGCATGGAGGTGAAGATAGACTCTCCCGATCCTCAAAATGTAGCGGGCGAAATTATCTGCCGGGGAACCAATCTTATGCTGGGATACTACAAGAATACCGAGGCTACCTCGCAAATCATCGATGTCAACGGCTGGCTGCATACGGGCGACCTTGCCACAATGGATGCAGACGGCTACGTCACCGTACGCGGACGTAGCAAAAATATGCTTCTAACCTCCAGCGGACAGAACATATACCCTGAAGAGATTGAAAGTAAACTGAACAACATGCCTTACGTATCGGAGTCTTTGATTGTATTGCAGCACGACAAACTCGTCGCCCTGATATATCCCGACTTCGACGATGCTTTCGCTCATGGACTCCAACAGGCTGATATAGAAAAAGCAATGGAAGCCAACCGAAATGAGCTGAACCTACTATTGCCGGCATACAGCCAGATAACCAAAGTGAAGATACACTTTGAGGAATTTGAAAAGACCGCCAAGAAGAGCATCAAACGCTTCATGTATCAGGAAGCTAAAGGCTGAAATTCTTAAAAAAGATATAGCAAAGGACGAAAATATATAAGAAGTGTTATAAAACATACTTTTTTTCTTGGATAGTTTGCAAATATCCCAAGAGTCCGTATCTTTGCAATGTGTTTTTCATAGTATTAGATTTAAGGTTAACAAAGGTTGGAGTACAGCGGTACTCCTTTTTTTATGTCTATACTTTTCATTCCTTGAAATATTCATTATCTTTACCTTAAAATAAAAAGAAAGGAAAGGAAAAGAAATGGATATACACACTTTCATCAGTAACTATCAGGAAGCATTCGGCATGCAAGCTGAACTCCCCATCACATTCTGGTACTCCGACCGATTGGAAGCTCCAACAGAGAAAATAAACGGTTGCTTGTTCAAATGCATGAAGTTAGTCAGAGAAGGAAAGAGAGTCAGCCTTAATGCAGAGACAATGGGCTGCGGTGGCGGAAAGTTCTACACCGGATTTACGGAAATGCCGGAACATGTTCCTAACTTCGTATCCCTAAAAGAAAAATATAAGAGAACTCCCGAAATGGTAACCGACTTCATTCGGGAAATCCAAGTGCCCAAAGCCAAGAAAAATTACCTGCATTTTGCACGCATAGACCGAATATCCTCTTTTGATGATGTGGAAGGCATATTATTCCTCGCTACTCCTGACATTCTATCGGGCTTGGCCACCTGGGCATATTATGACAACAATGCACCGGATACGGTTTCATCTCCATTCGGCTCAGGATGCTGTTCTGTTGTGACCCAAACGATTCTCGAAAATCAAAAGCAAGGAAGACGTACTTTCTTAGGATTCTTCGATCCGTCTGTCCGTCCCTGTTTCGAAGCAGACATATTAAGTTTTGCTGTTCCGATGTCACGATTCAAAGTGATGTACCACACAATGCGCGAAAGTTGCCTGTTCGATACGCATGCGTGGGGAAAGGTTAAAGAAAGGATACAAAAAAGCCCTCAAGAAGAAGTCTCTTCCAATCGTCCTGCCGTTTCATTCAGGATTCTGCCTGATATACAGCTACGTGAAGTGAGGATAGAAGACGCTGCCGCTATTTATCACGCCATCGATACACATCGGGATTATATGCGTATCTGGTTGCCATTTGTCGACACTCTGAAATCTACGACCGACGAAGAGGAGTTCCTAAAAGGCGTACTTTCTGCTCCTGATGACCGCTACGAACCTATATTCGGCATCTGGAACGAGCATAATGAAATCTGCGGATTAATAGGGTTTCATTTCTCCGACTTTGCCAATCATCGTACGGAAATCGGATATTGGCTCCTACCGGAGTATCAACATCGCGGCATCATGACCCAGTGCGTTCGCTGCTTATGTCGATGGGCCATTGAGACAAAAGAAATAAAGCGCATACAAATCCGTTGTGCCACAGGCAATGCGGCAAGCAATGGTATCCCTCTTCGATTGGGTTTTCGGCTCGAAGGGACGGAACGCGCCGGTGAATTGTTAGCGTCGGGAGAGTATACCGATGTACATGTTTACAGTATATTAAAAGAAGAAATAGAAGCATCATTCTAAAGAAACAAGTAATTTATGGAACAAACTATTCAGCTCAACGAGCACAATAAGCAGGAGTATCCCCCTATGCATACCTGCGAACACATCATTAACCAGACAATGATAAGACTATTCGGCTGTGGACGCTCTGTCTCAGCACACATAGAGCGCAAAAAAAGCAAACTGGACTACCGATTGACAGCTTGCCCCACAGAAGAACAAATCAAGAATCTGGAAAATACGGTAAACCAAATAATAATGCAGCATCTCCCTGTTACTACCGAATTCATCACTCAGGAAGAGGCAAAAGGACGTTTCGACTTGAAACGCTTGCCGGAAGACGCTTCAGAGACTGTACGCGTAGTAAAAGTAGGCGATTACGATGAATGTCTTTGCATCGGCACGCATGTTGCCAATACATCCGAAATAGGCACATTCAAAATTATCAGCCACGATTGGGATGGAGAGAACAAGCGCTGGCGGATACGTTTTAAATTAGTATGAAAATCAAACAAAATTAAATAAAAAGATAGTAATATTGGCATTATATAAGTAAAATAGTCAGCATCCTTATGACAAATAGTCAATAAAGTCAACACTAACCTATTGGCATGCAGTTTGCGATATACCAAGTGAACGACGGTTCGGAAAACAAATGATAAAAGCCGAAAGACGGACATCTGGAAACAACGAAAACCGAAGTTCAGAACAAACTGAATGTATAACTTTTAAAAGATAGGAGACTATGATTATGATGCCTGTAAGAAGAACTCAGAATTGGTTACCAAGTATCTTTAACGATTTCTTTGACAACGATTGGATGGTAAAAGCCAATGCAACTGCGCCTGCCATCAATGTGTTTGAAACAGAAAAAGAATACAAAGTAGAGTTGGCAGCTCCCGGCATGACAAAGGAAGACTTCAACGTTCATATCGATGAAGAAAACAACCTGGTCATCAGCATGGAGAAGAAAACGGAAAGCAAGGAAGAAGGCAATAAAGATGAAAAGAGAGAAGGTCGCTATCTGCGTCGCGAGTTTTCATATTCCAAATTCCAACAGACAATGATCCTTCCGGATGATGTTGACAAAGAAAAGATTTCCGCCCAAGTAGAAAATGGCGTATTGAATATCAATCTGCCGAAATTCACTGAACAGGAAAAAGAAAAAGCTAAAAGATTCATTGACGTGAAATAAAGTAACTGGTAATTAGGGAAATGCCCCGGTGCAATGTGATTGGCATCGGGGCATTTTTATAATATCATAATTGATAATCAACATTTGGCTTCTTTCCTCTTTCCTTTCAGGAAACGGTTTGTCAACCAACTGCGTATAGGCTCATCATAAAGTTTCAAGCAAGCATAAGCAAGAATGAAAGATCCGGCAAAGGTTAATATCATATAAGGTATACCCTCCGCCAAAGTTGCATTATTATTACATACCCATGCCGTATAAGTGTATATCAATGGATAGTGCGTTATATATACCGGATATGAAATATCTCCCAAGAACTTGCACATTTTAGTGGAACGTTTACCGGTTATTTTCCCTCCAGCTCCCATAGAGACAATCACAGGAAAAACAAACAGTATGCAGCAAGCCTCGTACAGCCCATTCATCCAGAAGTGATTTTCTCCACCCAAACGAGGAAAAGACAAGATCACTACAATCATCAGGCTACACCACCAGAAGGCACGTTTTTTAATGTGAACCAACCATCCCAATCGGAACAACAGCAGTCCGCCGAAGAATGGATACATCAATCGAACAATTCCCACATATTGCTGCCTCCAATTCAACGACCAACCGCCAACGATATCTCCTGTCGGTGCTGTGAGGCAATAATGTACCGTAAAACATCCGGCTATCAAGACTAAAACAGTCAAAGCTGTTTTGCTGAATCGACGAACAAATAGCGCATAAAGGATATTACCTATGTATTCAAAATAAAGCGACCACGCCGGAGCATTCAGCGGATGCATCTCCGCCCAACCGCGAATGTCCCATTTCAAAGGAAGCGGAAGTAAAGTGCATCCCAGCAGCATAACCAATAACATAGTTCCTACCGTTGTATTTTGGATGGGCGGGAAACATGGAGACTCCTGAAAAAAGAAAAATACCGCCCCTACGATACTCCCTACTATAACCATCGGATGCAAACGTATAATACGTCGTTTGAAGAAAGTGACGGTACTCATCCGGTTCCAACGATCATCATAGGCATAACCTATAACAAAGCCGGAAAGCATAAAGAAAAAGTCTACCGCCAAATAACCATGGTTGATAATCTGTTCCAAGTGATTGCCGCCCGCATGTGCTTCAAAAAGATGAAAAATCACAACCATGACTGCTGCTACACCACGAAGCCCATCGAGTATTTCATAATGCGGTTTCGAGGCAAGATAAGAGTTTTGCGTGTTCATTCAGATATTAAGATGTTTATTTAGCACGCAAAGATACAAAAAAAGAGGTACTTCAAAAAGACCGGACAAACAGTTACTCTAAAATATCTTCCTTATCTAAAGGCATATACGGTCCATCCTTCACTTCAAATATAGCGGAAGGTTCCAGAACTTCCAAAGTATGCCACTGCCCTTTCGGAATATGAACCCCATAAATTCCATTTCCGGGATACAGTTCATAGCGCTCCATCTCTCCCCCATCAGCATTGTAGAACATCACATTAATGTGCCCACGCAGTAGAATATAGGTTTCTGCTGTATGCCGATGCCGATGTATGGGCAGCACAGTCCCTACTTCCAACGCATTAAGCAACCGTTGTGCTTTGGCATCCAAAGTTTCATGCAAATTGAAGTTCATACGCAACCGTTCACTCTCTTTGGCCTGACCGGATACCTGATCCAGTAATTGATTGTCTATTATCATGTTGTTGTTAAGTAAACTTTGTACAAATATTTACGTCTAATAGTAGCACAACTGAGAATCAAATATTTACCTTACGATCCGCACTTATATGCTTTTAGTAGAACGCCACAAAGATAGTATTTTTTTTGTCTTGAAGTATTTTACCCTGCAATTCAACCGCACCGTAACGACTATTCAACCAATGCATCCTCATTTTCTTACTTGTGCGAAGAATTGAAAAAGGAAACACAGTAAAGAAAGTAAGATAGAAGGGAAATACAAAGTTAACATCCAATCATGCAAGAAGTTAACTTTATATAGTGCAAAGTATTAACTTCGTATCAATAGGAAATTAACTTCGTACAAACACGAAGTTAATTTCCAAAATCAGCTACTTTTCCTGTAACTTCTCACAGCCCAAATATTAGCAACTATGGCAAAAATCAGCAAGGCTCCTAATTGAGGAAACAGTTCGGCCAAGCCACCGCCGCGAAGATATATTGTACGCATCACCTCAACAAAATACCTCAATGGATTTATACGGGTAATCCATTGTGCCCATTCGGGCATACTATGAATAGGAGTAAAAAGACCACTCATCAAAATAAGGACGAGCATAAAAAACCACATGACAAACATGGCTTGTTGTAACGTTGCCGAATGATTGGATATGACCAGTCCAAAACCGGAAACAACCGGCAGAAACACCAGTGCAAAACATAAATAGTAAGAAACTGTCCGGCAGGTAAAATACCCTATAGCAACCAAGCGAGTACAAAACAAATGGTAAGCACAACAAAGCCTATCAGCCAATAAGGTATCAGCTTGGCCGCAATAAATGTGAATTTATTGACCGGTGTCACATTGATTTGTTCAATAGTCCCCGCCTCTTTCTCTCCCACTACATTGAGTGCGGGAAGAAAGGCGCAAATCAGCGTCAGCAACATAACCATTAATGCAGGAATCATGAAAAGCTTATAGTTCAAAGTAGGATTATAGAGGTTCAAGGTAGAAACACTGATACGGGGAAGCGGCTTGCCTGTTAATGCTTTTACAGGTACTTCCGACATCAGTTCACGAGAATAATCGCTGATGATGGAAGACAGATAAGAACCTCCCAGACTCCCTTTTGTTCCGTTCACCGCATTGGCTGCGACGAGCAAACGAGGAGCTTTACCGTTTATCCAATCTTTTTCAAAATCATAGGGTATCTCCAAAATGACATCTGCTGTACCCGCTTCAATACCGAGCAAAGCCTCATCGTAAGTAGCCGGAAGCGCTGTCAGACGAAAATAGGTAGAAGCTCTAATCTTGTCTACCAGGCGACGGGATACAACGCTATGATCGTTATCCACAATATTCAGATTTATATTCTTTATCTCCAAGTTGGCAGCCCAAGGCATCAATATCATAATCATACATGGAAATATGAAAATCAGCTTTGGCAAGAATGAGTTGCGGAGCATCTGCTTGAATTCTTTTTCTATCAAATACTTAATCATAGAGGTCTTTACTACTAATTGTTATAATTGAAATTACTTCATTCCAGCCTGTTCTTGAACTTCTTGAAACTAACGGTTATCAACAGAACCGCCATAACAGCCAGTATACCGATCTCGGTCAGCACCAGTGATATATCCACTCCCTCTATCATCAGTTTACGCACAGCCTGAATATACCAACGTGCGGGAATCACAGTGGAAATGCTTTGCAAAATGACAGGCATGCTCTCAACAGGGAATATCATACCCGAAAGCAACATTGTGGGCATCATCAGCATTAGTCCGGACACCAGCATAGCGGCTACCTGTGTGTGAGTAACAGTAGCGAAGAGCAATCCCAAAGCCAGTGATACGAATATGAAAAGCAGCGATACGACCACCAACCAAAACAGGCTGCCTGCAACCGGAACATGGAGCACATAGACCGAAAGCAATAATATCGTGATCAGGTTGACAAACGACAACACGAAGTACGGCACTGCCTTGGCAAGAATGATAAACAGGGGCTTTACCGGGGAAACCAACAACACTTCCATCGTTCCCGTCTCCTTCTCACGCACAATGGAGATAGAAGTCATCATTGCACAAATCATCATCAGAATAAGTCCCATAACACCGGGAACAAAATTATATGCACTCTTCATCTGCGGATTATAAAGCAACTTGACTTGAGGAACAATTGCAGATGTGCGTACTCCGGGCGGAAGCATTTCTTGTCCGGTCATGGATATGATATTTGCAGCATATCCGGCTTGCATGGTAGCCATATTGGGATCGGTGGCATCGGAGATTATCTGTACTTCTGCCTCACCGGTATAGAGATGATCCGAGAAATGTTCGCTAAAAACAATTGCCATATCAATATCGCCCTTCCTAAAAAAATGATCCGCTTCTTCGGGAGAATACAAGCTGCGGATAACAGTAAAGTACTCACTGGCATCCACACGATCGATGATTTGCCGAGTTACGACATCATTGGAAGGATCGAGAACGGCAACACGCACATTCTTTACTTCGGTAGTAATGGCAAAGCCGAAAAGAATGATCTGCACAATGGGCATACCCAGCAGGATCAGCATCGTACGCCGGTCGCGGAAGATATGGAAGAATTCTTTTCGGACAAAAGCTATGAATTGTTTCATGGTTATATCGCAATCTGTTTTTAAGTCTTATATCTAATATCAATCCGCCGTCCTTACAGCCTCACGAGCCAGCTGTTGGAAAACATCATCCATTGTCTCAACTCCGAACTGTCGTTTCAGCCTGTCGGGCGTGTCGAGCGCACGAATCACTCCATCCACCATGATAGATATACGGTCGCAATACTCCGCCTCATCCATAAAATGGGTAGTGACAAAAACGGTGATACCTTGATCGGCAGCCTGATAGATCAGTTCCCAAAACTGGCGGCGAGTAGCAGGATCAACTCCTCCCGTCGGCTCATCCAGAAACACAATCTTAGGATGATGAAAAATGGACACAGAGAAAGCAAGCTTCTGTTTCCATCCCAACGGCAGATTTTTCACCAATGTATCACGTTCTTTTTCCAATCCTAAACGTAGCAACAACTCGTCTGTTCTGGGAGCAATCTCCGGTTCGGGAATTCCGTATATACCGGCAAAAAGGCGAATATTCTCCCACACTTTGAGATCTTCGTATAATGAAAACTTCTGACTCATATAGCCGATATTCCTCTTCACATCCTCGGACCGGGTGGCGACATTGAAACCGGCTACCCTGGCTTTGCCCTCGGTGGGATGACTCAATCCGGTGAGCATGCGCATGGCAGTGGTCTTACCGGCTCCGTTAGCACCCAAAAAACCAAAGATTTCACCTTGACGCACTTTAAAAGAAATATGGTCGACAGCTGTAAAACTGCCAAAACGTTTCGTCAATCCGTCCACTTCAATTACGTAGCTCTCACAATTATCCGCTTTTTCGTGCATAAGTCCCGCAGGACAAAGGATGTCTGCAAACTGTTTCAGAATACGGTCGGGAGTATCAATACCACGTATCCTCCCTTCATTGATGAAAGCGATACGGTCGCACTGACATGCCTCGTCAATAATCGGAGTAGACGCGATAATGGTAATGCCCTGTTCCCTGAGACGGCGAAGCATTTCCCAAAACTCCTTACGCGAGACAGGGTCTACGCCGGTAGTCGGTTCATCCAGAAAAAGAACATCCGGTTTATGGATAAGCGCGCAACTAAGAGCAAGTTTCTGCTTCATACCACCGGACAAAGCCCCCGCACGACGATTGCGAAAAGGTTCTATCTGCCGGTAGATGTCGCGTACCAAATCATAATTTTCCTCAATGGTGGTATGGAAAACCGTAGCAAAGAAATTCAGGTTTTCTTCTACCGTCAGATCCTGATAGAGCGAGAACCGTCCGGGCATATATCCTACCCGCTCGCGAATAGCTTTATAGTCCTTCGCCGTATCCAGTCCGCAAACCGTAGCTGTGCCTTCATCGGCAAGTAGCAAAGTGGTGAGAATACGGAACAGGGATGTCTTCCCCGCACCGTCAGGACCGATGATGCCGAAAAGCTCACCCGGCTCGACAGACAATGAAACACCTTGCAAGGCTTCCACCCGGCCGTAACGTTTAAATACATTATTGACAGTTACTGCAGAACTCATACTGTTATTGAATTTTAATTATAAACGGTGACTTACCCCAACGCCGGCTGCATAGCATCAATCACTTGAACTCTACTCCTCCATACATTCCTATTTTCAGCATGCCGTCATTCTTCACAGCCACTTTAACAGCATATACCAGATTGGCGCGTTCATCCTTCGTTAGAATGGTTTTCGGAGTAAACTCGGAACTGTCCGAAATCCAAGTGACAACGCCCGGATATTCTTTCCGGACCTCCTTGCCATAGTCCGAATAGACCGTTACTTTCTGTCCCAGCTTCACCTCGGACAGCTGTTCGGAAGTGATATAGGCACGCAGATAAACTTGCTCCATATCGGCAACCTTGAATAGCGGGGTTCCCGGCGCCGCCAGTTCTCCTGCTTCCGCATATTTGGCAAGGACAGTTCCCGTCAGAGGGGAAGTAATATGACATTTCTTTAGTTGGTCCTGAATCTGTGCCACCTGAACGCCTACCGATGAACTTTGCCACGTCAGACTTTGGTCACTGTTCTGCAAAGTGGAGTTCTGAGCTGCGAGTTGTTTGCGAAGTACCTCAAGCAGCGATTCGGCGTCATCCAACTGTTTTTGATTAGCCGCACCCACACGAAGCAGATTGTGCACGCGGTCACGTTCACGTTGTGCCTGAACAATCTGTTCTTTAGTGGCCGCCACCTGTTTCAGAATATCAGGGCGCTGCCCTTCCACAGATTTGACATTCGCCTCCAACTGAAGCTTTTTGAGATAAAGCTGAACAGTATCAATGACACCGACTTCCTGTCCGGCCCTCAATGTTGTACCTTCTTCCACATCCAAAGTGAGTATCTTTCCGGTGGCTTCGGCAGAGACTATCACATCGGTAGCTTCAAAAGTTCCCGTAGCGTCATATTTCGGAATACCGCTGCCACAAGCTGTAAGAAAAAGCAGAACCGGAAATAATTTAAACGATTTCATATTATATGGTTTTATTGTTATTAGAAAATTCTTAATTATTCAATGTATATTTCAGTTGCCAGATGTTCATCAGCAGTTGCACTTCATGCAACGCCTTGGTTTGACGCGCCAAGTTCTCATTGGTTATTTCACGAAGCATATCGGTAACAGTCAGCGTCCCGTTTTCCACCTTAGCCTCAGCTGCACGACGGATATTTTCACGCAAACGGATGATTTCATCATCATCTGCCATTTTCCTGCGCATGGATATTACATCTGCATCCTGCTGTGTAGCCTGCAAGCGGGTATTGAAAAGGAATACATCTCTACCCGTTTCTATCTGCCGGCGGCTATTGTCTATCCTGCGGCGGTCGTTCTTTAAAGTATACAGGCTACCAAAGTTCCATGACATACGTACACCTGCCATATAGAACGCATTAAATTCATCTTTCAGCATATTCAATCCCGGATTGCCATAAGCGCCCTGTACAAACAGTCCGAAACGAGGCATCAGTCTTACATTCAACATAGCTTCCTGCACTCTTAGCTGTTCTCCTTGCGCATCGAAGAGGCGCAGTTCCGGACGATTATTTATTCCGTTTCCCATACCGTCCGAATCTTCCGGAACGGGCTTCTGTAAAATGGTCCCGGCAGGAATTTCCTTTCCAATAAAAGCAGAAAGCATATTTATGTATGCCTGGCGTGATGTCTCCAATTCGATACGGCGTTGTTTGGTATTGAGTTGCTCCACGCTGACGGCATCCAAATCGCTTTGAGTAGCTATACCGTTTATTATATAGTTTGACACCTGCTTATGTGTTCTTCCCAAATCATCCTGAAAGAGTTGATTCTGCTTCAGTTGTTCGTCCAGCAACAATATACCGAAGAATAGCTGGTTGATACGGTCGTTCAAGGCATACATATCTACATGCTGCTTTTCCATATCTACATCCGATGCCGCACGTGTAAGGCGTTTCCGGTTACGGATATCCCCACCGTCCCAAATGGTCTGTTGCAGTTCGAGCATCACCTGATACTGGTCTTTTGGAGCAGTCTTTATATTGACTCCCGGTATCTCGACAGGCAGTTCGGTTATATCACTTTGATAGGTAGCCTTACCCGACAGGGAAAACTGGGGCAAATATCCCTTTCCGGCATTAGACAGATCATATTCGCGTGCCTTTTCTATCAATCCATACTGACGTACTAACGGATAATTCGCCTGCGCCCCGCGCTGACATTCATCCAAGGTAAGCTGGGCATGCGCCCATGTAGCTGCAAGCAGGAATACTAAAGAGAAAATTGCTTGTTTCATATTCATATCTGTTTCTTATTTATTTTAGCCAATGCAAAGATAGAAGCATAACTTAGTATGCTTACAACCTATTTGTCCGCAAAGATGTTCTAATAGTACGGCTTTTTAATGAAAAAAGGAAAATATATAGATGCTTTATTATCTTTGCCACTGAATTATTCACTATTTATAGATATGGAAAAGAACAAACCTATAAACGTTGCACTAGATGATATACGTTACAAACCGGAAATCATCAATAATCTTGAATACCGATTTATAAATGATGATTTGGGTATGGTTATAAGTTTTATACAAATGGGAAGTAAATTATTCCAGATCAGGCAACCCTATCGTGCCAAAGAAGGACGGATAATTCGTGTTTTGCAAGGAACAGGACGAATTTCCATCAATCTTATCGAGTATGAGATATCTGCCCGTAAGATTATCATAATCCCCGACAATTCTTTGATAGAAATGCTGGAAATCAGTTCCGATTATGATTTTCAGGTCATAATGCCTGCTTACAATTTCCTGCCTGCCATGCCAAATTTTATTTTGTCGGAAACTTACACAAGAAACGGTATCATACTGTCACTTAATGAGGAAGAATGGACCCAAACAGAGCTGTTCTTTATTTTGCTATGGAAGGTACTTCATTCTTCACCTTATCGTCGTGAAACCGTACAACATCTCATTGTATCCCTACTTTGTAACCTCAAATATATTCACGAGCAAACACATACCACCTCTTCCCTGCGCCTTTCACGTCAGGAAGAAATATTCCGCCGTTTCATAGCCCTTGTAAACGAATATAGTAAGCAAGAACGTTCCGTCAACTTCTATGCCGACAAGCTATGCCTGACCTCTCATTATCTGAGCACCATTATACGTGAGGCAAGCGGACAGACAGTAATGCAATGGATCAACCAATCCGTTATTCTTGAAGCAAAAGTACTACTGAAGCACAGTAATCTGCTAATCTTCCAAATATCGGATGAATTGAACTTTCCCAATCCGTCTTTCTTCTCGAAATTCTTCAAGAGAATGACGGGAATGACGCCTGCCGAATATCAGAAAACATAATAAACCGGAAATAGTCTGTTTTTCCTTATCAGGATGTCATAAACAGAACAGTTTATAATGCTTATAAACCTTTTCTATATAGCGGTTACTGAGTAATTTTGTCACAAATTAATATACCTTAGATTATGAAACGAATTTATTGGATTTTAGCAAGCATTTCCTTATGCTCACTTACATCCTGCAACGGCAGCACACAAGATGCCAAAGGATGCCAAACAGTAAAAATAGATACGGTTATTTCCGCCAGCGGGCAGAGTTATTTGCAATATCCCGGAAAAGTGAAGGCGGCACAGGACATCAGTCTCGCCTTCAGAGTCAGCGGAACCATACAGAAAATATATGTAAAGGATGGCGCCCGCGTACAAGCCGGACAGTTGCTTGCCGAACTGGACCCTACGGACTACCAAGTGCAACTGGATGCCACCGAAGCCGAATACAAGCAGATAAAAGCAGAGGCAGAACGTGTGATGGCTCTATATAAAGATAACGGGACTACCCCCAGCGCCAACGACAAAGCAGTGTACGGACTGAAACAAATCACCGCCAAATATCAGCATCATAAAGACCAGCTGGGATACACCCGGCTTTACGCACCTTTCAGCGGTTATATACAAAAACGACTGTTCGAAGCGCACGAAACGATAAGTGCCGGAATGCCTGTCCTGTCTATGATCAGCAGTGGCGCACCGGAAGTAGAGATAAACCTGCCGGCAGCCGAATATATCCGTCGGGAACAGTTCGACCAATATTACTGTACTTTCGACATTTATCCGGAGCAGACCTATCTGTTGAAGTTAATCAGCGTAACTCCCAAAGCCAATGCCAACCAGCTGTACACCATGCGCCTGCAACTGCTTGCAGACAAACAACCCATCCCCTCGCCGGGCATGAATACAATGGTTACCATTCGTTGCGATAGTGACAGTCCCCGCAATCTGTCCGTACCCGGTAATGCCATTCTGCAAAAAAACGGCAAAGCCTGCGTTTTTGTATATAATCCGTCCGACAATAAAGTAAGCAGTCGCGAAGTAACCGTAGTACGCCTGATGAGCGACGGACGCAGTATCATCACATCCGATGGGCTGAAACCCGGAGACCTGATTGTTTCGGCAGGAATACACTACATAGAGAACGGAGAAATCGTAAAACCGCTGCCAGTTGCCAGCGAGACAAATATCGGCGGATTATTATAACATGAATGTACACTAAAATATCAGTAATATGGATATAAGTAAATGGGCATTTAAGAACCGTAACCTGGTCTACTTCCTGGTAATGGTCCTGCTTATCGGCGGAATTCTCTCCTGCTACCAGATGAGCAAACTGGAGGACCCGGAAATAAAAGTAAAGCTCGCCATGGTGGTCACCACCTACCCGGGAGCATCCGCCCACCAAGTGGAACTGGAAGTAACGGATGTATTGGAAAAGAGCATCCGCAGCATGGGAAACATAGACAATGTGGAAAGCTACTCTTACAATGACCTTTCCTTGATACAGATAGAGCTGACCACCATCACCCCGGATGAAGAAGTGGAACAATGCTGGGATATGCTGCGACGCAAAGTAAGCGACGCCTGCGCCTTACTCCCCGACGGGGCAAGCACCCCGATTGTCAAAGATGATTTCGGCAACGTATACGGAATGTTCTATGCACTGACAGGCGACGGACTATCCGATCGTGAACTGTCCGACTACGCCGAGCTCATCAAACGGGAAATCAGCGATATGGAAGATGTAGACCGGGTGGAATTGTATGGCAAACGTCCCGAATGTATCAATATCTCCCTGCTGCAGGACCGCATGGCAAACCTTGGCGTGAAGCCTGCCGAAGTTCTCGCTACACTGAACGGCCAAAACAAAACCACATACAGCGGCTACTATGACAATGGAGACAACCGTATCCGCGTGACCGTCAGCGATAAATTCAAGACTGTGAAAGACATCGGCAATATGCTGATACAAGGGCATGACGACGACCAGCTCCGTATGCGCGACATAGCCCGGATAGAGAAAGGATATGAAGAGCCCACCCGTAACGAACTGTTCTTCGACAGCGAACGGGCCCAGGGAATTCTTATCGCAGCTTCCGGCAAATCGGATATTGTGAAAGTCGGCGCCGCCGTAGAAAAAAAACTGGCGCA
>ENA-ORMC01000180-ORMC01000180.1-human-gut-metagenome-genome-assembly--contig:-NODE-180-length-30704-cov-6.04803_pt1 | contig 30704 bp, 28 predicted proteins | sample MGYA00243076_ERZ508842 | MGnify/ENA primary metagenome ERZ508842 (study PRJEB26277, sample SAMN04329816) | human gut metagenome | biome: human-associated habitat | host: Homo sapiens | place: USA... | reverse complement strand
TGCACGAATTGAGTGAGAAAATAGGACTGCATACGCCATTAACAACCTATGTAGCCCGCCATACTTACGCAACCGTACTCAAACGGTCAGGAGTAAGCGTAGCCTTGATTTCCGAATCGCTGGGGCACTCCGATTTATCCACCACTCAAATCTATTTGGATTCGTTTGAGAACAGCCAAATAGACGCAGCGATGCAGCACTTGTTATAGGAGTTTAGAGGTCGGCGGCCAATATGGTAACCGACCTCCTTTTTCCTATTATTCGTATATCGTGGCATCATCGACCGAGGTATTCGACAAGATTATCTATAATTAATTGCTCGCGTGTTACCAATCCTTTGGGAGGATTCATAATAAGTTTAGCCTGTTCGTCTGTTAATTGCTCGATCCTTTCCTCTATTTGAGCGTAAAATGCCGTGGGGTCTTTCGCTTCATGACCTTGGTCTATAATGTACCCTATCAGGTATTTTTTTGCCAAGAAGGTTTCACTGAATTTCTCTTGTGCTACCCGATACCAGTTGATGCTCCGTTGATACCATGCGCTATTCTCGAATGCTTTGGGTAATTTTTTCTCTTTTATGGCATTTACGAAATCGCGTGGTTTCAGTGTGTTCTTTCCAAGACACCACTGCGAGATAGTCGAGAGAGGATAATTCTTACGTCGTAATTCCAACGCAAATTCGAATACCTCGTTCTCTTTCATTTCAAGTGCCATGCAGGGTGCGGCCATATAGTCCGTGCCTTTCCATGCGGTGGTACAGATATTCATTTCTGCAATCAATGCCACGATGGACATCTCTACATTCAACGGCTCTGCAATCACGAGGTTGTCCAAATTCATCCCCAGTTTCAAGCAGGCCATCAAACGGTGCTGACCGTCCAGCACGGCAAAATAATTTTCGGTCTGTTCGTCTGGAATATCATTTCCATCCAGATCTACCAAGTGCCCTCCTGAGAGGTAAACATCTTCTCCTTTAACTACGGTGATGGGCGACAATTGCCCATATTCTCGGATGGATTTCACTTTGGCAGCAACAGCCTTTGCGTTGATTTGACGGTTGCCTTTGACAAAGGCGAAATTACGGTTGAGTTCTACGGAAGAAATAACTAACTGCTTCATATTAATCGGTGTGGGTTTACCTCCACCCACGAGGTCAAAATGGTTATTTATATAAGTATTAAGTATTTGGTATTAGTTATGCTTGTTTCTCAGCGTTAGGTCTGGCTGGTGAGCTCTTGCCAGCTCTCTGGCGGCGGTCGGATGTTGGCTTGGGCAAACTCCCATCATCGTTGCGTCGTTCGATTCGACCCTCGGCCTTTCGGTTCGGATGCTCCCTCCCAACCGAGAAGAGGGGTGTATGTCAAGGAGCGTTCGTTTGCGTTTCTGCCGTTAATACAATCGAAAATCATACATAACACATTGTGGCACACAATTATTGTCGGATAGCAGAAAAGTGTATTATTTCTGTTACCCCTTAATTTACAGCATAAAAAAGGACGGCTTATCGCCGTCCCGTTCCATCTAAACTTAGAGATTATCAATATAAACCGCTCCCTATGGTATGCCATTCTTCATCCTTGTATCGTTGCCAGATAGCTTTTATATTTTCATCATTATCAAGATATTTCTTATTCTCTGTATAGCCGAACATATAGACGATACGAGAGATTAAGAGCATAAGATTATATGAAACTTGGGTAGGATTTGTACTGCGTTTATCCTCGGCCTTGAATTGCTCCAGAAATGGCAGCAGACACGCAACAACAAAGGTAATTTTGTAGCAATCTTTCAAATTGATCGAGAAATCGCCCAAGCCAAACTCCACATTGCGTGACAGATTGGCATAGAGTGTGGCGGAGTTTTCTGCCAAAAGAGCACCCAACATCTGTATTGCCTCTTGTGATTCGATGGTTACACCGTGTTCACGCCCCCGCCAGATACGAATTTTGGCATCGGGATTGGCATGGAGATACTTGGCGAACGCTCGGAACTGGTCGAAAGCAGGTGCAGGAATCGCCATTACGTTCTCTGTTTTCTTTTGTGTAAGGTAATAAACAAAGAGCAATGCCACCCAGAATTTTTCGATGTCGATGCCCAATGCCTGTAACGAACGAATTACTGACGTGTTCTCCAAGAACTGCTCTTTGGTAAAAGGGAATTTCGACATATCCAGTTTTCCGTCCTTGTGTGGTACGATAAAATCCCCTGTACAAGCGGTATCGACTTGGTATTCCTTTCCATCCTCCTCAATTTCGTATGTAGGGAACATTCGATTGCCGATGCTATGCACATATTCATAAATTTCCATAAAACAGATAGTTTAAGGTTATTTTCAAAGGTAGCGAATTTTCCTGCAAAATTTCCTTAAAAAATAATGTTAAAATATTTGATTATCGATTAAATTATTTACATATTTGCATATCAATTCACAGACAAGGGTAATTCTTGTTTCTTCCATAGAGAATATGTTATTAGGACTGATAAGGACGGCAGATATGCTGTCCTTGTCTTTGGGCGATAGTCGCATATTTTTTGTGTGGGAAATGAAATTCCCTTATAAAAAGATATTTCACACACAGAAAAAATGCGGTGAAATCCTTTACCACATTTTTTGAGTACGAATCAAGTATTCTCTATAAAAAGAGTATTTCAGAATCAGAAAATGTGGAAGATTCCAATTAAAGAGATAGTAGGTTTTTGAATGACGGGATAGAGAGTTGCTCAAAACTGTCCTGTGCAAACTGCTCAAAAGTGTCCTATATATACAATACCTACTTATACACTACCTATTAAAGTCGTACCGACCATGTACTACCACATCAAAGACCGCAGGTGATTCGAGAACCGCAAACAGGCCAAAGAACATTACGGCGTAGCCTGCTTCCGAAAACTGCTACACTTAAAAGAAATCATATTTACGAACAATCAAAATTCCATTGCTAACGATGAATTATACAGTAATCCCCAAATCAATCGTGAACTTTCAGACGGGCAACAGTAAGCCTATTGATATTTACGTGTGAGCAACCATTAAATATTGCTCCAATCACAAGACCAACATATCCCATATAACAGAGGAAAAACTATCCTTACTGACGGAATTGGATGAACGGACCATACGACGGAGCATTAAACGGCTGAAAGACGCAGGTTATCTAACTGTGCATACCACCATTAAAGAAGATGCAGACAGAGGTTTTATAAAGCGCAATTCCTACTATATAAAGCCAGCAAACAAAGACTATTTCTTCCTCGATAATAGTTTCTTTAAGAGGAACTATCCCGCCAAGATTGCAGGGTTTCTGCTATTATTAAAGTCGGTATGCCTTAATAATACGGATACCATCCAATGACGCAACAGCCAAATTGCAAAGAGTATCGGTTTATCAAGAAATACGACAACAGCCCTCATTAAAGAGTGTCTGCAATTAGGGCTTATAAAGCAGATTGCAAAGGGCTATGAACTAACGGTAGACTGTTTTATCAATTCCTCTGTTAAAAAGACCAATGCAGGGATTTATAAGGAGATATGCGATTTCTGCAAGGTGAAAGGCATAACCGCTCCCAAGTGGGATAAACGGGCTATGTCCGTACTGCTTACAAAGTATAATGCAATAGGCTTATCGAGAACAGAGCCAATAAGCATAACCTACCAACTCGATAAACGATGCAAGAACCTACCCGAAAAGGTATCATTGCCATACTTTATTAAGATTCTGGATATGCAGGAGCAATATAATGCAGTTATAGAACAGGTAGAGCAAAACAAACTCGATAAGGAAGAATTCAGAGGGTTTGCATTTTAGATATACAGCCCTCATGCGCAAGCATGAGGGTTTTCCCTTTTAATAGGAGAATGACATATTTTGCAGATTATTTCATTTATAGGGACTTATAAAATTATGTCATTCAATTTTCTGTTTTCTTTTTCTCTTTAGATGGCGTGCCGCAGGCACTCAATCAATAAATAAGAGTAACATATTTCCTTTGTTCAAGATAATATTATAATTTTGCAGATATAACATACTGAGCATTATGGAGAAGCCAGATTACAGAGCATGGTTTGAAAGTACACGCGAAAGCAACCAAGCAACCATAGACCAGACAGAAACAATTTTTGAGGGATTAGTTCTTAAAATAAACACATAGCGAAAAAGTAAATTTGGGCAAAGCGTAGCGAATTAGCTGATAGAGCGTTCGTTACGCTTTGTTTTTCTATGGGACAGAGCCAACGAAATACCACCTCGAAGCCAAACGGTGCAGAAGTTCAGTTACCACCTCGTTACTCCCGTAACGGGTGCAGATTTCTCGCTAAATAGTTCTGTTTCTGCGTTTTGCGTAGATTTACATAGCTGTCGGTAACTCACTAATAACTAATTTTGTAACCAAAAAAAGGAGTGAGTTATGCGTAGTACATTCAAGGTATTATTTTACGTGAAGTAAGTTGCGATAAACAACGATAACTAAAAATAGGAATGCAGGGTGTAACTCAATGAGTTATGCCCTATTTCTTTTTATATCACTTTTCCTTGACTTTGCTTGTTATTCGGATTTTTATTATATATTTGTACCATAATTGTACCGACACTTAAAAGTAGATAATGTGACACCTATAAAAACAGCGGTATTGAGAATGAAGAATATAAGTAAAATGTAGGTTATGCCAGCAGCAAAATTTGAAATAACACGTCAATGCAAAGTTTGTGGAGAAACCTTTGTAGCTAAAACCATTGAATCGTGGTATTGCACTCCCAAATGTTCCAAGATTGCGTGGAAAAGGCGTAAGGATGAAGAACAGAGATTGCAAAGGTTGGACGAAGTGGTTAAGAAGATACCCAAGTCCAAAGAGTATATCACAGTTCCTGAAGCATACGCTTTGTTTGGCATAAGCAAGGAAACTCTTTATCGTTTAATTCGTAAGGGTACAATCCCAAGTGTGAATGCCGGAGAAAGGCAGACTTTACTATCAAAAGAAGAATTGATGAAACTCTATCCTCTCCGAAAGAAAACTCTCACAAAGCCAAAGCCTATTGCCAAGCTGTATAGTCTGGAGCCAAAGGACTGTTATACTATTGGCGAAATCACAGAAAAGTTTCTTGTGAATGAAAGCACTGTTTACCTTCATATACGCAAGTATTCCATTCCTACCAGACAGATAGGTAACTTTGTTTATGTACCAAAGAAAGAAATTGATAATCTATATAAAGGTGTGAAGCGATGAAGAAAGCATTAGTACATGAGTATCGATTAAATATCTCAACTAAGTAATTGCACAACGATAGAAATTCGCATAAATGCATACAACGTAGTACTTTAATTGAGATTTTTATCAAATAAATGTTTTTAATGAATATGGAAAAGAAAGACATATTTCAAGATATTCAAAACATACGAAGTTCCAATCCTGTAATTGTATTGGGAAGTGGAGCATCTGTTTCCTATGGCATACCAGGAATGGGTGTTTTAGCAAATGAGTTAAAAAACTTCTTTAAATCAAATCCATATTATGATACAGCTACTAATGATGTCGTTAGTGATTTCATAAAGCTTTTAGATTCAGGTGTAGGTTTGGAAGCTGCATTGCTGGATGTTAAGGTTCCTGAAATTGTTGAAGCAGATATAGTAAATATTGTCTGGAAGGTTATTATTGAATCCGATGCAAAAGTCTATGAAAGGTTTATAAGTGGAGAAGATATTAATCTAAGACAACTATTTGATTATATTATATATGGAGATCCGAATAAAACGCTAAATGTAATCTCAACCAATTATGATAGGATTGCCGAGTATGCAGCTTGTCAAACTGACGCTTACATTAATATAGGTTTTACTCACGGACTGATGGGAAAGTTAAAAGATAATATTATGCTAAATCCTAAAAAGCCGGAGGCTGATTATACTGGATTTATTAATATCTTGAAAGTTCACGGTTCCCTAGACTGGTATAGGAGAGATGGAATCATTTGCAATATCCCCAATTCTGTCAATATTCCATTAGGGTTTACACCATGTATCGTAACTCCAGGAACTAATAAATACGAACGTACTCAAGAGGAACCACATAGACAACTTTTATCAGCTGTGGACAAAATCTTTGAAAGTGCCCAAAACTATGTTTGTATTGGTTATGGTTTTAATGACAAACATGTTCAAGAAATGTTGCTTAAATATGCCAAAAAGAGAAAGGCAAAAATACTGATTGTTACCAAAGAAATTACAAATTCAATAAAAGTATCTATTATTAGTTGATTATCAGTATTATACGTTCTAAACGGTAGAAAAGTGACTGTGTGGATTCTATATAGATACGAAATGGCTAAAATTTAACGTATTTAACTTTCAGTTACATCAAAATTACATAGATATGGATTGGATGGAGTCGTTTGAACCGACTCCATAATATGATAAAACCGAAACAAAGAAGACCATGTAAGGGAGTGAATTATCAGCAGCCATTCCACATGTTATTACCTCCATAATGGTTCCGTTTCCCATCCCTGTGGAAAGCCGAGAGCTTTTAAGTCAATTTCGGGAAACCGAATGAACAACCATGTTATTTTGGATTGCATATCATTATTGGGTGATAAAACATTAAGAAAGTACTTGATGATGCAAAGATCAAAATAAGCACGCATGGAATCTGTTGGCAGTGTTATCCATTCTCCTTCTGGATTATTGGGAATTGCTGGCTGAATAGCATTCTGCTTGTTCCATACTCTTGAATGATGGCCACAGGCATTTCGAGTAACAGCAATAACCGTAAGCCATGACTCAAACACATTTATAGGTAAACCAAAACGTTTTGCTATGCGTTTGCGTATGCGATTTTGTTTAATGTTGCGATAAATGGCATTGACGTTTCCAATAGTAAGCAGTTCTCCTAAAATCCACGATGGTGGGTAAGGTTCTGAGTAGGTTCGTTTGAAATGGAGAATGAACTCCTCCTTGGATTTGCTATATTCCTTGGATATAGCTCGCATTGTTTCATTAAACTTTGAACTATCCAAGAAATAAGAAGAGTCAGTAAGCCAGAAAGGATTGCCAGTCATATCTGCTGTTATTTGCATCACCGCACGTCTGATAGCAATTTCAATCTTTTCTATTTCATTGAACATGAGCAGTCTCAGTTTCTTGTCAAAGCGATAAAGCATCATCACCTTTTTGAAAGCATAATTTCCAATAGTTTTTATTTGGGTACAATTAGAAGCATCAAACAATGTTAGGTTATCACAATTAGTAAAAGCCCCATATACTGTATTGCCACCATCTTTATACCCATCCTTAATAGTTATAAGTTTGGAGCCCTCTTCAAATGACACTATTTCCAATGAAGAACAATTACCGAAATAGGTGGAATTCTCAAATATCATTTACAATAAAACTTGGTACAGAGATTCCGCCAATACTTACTTACACTAAGGACGAATATTATACTCAACTTTTAATTTTGATAGCGGAAATAGTAAATACTTGAAATTAGTCGTTCCTGCAGGTTGTGCTGTTACATATCAAAGTGCAGATAGGTGGTCCAAATTTACGACCATAACGGAAATGTAATATAGGTTATGTTTTAGGCAGACTTGGGAAGATCATTCTTTCCAAGTCTGTCCTTTTATATTACTTGCATATTTCATAAATTTTTCGTATATTTACATCATAATCAAAGATTTAATCACAATATAAATTTTAGCTAAAATGAAAAGAAAAACACCAAGTATTAATTGAAAAACGGGGACAGAGACTATCGACGATGTTCAAATATCGTATATCTCCAAAGGGGTATCTTATGATAATATTTACGGCGTCTGTCTATTCGTAGGACGTAGAACTGATGACCCCACACCACGAGAGTTTCACTATATCTTTGAACTCGACATCGACCCTACGAAAGATATGACCATCTGTTTTCAGAAACGAGGTCGTTATATGGTAGGATTCTCCTATCTGCTAAATCCAAAAGCCGTAGAGGAGGGTTGTCTCGCCATTGTATTGCCCAACATGGTAGATATTCCCAAGTCCAATTGTATGCTTAATCTCTTTGAAGCCCATATAAAGAGTGATACGGTCATATTCGACTATACGACAAAGGAGGGCAAACAGAACGTATTCAAATTTCCACTCACGGGTTTTAACGAGAAATATTTAGAGCAGTTTATATAGATATAATTAAGAAATATGGGATTAGTATATAAAGACCTCATGGGTAAAATGGGGATAGATGATGAGGGTTTATTTGAACTTGCCTATTGCGAATTAGATTATATCTCTAATGAATTGCAAAAGATATATAAGTCTCCGTATATAAGTGATCTGAATAGCTACATATTATTCGCTATTAGGAAAATGTTGGATTCTTGGCAGTCAATTCATCTACTATGTGAAGATAGGATAGATGTTTCATCTTTGGTTACACTTAGTCGAATGATTGTCGATAACTATACTATATTACATTTCATCCATATTAACTCTAAAACGATAGAAGAAAGAGAATTAAGACATTACTTGTATGTTTTAGATGGGGTTGAAAATAGAATAAAGGAACTACGCAAATTTCCATCCTTGACTTTTGATCTCAATTATATTGAACAAACTGAAATAGATCAACTGGCCCAACAAATTGAAACAACTATGCAGAGTGATCTAAAGGCAAAAGATCAATTATTGAAAAAGATTAGAAATAATCCATTATGTAATGTTGATATGGAAAATATCATCCAAAGGCGTAATTGGAAATACAAAAAGTTAAATAATACGATAAAGGGAAATAGATTTTCATGGCTGGAATTATATCAACAAGCAGGAATTAAAAATAGTGTATCTCAATTCATATCTGGCTATATGTCTGAATTTGTCCACGGACTTTGTATGTCTAATATTGCATATAATACTCCTCCTTTTGAAAAAGGCCAAATCTTGAATATTAACACTGTATTTATCAATAAAACAACAGATATTATCAAAAAGTTATTCCAAAACGACCTTGCTAAAAACGATATTGATATTCGAAAATCAGATATAGCGACCTCATTGCTTTTAATGGTTACTCCTGAATATATTTCAGAAAAACTATTACAAATTGCAGATAAAACAAAAGCAACACAACATTCTTAAAAGGAGAGAGGAAAGAAATTTCCTCTTTTTTTCTGAACCGAGGTTGGGGTCGGTTGCAGAGAAATCCAATAAATGAATACGCTTAATTCTCTATCAACTAATAACATAATTGCTTATGAATGACACGTGTTAAATGCTTTATGTAGCACAAGGAATGAAATTTTACCTAACAAATTAAGAATCTGCAAATTACAAACAATTTGCAAGCAAGAAAATGTGATACAGAGTGTGTTACAGACCGATTTTTAAGGTATAAAACAGCTATTTTAACGCTTGTAAATAACTGATTATTTGCAATTTGCGGAAATAGCTCAGTTGGTAGAGCACAACCTTGCCAAGGTTGGGGTCGCGAGTTCGAGTCTCGTTTTCCGCTCTGAAACGCAGAGGACAATCGAAAGGTTGTCCTCTGCGTTTTTCAGTGTATTGAGGTCCGGATGAATGATCCTGTATCTCGTCTTTCGAGGGGCGGGAGTATCAATAAAAGTTTGCGAAATTACCTGTCGAAGCGCTGGTTCGAATTCTGTTTCCTTCTTCATGAAAAGATGGTTTATTATTCGGGAGAAGAGTTGATGCTCCTGCGTGATTCCAAATATATTATCAGACGGGATACGGATAAGTTCAGAGAATTTTTGAGGAAATGGAGAGTCCGTTGTTCCTGTTTGACAAGGCAATGGAAAGATTTTTGGCAATAAAAGAAAAACTCCTGCTTGTCACCGACAGGCAGGATATAATTGGATCCGGGGAAATATTTTGAGGGACCGAAGCCAAAAGCCTTTTATTTTCCGGCAGATAATGGCGTCTGTTTCATTCTCTTTCGGGAATTATCGCTCTAAAACCGACTGTTGGCCTTGGCCGACCAATTTCCCGTTTCGGTATTCGGTCGGAGAAATCCCGACATACTGCTTGAAATATTTGCCGAAGAAGGATTGGGTCGAGAAATTCAGTTCGGAAGCTATCTCCTTGATACTTAAGTCTGAGGAACGGAGCATCTGTTTGGCGTCGGCAATGACCATGCGAATGATCCACTGCAGGGCCGAGATGCCCGATTTCTCTTTGATGATCGCCGAAAAATAGCGGGGTGTCAGGTATTGTTCCTGGGCGTAGTAGGTTACTTCCCGTTCCATGCGGTGATTCTGGTAGAGTGAAACCATGAAATTCTGAAGTACATGGTTTTTCCGATCTTTGTGCTGCGGTTGCTGGGGATAGCGTGCGAAATAAATACTTAGTATCTCGTAGCAGAGTACCTCGCCCATCGCGGTCACCAATTCGCGGTTGATGATCTTTTGTTGTGTATTGGTGGCTGCAGTGCTCATTGTAGCGATTCGCCTTCGCAGTGCGTCGATCAGTTGGTCTATGTACATATATTGTTCTTTCGACAACGACAGACATGGATTTTCGTAGATGCAAAAACTCCAAGTGGGATCGAATGTTTTTTTTCTATTGGTCAGGATATAGTCTATATCGACTGTAAGCATAATTCCTTTCAAGTCCTTGCTTCGATGTTTTATCTGAATAGACATAAGAAGCGGAGAGATGTATATGTCGCCTTGATGGATATGGTATGTTTTATCTTCCAGAACGATGTCGAGTTCACCGCCTTGGCAGAGGAAAAGGCTACACTTATCCGTTTGCGAGAAAGTATAATCTTCGTCTTTGTCGGAAGCGAGTGGCGAAACAGTAGAAAATTTTACTGGAGATGTCATGGGTATGATTTTGTAAATTATAAATTGATTGCAAAATAGAAAAAAAAGGATATAAAGTACAAATATTCAGGAGGAATCTGTTTAATAATTCTACAAATAGGATAGTGGACAAATGGAATGAATAGTTCGATTCATCGTCCTCGAACGGAGTTGTAGCCGTGTTTCGAGCCGGAAAGAGTGCTTTTTCGATAATCATCCGTGTCAAAGGATTTTCGGTTTTCACTTCGTTCGACGGATAGAGCGCAAGCGGAACGACCGGAAGCAGCCCATATAAAGGCTGCCTCCGGTCGTCGGAAGGAGATGCTACGGGAGGAGGTTTTTCAAAAAGCGACGGATGGCCGCCCATACTCCTGTTTTGCGGAACACTACGGTCAGGAGTATTCCGAGTGCGATGCCGGTAAAGAGCGTGCGAAACAGATTGCCGGAAGATTTTTTCCGGGTCGTCGAGGCGTGTGTTTCATGCAGGAGGGTCGTATCGCGGACGAAGGAGGAAATGTTTCGCAGACCGGTATGGCTTGCGAGGCTGTCCGATTGCCGCTGCCGCCGGAAAGTCTGGTTTGTCAGCAGCCATGTACGCCGTTCCGCTCGGTCGCTTATACCGGTGACGACGAGCGAATCGTCCTGTTTTTCGGCTCGGATCGCGGCCCGTCCGCTGCGGGCGGTGTAGGCCGCACCCGGGGGAAGACGTTCGAGGTCTTTAAGCGGGATCGCCAGCCGGGTCCGGTCCGTCGGCAGGGATTCGGTCGCGATCAGCAGGGTCCGTGATGTCGAGTCGGACTCCTGTTGCTGTTGCCGTAGTTGTCGTACGAGGCTGTCGCGTTGCGATTTTTCGACGCTTCGTTCCGAATGTATTCGGGTCTGTATGTCCGAGGTCTGCGTCGTGGTGCGGGTCGTCGCACATCCGGCTGCCGTCAGGAGTAGCAGCGGCAGCAGCACGGGCCGTTTTTTTCGTCGGGGAGGTTTCATCGGTTTTTTTCTGGGTTTTGCGGTTGAAGTTTTTGCGGAGCCCTTCGACTTCGCGGGTGAGTTTGTCGATTTTGCGGAGCAGTTCCTGTTGGGCGACCAGCCAGTCGGCTTTTTCCCGGCGCAGGGTGACGTTCTCCTGCAGTACGTCGTTGTATTTTTCGCACAACAGGTCGATCGAGCGCTGCATGTCGGCCAGCATGTCGTTGCGGCGCTTGCGGCGGCTGACCAGCCAGGTGACGGCTCCGGCCAGGAAGCCGCTCGGCAGGGCATAGGTCAGTAGGTCGGTGATAAGTGTCGGGTTCATTTCGGTAGTTCGTGTCGAATGGGGTTAGAGAATGCCGGTTTCCCGAAGCCATGCCTGCACGTCGAACGACGGGCAGGCTTTGGCTGCCAGTTCGTTATGCCCTACGACGGCTGCGCCGGGAAATCGGGCGACGAAATCCCTGACGTAGTGGTCGAGGGCGCTCTTTTGCTGCGGAGTGCGGGTATCGCGGGGGGTCGTGCCGTCGGCGGCGACTCCTCCGGCGTATGCGATGTGGCGGCTGGTGGCGTTGTAGCCGCAGGCGCCGTTGGTGATCTCCCAGGGATCGACCGTGCGGTCTTCGTTGTTGGGAACGAGCCGTTCGACGCTGCCGTCCAGGTGGATGAGGTCGGTATAACCCACCTGACGCCAGCCTCGGCCGCCCTGGGAAACGGGGGCTGTGTGCCACCTGCGGATATCGGCGGCACTCACTTCGCGGCCGGGCGGCGTGGCCGTGCAGTGGATGACGAGTCTTTCGAGTTTTGCCATAATAAAAAAGTGTGAAAGGGGTTGGAATCGGGGCGATGACCGGATTCGGACGGGAGTGGATAAGGTTCCGCCCGAGGAGACGGGAGAAGGTAGCCCGTTTCGGATTGGGTCGGCGAAGCGCAGGACTTCGGGGCGGGGTGACGGTTTCCGCTTTTTTCGGAAAAGCGGGGAGAGGCCGATGGGTGTTTGCAAAGATAACGGGAGACGCCCCGGAATACAAATCGGAGGGACATCCTGCGGCTTTTCGGCGGCATGATGTCGGTTTATTCCGTTGCGATGCGGCGGATTTCCGGTTTTTCGGATTATCTTTGAAACGGTTCGACGGCTCGGGATATGAAATTTCCGAAATGCACGTTTGTTGTTCGATATGAAACGTAAAATAATTCGCACTATGATCGTTTTCCTTGCAGTCGCGGCTCTGTTGGTCGCGGCGATCGCTCTTTTTATGAATCGACCCGAATTCGGACGTGCTCCGCGCGGGGAGCGGCTGGAACGGATCTGGCGTTCGCCCAATTACCGCGACGGCGCTTTCCGCAACCGGCATGCGACGCCGCAGCTCACATCGGGAAAGGGCTGGTGGGCTACGATGTACGACTTCCTTTTCGAGCGTAAGGAGCGCAATCGTCCCGATCATGCGCTGCCTGCAGTGAAGACCGACCTGAAAGCGCTCGATCCGAAAGAGAACCTGCTGGTCTGGTTCGGCCACTCCTCCTACCTGATTCAGGCAGACGGGCTGCGTATTCTGGTCGATCCCGTTTTCGAAACGGCTTCGCCCTTGCCGTTTTTCAACAGACCTTTCGAGGGGACCGATCTCTATAAACCCGAGGATATGCCTGGGATCGACCTGCTGGTCATCACACACGACCATTGGGACCATCTCGACTACGGCACGGTAACGAAGCTGCGCGACCGCACGGGCCGTGTCGTCTGCCCGCTGGGTGTGGGCGAGTATTTCGAATATTGGGGTTTCGATCCGCAGCGGATCACGGAGCTCGATTGGGGCGAACAAGCTGCGCTCGGCGGCGGCTTTACGGTATATTGCCGTCCCGCGAGGCACTTTTCCGGACGTACGTTTCGGGCGAACCGGACGCTGTGGGCTTCGTTCGTCGTCGAAACTCCGTCGCAGCGGATTTTCCTCGGCGGCGACGGCGGGTACGATACCCATTTCGCCGACGTCGCACGCGAGTTTCCGAATCTGGATGTCGCCGTGCTCGAAGACGGCCAGTACAGCGAGGATTGGCGCTATATCCACATGCTTCCGGCCGATCTGAAGCGGGCCGTAGAGGACCTCGGCGCCCGGCGGGTTTTTCCGGTGCACAATTCCAAATACGCTCTGGCGCGGCATCCCTGGGACGAGCCGCTGAACAATGCGGCTGCACTCGCGGCGGAGAATCCCGAGGCGGGGATCGTGCTGCCGCGAATCGGCGAGCCGGTACGTTTGGACCGGTGCGAGACGCTGCCGGGCAGGTGGTGGACAGCTCCCGAAAATTGAAAGAGAGCGAAGATCAGCCTTCGCTCTCTTTTTTTATCTTTCTCCGGTATTCCCGGCGCTATTTTTTGCCCTGATTGGCTACGGCTTCCATCAGCTTGCGGATCTGTTCGGGATCGCCCAGAAAGTAATCTTTCACCAGACGTAACTTGTCGTCGAATTCGAAGACGTATGGCACGGCCGTCGGGAGGTTGAGTTCCGAGATCGCCGCGTCGGAGATGCCTTTCAGGTGTTTGATGATACCCCGCAGGCTGTTGCCGTGCGCTACCACCAAGATTTCGTCGTGAACGGACAGTTCGGGGAAAATCACGCATTGCCAGTAGGGCAGCGCCCGTTCGATGGTTTGCTTGAGCGATTCGGTGCGGGGCAGCTCCTCGTCCGGGATCCCGGCGTAGCGGGGATCGAAGCGCGGATTGCGGGGATCGTCTTCGGCCAGCGGATCGGGTGCGACGTCGTAGCTGCGCCGCCAGATGTGCACCTGCTCTTCGCCGAAGCGGGCCGCCGTTTCGCTCTTGTTGAGCCCTTGCAGTACGCCGTAATGTTTCTCGTTGAGGCGCCAGTTTTTCTCGACGGGGATCCATTCCTGATCGAGCCGGTCGAGAACACAGTTCAGGGTCCGGACGGCCCTTTTCAGGTAGGAGGTGTAGGCTTTGCCGAAACGGAATCCTTCGGCTTTGAGCAATTCTCCGGCTTTGAGGGCCTCTTCGACGCCTTTGTCCGTGAGATCGACGTCCGTCCATCCCGTGAAGCGGTTTTCGCGGTTCCACGCGCTTTCGCCGTGCCGCAACAGTACGATTTTTTTCATGGTATGATCTGTTTTTATTTGTATTTCACTTCGTTGAGGCACTCTCCGTGGGAGAATGCCTGAATGTTTTCGAGGGTCGTGCGGGCGATGTTGTCCAGCGCCTCGCGGGTGAAGAATCCCTGGTGGGAGGTGAGGATCACGTTGTTGAAGGAGAGCAGGCGTGCCAGCATGTCGTCGTCCATGATCCGGTCGGAGGTGTCCTGATAGAAGTAATCCGCCTCTTCCTCATAGACATCCAGCCCCGCCGCTCCGATCTTTTTCTCCTTGAGTCCTTCGATCAGGTCGCTCGTGCGGATCAGCTGCCCGCGTCCCGTGTTGATGATGATGACCCCGTCTTTCATTTGACCGATGGCTTCGGCGTCGATCATGTGGAGGGTTCGGTCCGTGAGGGGACAGTGCAGCGAGATGATGTCCGAGCGGCGGTAGAGTTCGGTCAGCGGAACGTAGGTCATACCTGATTCCCGGGCGAACGCCTCGTCGGGGCAGGGGTCGTAGCCGAGGACCTCCATCCCGAAACCCCGCAGGATGCGGATGAGGGCACGGGCGATTTTTCCCGTGCCGACGATGCCGGCCGTTTTGCCGTGCATATCGAAGCCGAGGAGGCCGTGCAGGGCGAAATTTCCGTCCCGGGTACGCCAGTAAGCGCGGTGTACCTTCCGGTTGAGCGAGAGCATCAGTGCCACGGCGTGTTCGGCCACGGCATAGGGCGAATAGGCCGGTACCCGGACTACCGTGATGCCGTGCTCGGCGGCGGCTTTCAGATCGACGTTGTTGAAACCCGCGCAGCGCAGGGCGATCAACCGTACGCCCATGCGGGCCAGCTCCCCGACGGTTGGAGCATCGGCCGAGTCATTGACGAAGATGCAGACCGCATCGGCGCCTTGTGCCAGGGGTACGTTGTCGATGTTCAGGTGGCTGCGGTGGTATTTGATCCGTATCCCGTAGTCGGCGTTGATCCGGTCGAACGATTCGCGGTCGTAGGGCTGTGTCCCGAAAAAAATGGTTTTCATGGCGTATATTTCATTTAATTATAACGTTTTTGTCGAGGCGGTATTATCCATTCCGTTCACGGATTGTGCCAAGAGCGGGAGATTTGCCGCACAAACCGTATCGAAAGCGATACGTCCTTCGTTCGGTTCGGATTTCGAAGCACTCTGTCTTATGGCACTTTTTTTGTCCCGTTTATTTCCTGAATAAACATGCAATGAGGAATCCGAGAGAACGCATACGCAACAGTCGAGGGTATAAATGGTGGATTTTGAGCCTCGTGATGCTCGGGACTTTCATGGCCGTGATGGACGTGACGGTCGTGAACGTCGGCCTGCCGACCATTATGTCGGTATTTCACATCCCCATTTCGACCGCCGAATGGGTCATTACGGCCTATATGATTACCATGACGCTCATGCTGCCTTCGGCGGGTTGGATCGCCGACCGCATCGGCAACAAACGGATGTATATTCTGGGGTTGGTGCTCTTCACCTTCGGATCGTGGCTCTGCGGCCGCGCCGGGAGCGATATGTTCCTGATTTCGGCCCGTGCCCTGCAAGGCTTCGGCAGCGGCATCATCCAGTCGCTCGGCCTGGCGATCGTCACCCGGGAGTTTCCTCCGCAACAGCGGGGACTGGCCCTGGGGTTGTGGTCGGTGGCGGCCGCCGCTTCGATCTCGTTCGGTCCTCTGATCGGCGGTTATCTGGTGGACGATTACAGCTGGCACCTGATCTTCGATGTCAATGTTCCTGTGGGACTGGCGGCCATTCTGTTTGCAATTTTTATCCAGAAGGAGTGGCGCGGTGCCCGTGCGGGCAGTTTCGACTGGCCGGGTTTCCTGTGCGTGGTCTGTTTCATGCCCCTTTTGATCTTCGCACTGGCCCGAGGCAATTCGCCTTTGAATCCCGAGGGGTGGAGTTCGCCGGAGGTGATCGGATGTTTTGCGGTTGCGGCTGCGGCACTCATTGTCTTTATCGTCCGGGAGCTGCGGTGCGAAAATCCGCTGTTGAATCTGAAACTGCTCGGCGAACGTAATTTCGGCGTTTCGATGGCCGTGCTGGCGATCTTCGGTATCGGCATGCTGGGCGGTACCTACCTGCTGCCGCTTTACATGCAGAAGGGGCTGGGCTATACGGCGATCATGGCCGGCAGCGTTTTCCTGCCCGTCGGCCTGATCCAGGGCGTGCTTTCGACCTGCTCGGGATTCCTGACCCGCTATATCAAGCCGCTCTTTATCGCCGTGACCGGCATCCTGGTCATGACGTTGAGTTTCTATTTCGCCAGCCGGTTTACTCTTCATACTACGCATGCACAAATCATGTTGGTACTCTATCTGCGCGGTTTCGGCATGGGACTGACCTTTGCCCCGCTGAACGATTTCTCGCTCATGAATTTGAGCCAGCGCGATATGGCTTCGGCGGCCGGCATCTCCAACAGCATCAAACAACTCTCGGGCAGCGTCAGCATCGCCCTGCTTACCGTTATTCTGACCGGCCGTACGGCGTTCCATTCGGCGCAGGGCGGACTCTCTTCGGCGGAAAGCTACGTGGCCGGTATCTCCGATGATTTCCTTTTCGTCACATTCGTTTCGTTGGCCTCGGCACTGCCCTTCCTGTGGCTGTTGCGCCCGCGCCGCAAGGCGGCTTCGTTTAAGAGCGAAGGAACGGGCACCTGACGGGTTTGCTTTTATCGCCTTGAATCCCTATTTTTGTCCGGGGGAATCGTCTTTTCCCGGAGGATTTTGAAAAACGATCAGCAGACATACGTTCCCGATCCCGAGGTCGCTTCGCGGCTCCTGGAGTGGTACGGCCGCGAGGGGCGCGACCTTCCCTGGCGTCGCACACGGGACCCTTACCGGATCTGGATTTCGGAAGTGATCCTGCAACAGACCCGCGTGGCGCAGGGTATGTCCTATTATCATCGTTTCCTCGAACTGTTCCCTGACGTCGCGGCCCTCGCTTCGGCTCCCGAAGATCTGGTTCTCAAGTGCTGGCAGGGACTCGGCTACTACTCCCGGGCCCGGAACCTGCTGGCCGCAGCCCGGCGGATCGTGGAAACGCACGGCGGCGTTTTCCCGACGGACTATGCCGACGTGCGGGCATTGCCCGGCGTGGGCGACTATACGGCTGCGGCGATCTGTTCGATCGCCTACGACGAACCCTGTGCCGCACTCGACGGCAATGTCTTTCGGGTGCTTTCCCGCCTTTATGACCTCGATACGCCCATCGATACGACTTCCGGAAGGCGGACGTTCGCTGCGTTGGCCGATTCGCTGATCGACCGGCAGCGGCCGGGACTTTACAACCAGGCCATTATGGATTTCGGGGCTCTTTGCTGTCTTCCGGCACAGCCCCGCTGTACGGAGTGTCCTTTGCGCGACCGTTGTCTGGCTTTTGCCGCCCGTACGGTCGATGTCCGCCCCGTCAAACAGGGGCGTACGGCTGTCGAACCCCGCTATTTCAACTACCTGCACGTCGAATGCGGCGATGAATTGGTGTTGCGCCGACGGGGTGCCGGCGACATTTGGCAGGGGTTGTACGAATTTCCGCTCATCGAAACTCCCGAACCTGTGGAATATACGGTGTTGGCCGCGATGCCGGAGTTTTGCGCTCTCTTCAAAGATGCCGGGGCGGTAGGCCTTGCCGGGACCGTCACGATGCCCGTGCATCAGCTTTCGCACCGGGCGATCCACGCTGTTTTCTACCGGATCGTCGTGGAGCGCTGGACGCCCTCCTTGCGCGAAATGCTCGTTATTCCGCGTGAAATCCTCGGCGATTACGCCGTTTCCCGTCTTACGGAGCGTTATTTATCCCGCTGATTCTTCGTTTGTGCGTTTGCGGCACACGGTTTGCCGTTTGATCGACGTGAAACCTAACGAAGAAAACGAGATAAATTATGTTTACAGGTGTACAATTCACGCACTTCATCCAGGCGAACCCGGCGCTGGCCGTCTTTCTGACCGTTGCGCTGGGGTTTTTGCTGGGTAAGCTGCGCATCCGCAGCTTTTCGCTCGGAACGGTAACCAGCGTGCTGCTGGTGGGCGTGGTCGTCGGGCAGCTTCGTATCGAGATTCCCGAACCGGCCAAAACCCTTTTCTTCCTGATGTTCCTTTTCGCCGTGGGGTATGCGGTCGGCCCGCAGTTCTTCCGGGGGTTGAAGAAGGACGGATTGCCGCAGGTGGCCTTCGCCGTCGTAGTCTGTTTGCTGTGTCTCGGCTCGGTGTGGCTTTTCTCCTGGCTGATGGGCTATACGCTTTCGCAGGCTGCGGGGCTGCTGGCCGGGTCGCAGACGATGTCGGCCGTGCTGGGCGTGGCGACCGATACGATCCGCGAACTGCCGGGCGGAGCGGAAACCGATCTCAGCTCGATGCCTGTTTGCTATGCGGTGACTTACATCTTCGGTACGGCGGGTTCCGCCTGGGTGCTGAGTTCGATCGGACCCCGGTTGCTGGGCGGCGTGGCGAAGGTGAAGCAGTCGGCGCGTGATCTGGAGCAGAAGATGGGCGAAGACCTCAGCCTGAAGGCCGGATTCGACCCGGCGGCCCGGGAGATCGTTTTCCGGGTTTTCAGCGCCGATAACGAATGGTTCGAGGGCGGACGTACCGTCCACGAATTCGAAACCGTCATGCAGCGCGACGAAAAGCGTATTTTCGTCGAACGGCTCTGCCAGCAGGGGAAGGTCGTCGATGAGGTGACACCCCGGACAGTGATCCGTCCGGGCGATCAACTGGTCGTCAGCGGCCGCCGCGAATACGTCATCAGCGAAGAGAAGTGGATCGGTGCCGAAGTGTCCGATACGACACTGACGAATTTTGCCGTTCAGGTCCTTCCTGTCGTGGTCAATCGCAAGGGGGCTGCCGGGGAGAGGATCGGAAAGGTCTTGTCGGCTAAATTTATGCACGGGGTCAATATCCGGTCCATCGTGCGGGCGGGTGTGAAGATCCCCGTGCGGAGCGGTGCGAAACTGGATGCCGGCGACCGAATCGAATTGGTCGGGCTGCCGCAGGACGTGCGACGTGCCGCCGCACAGTTGGGTTTCAGCGATCCGGTGAAGACCGAGAGCAGCGTTCCGTTGTTGGGGCTGGGTATCTGTCTGGGCGGTCTGATCTTCGGATGGATGCTGGTGGCCAAGATAGGGGCGATTCCCCTGAGTCTGACCGTGAGCGGCGGCGTGCTGCTCGCAGGTCTTTTCTGCGGCTGGGCCCGTTCGCGGCGTCCGACTTTGGGAGGCATTCCCGAACAGACCGTGTGGTTCATGAACAATATGGGACTGAATACTTTCATTGCGATCGTCGGCATTTCGACCGGACCGTCGTTCGTCGCCGGTTTTCAGCAGGTGGGCTGGAGCCTTTTCCTGGTGGGGGCCGGTGCCACGACTCTTCCTCTGGTGCTGGGCGTGTTGATCGGCCGTTACCTGTTCCGTTTCAACGATGCCCTGACGCTCGGATGCGTCGCCGGAGCGCGAACGACTACGGCGGCTCTCGGTGCTGTCGAGGATACGATCGGCAGCAATGTCCCCTCGCTGGGATATACCATCACTTATGCCATCGGCAATACGCTGCTCATCATCTGGGGCGTGGTGCTCGTGTTGCTGTTGGCCTGACGGAGCCGGTCGATGATTCGGGCGGGTCTATGGTTTTCCATAGATCCGCTTTTTCGTGGTGCGAATCGCTAAAAGCGGATGAATCCGGCGGATTTTTGAAAAAAAATTGATTACTTAGCATTCTCTTTTAACGATTGCGACGATGAGTGCGAAACTGGCGAAGTACGACCGGTTGTACGAACAGATCAAGGGCTATGTACAGACGACCGACGACATTTGGGCACGGCTGGCCACGATGGAGGCCGTGCTGCATCATAAGATGCAGACTTTTTTCTGGACAGGGGTGTATGCCCTTATCGACGACGAACTGATTGTCCGCTCGTACCAGGGGCCCGTTGCCTGTCAGAAGCTGCGGCATCATACGGGAGTTTGCTGGGCGGCGGTCAGCACGGGAGAAACCGTAATCGTGCCCGATGTGGAGCGGTTTCCGGGACATATCGCCTGTAATTCGAAATCCCGCAGCGAGATCGTCCTGCCGATTCGGGACCGGGAAGGGCGTGTGTTCGCCTGTCTGGATGTGGACAGCGACCGGTTGGATGCGTTCGACCGGGAGGATGAAGAGGGGCTGAAAAAGATTCTCTCCCTGCTTTTTGATTAGGCGGCGCTCCTGCGTGGGCGGCGTATCGTATCTTCATCATCCGCGAAATCCGGTGCGTTTTTCAGCGATTGCCGTATAAAATAAACTCCGCCGAAGCGGAGTCCGAGCAGATTCGGCGCTGCGTCGGCTCGATTATTTTTGTACCGGACAGGAGGCGGTTCGGCGATCTTTATGTGCGAGTCCGTACGATTGAATTGTTCGCCTTTTTCTGATCCTTGTACAAAAAAATCCCGCTGTATTTTACAGCGGGATTTTTTTGTATTTGGCATTTAGCGGATTACCGTTACGCGGTTCTCCTGTTCGGTCTTGAACGGAGATTTGGTGTCGCTGTAACCCTTGTACTGCAGGTTCTCGGCTTTTACGCCTTTCGAGATCAGGTAGTCGTAAACCTTCTTCGCACGCTGCTCGGCCAGGCGGGTATTCACGGCCTTCGAACCGGTTTGGGGATCGGCATGGCCTTCGATCACGTAAATCTTGTTTTTCGGCGCATTCTTGATTTGGGTAGCGATGATGTCCAGGCGGAGTTTCTCTTTCGGACTCAGCTCGGTCTGGCCGATGTTGAAGAAGGTGATGCCTTTGCTGGTCAGATAGATGTCATCGGTGTAGGCATTGCCGTCGAGCTGGTCGGCCGGAATAGGATTGGGACCCCACTTCGCCATTTCGGCAGCTTTCTTTGCGGCAGCAGCCTCGGCAGCGGCTTTTTTCGCAGCTTTGTTTGCTGCAGCCAGGTCATTGGCTAATTCGGCATTGTCGGCCTGTACTGCGGCCAAAGCCAGATCACGGTCAGCCACGGCAGCCTGGTAAGCCATCACATCCGCTGTGGTGTAGGGGGAAGGCTGTTTGAAGCCAGGGCGGTTGAAACGGTACGGAAGGCTGGTCGTGGCACTGTAAGCTGCGGCCACTTTCTGTGTTCCCGAATTCAGGATTGAGGGCATGTTGCTGCTGGGCAGCATCCAAGCCTTGAGTTCCAGTTCGATGTCCAGGGCCGGGCATACGCGGAACTTGTTGAGCAAACCGGCTGTGAAAGCGAACGAATGGTCCGTCCCGTAGCCCCAGTCGCGCTGGAATTTGTCGGTGAAACCCGATACGTGGTAACCGAAGCCGGCGAAGGGCACTGCGTAATAGACGCGGTCGTCACGCTCGCCGCCGATCCAGTTCGACAGATTCACCATGAAGTCCATGTGCGTGAAGATGTACGGGTCTTTCATGTATTGGTTGCCGAATGCCGTGTCGTTCTGGTACTGGCCGCCCTGAATTTGCAGGCGGGCACCCATTACGGGGTGGAACCATTTGGTCAGCGAGAAGTCGGCCTGCCAGTTGATGTGGTTGAAGCGCGACGATCCGAAATCGTCTTTTCCCAGCGTGCCGTTGAAGACCATAATTTGGGCGCCTCCGGCGACGGTGATTTCCCAGTTGTCGAAGAAACGGTTGGTTTCGTAACCGGCCCAGCCTCGTCTCTTGGGCTGTTGCTCTTCTACGACGATTTCTTCTGCGACAGCGACAACCTGGGCTGAAGCGGCTGCGGCACAAAGAACGAGTGCCATCGTAATGAATAATTTTTTCATGTAGTTCGAATTTAATGTGTAATAATTTTTTGTTTTCGTGTATGTAAACCCTTACACGGGAGCTTGATTCATCTCTATATATCCTTTTGTAGAAGCTAAAAGCAAAGTCCGGGCCAAAAGCCCGGACCTCGTTTGACGTTTTGTATATTTTATTGTCTGTCGGCAGAGAATCAACCGCATTTCGAGTACCCGCAGGACATGCACGTAAGACACCCGTTCTGATAGGCCATCGTCTCCTGGCCGCAGCTCGGGCACTTGTCCTTGGTTTTGGTGCCGTCCGAGATATATTGCTTCAGTGCTCGTTCCACACCCAGCTTCCAGGTATTGATGGTTTCGCTGTTCAGGTGGAGCGATTCGATGAGCGATACGACGTTGGTGATCGGCATGCCGTGGCGCAGGACGCCCGAAATCAGCTTGGCGTAGTTCCAGAACTCTTCGTTGAACAGGCGCGAAATGCCGCCGATGGTGTTGGTGTAGCCGTATCGGTCGATATACTGGAAGTCGTACCGTTTCGAACCGTTCTCCTCGCGTACCTTTATAATAAAGCCCTTGTTGATTTTGGGCGGAATATACATGGCGTCCTCTTCGATTTTACCCGTGAAGATTTCGTAAGGGCGTCCATCCTGCAGGCCGACGAAGGCGATCCAGTTTTCGTTGCCGTTTTTGAAACGCACGATGTCCGCCGGGATCGATTTGGGGCGTTTGAGAATGGTCTGCCCGTTCTCCTCTTTTGCCGCTTTTTTCTTCTTATCGATCAGTACGCCTTCGCGGCAGCCGTCGCGGTAAACCGTTACCCCTTTGCAGCCGCACTCCCAGGCCGTGCGATATACGTCCGCTACGAGTGCTTCGGAAACGTCGTTCGGCAGATTGACCGTCACCGAAATCGAGTGATCGACCCACTTCTGAATTTCGCCCTGCATCTTGACTTTGGCCACCCAGTCGATGTCGTTGGCCGTCGCGCCGTGATAGGGCGATGCGGCTACCCACCGGTTGAGCTCATCGTCCGATATGTCTTGCAGTTTCGAGGTATCGTATCCGTTGGCTTCGAGCCATTTGACGAAGTTGTGGTGATAGACGTTGTACTCTTCGAACTTTTCGCCCATATCGTCCACGAAAGCCACTTTGGCATCCTGGTCCGAAGGGTTGATCTTGCGGCGACGCTTATAGACGGGACGGAAAACCGGTTCGATGCCCGACGTGGTTTGCGACATGAGCGAGGTGGTTCCCGTAGGGGCGATGGTCAGCATGGCGATATTGCGTCGTCCGTGTTTTACCATTTCGGCGTAGAGCTCCGGATCGGCCTCCCGGATGCGGCCGATCATCGGGTTCTTCTCCTCCTTGCGTGCATCGAAAATTTCGAACGCTCCGCGCTCTGCGGCCATCTTTACCGAGGCGCGGTAGGCTTCCAGTGCGAGGGTCTTCTGTACCTTCACGGCGAAAGCCGTCGCTTCGGGCGTACCGTAACGGAGTCCCAATGCTGCGAGCATGTCGCCTTCGGCCGTGATGCCCAGTCCCGTACGGCGTCCTTTGCGGGCCATCGTGCGGATCTTTTTCCAGAGTTCGAGTTCCACGCGGCGAATGTCTTCGTCTTCGGGATCGGCGGCGATCTTATTGATGATCAACTCGATTTTTTCCAATTCCAAGTCGATGATGTCGTCCATCATACGCATCGCCTTCTCGACGTGTTGCTTGAATTTCTCGAAGTTGAACGACGCTTCTTTGGTGAAAGGTTTGTCCACGTAACTCAACAGGTTGATCGCCAGCAGGCGGCACGAGTCGTAGGGGCAGAGCGGAATTTCGCCGCAGGGGTTGGTCGCCACGGTCGTAAATCCTTCGTCGGCATAGCAGTCGGGAATACTTTCACGGATGATCGTGTCCCAGAACATTACGCCCGGTTCGGCCGATTTCCAGGCGTTGTGGATGATCTTGTCCCAAAGTTTCTTGGCGTCGATATCCTGCTGGTAGAGCGGTTTGTCCGAGTGAATCGGGAACTGTTGGTGGTATTTCTTCCCGGCGAGTGCCGCGCGCATGAATTCGTCGTCGATTTTGACCGAAACATTGGCGCCGGTCACCTTGCTCGTATCGACTTTGGCATCGATAAAGCGTTCCGCATCGGGATGTTTGATCGAAAGGGTGAGCATCAGGGCGCCCCGGCGACCGTCCTGAGCCACTTCGCGCGTCGAGTTCGAGTAACGCTCCATGAAGGGGACGATACCGGTCGAGGTGAGCGCCGAGTTGAGCACCGGACTACCTGTGGGGCGGATGTGCGAGAGGTCGTGCCCCACGCCGCCGCGCCGCTTCATCAGTTGCACCTGCTCCTCGTCCATGCGGAAGATGCCTCCGTAGGAGTCGGCCGGATTCTTGTGGCCGATGACGAAGCAGTTCGAAAGCGAAGCCGCCTGGAAGTTATTGCCGATACCGGTCATGGGACCGCCTTGCGGGATGATGTAGCGGAAGTGGTCGAGCAGTTCGAACACCTCCTGCCGGTTCATAGGATTGGGGTACTTCTTTTCGATCCGTTCGATCTCGGCGGCGATGCGCTCGTGCATATCGCGCGGAGTTTTTTCGTAAATATGGCCGTACGAATCTTTCAGGGCGTATTTGCTTACCCAGACCGTAGCGGCCAGGTCGTCTCCGTCGAAATATTTTTTCGACGCTTCGACCGCTTCGTTGTAGGACACTTCGGTCGGGAGGCCCGGTTGTTTATTGCTTGACATGATATCTTGAGTTTTATTTCTTTATGTCTTTGCAGGAATCGGGGCCGATGCAGGCTTGTTCCGTTCGGTCCCAACTATACAAATTTCCTGCTTTTCTTCGGGATTTTCGAATCTTCCCGCGACAAATTATTCCAAAGTTATCAACAATGGATAAAACGTGCGTCCCAGTGATCCGGGACGCACGATTTGGGATATGGCGGAGTCGTCTGTCTTCGTTTTTTTGTCCGCCAAGTCGGTTCGCCCGTCGTGTGCCTGTATAGTGAAACGTTGGGCTTACTGCCTATGTAACACGATTATATAGCTTTATTGCGCCTGTGCTCGATACTCCCTGCCGGAAATCCTTTCCCGCTCTGGAGTTCGGTTTTCCTCCGACCGGAGAGAAGAGGGCGGATCGGATTCGCGCATATGCACGCCGATCGCAGGCGGTTGCGGACAAGCCCGGAAAACAACGCGGAATCTCGCGTCGTTCGAGTATATATAATCGTTTTTATGGGCGGCGAAGCGCGGTCCTTCCGTCCGTGTTTCCGCTGACCGGACGCGTTTTACTTGACGGCGACCGCATCGATCTCGACCTTCGCACCCATCGGCAGCTTGGATACCTGATAGCAGATGCGTGCGGGCATATCCTTCGTAAAGAACGTGGCGTAAACGGCGTTCATCGCGGCGAAATCGGCGATGTCGGTGAGCAGGACCGTCGTTTTCACGATATCGGCGTGGGAATAACCCGCCTCTTCGAGGATGTGCCCCAGATTGGTGAGCGACTGGCGCGTCTGGTCTTCGATGCTTTCGGGCATCGCGCCGGTGGCGCCGTCGATCGGGAGCTGTCCCGAAATGTAGAGCGTGTCGCCGCACTTTACTGCCTGCGAATAGGGGCCCACCGCTTTGGGGGCTTTGGGAGATGCGATAATGGTTTTCATAGTGTCGTATTATTTTGATTCGTTAAAATTTATGGTTGAATTTTCTTTTTCGTTGTACCCGGTTCTCGTTTGATCGGAAATAGGGTGCGTGCTTTTTCGGTCGCAGGGTATGTCGGCAACCCCGTTTTTCGCCCCGTTTCGCATGAATGTTCGATTTTAAGTTCTATTTTCCTGCGACCGGGCCGTTTTTATCTTCGGGAACCGTGGCGGAGTACAAAGTTACGATTATTTTGGTTATGTTTGCACATATTTTGCTGGATAAAGATTCAAAATCGATAGCTTATGACACGTTTTATGAAACTGGCGGCACTCGCCGCCCTCGTGATGCTCGTAGCCTCCTGTTGTCCCTGCCGTAAACATCGGAAAGGCGACGGCAAACCTTTTGTCGGTACCGAATGGCAGCTTGTGCAGCTCAACGGTCGTGCCGTACCGGTGGAAGGCGACCTCTTTACCGTCGTTTTCGGTGAGGACGGACGTCTTTCGGGGCTCGGAGCCTGCAACCGGTTTATGGGTTCCTACCAAACCACGGAAACAGGCGGTCTGACCGTCGGTCAGAACATGGCTTCGACCCGGATGTTCTGCCCCGATTTGGATCGGGAGCAGGCTTTCGGCGACGTTTTGTCGGGAGCGACTCATTATGAAGTGGACGGCGATATGCTGATGCTTCTTACCGACGGCGAACTGCGGGCTGTTTTGCAGGCCAGATAGCCGGATTGCGCGGATTTTGCGGCGGAGGAACCTTTCGGGGTTCCTCCGCCGGTATTTACAGGGAGTTGTATTTCCTCTTTTGTCCGTTGTTTCGATCATCGGGTTTTTCGTTCCGTTTTTATTATTCTATTGTGTGAAATTTCTGTTACAGAGAAATAATGCGTCTTATATTTTGTTATATTTGTAACAATATAGGATGCGTGCGGGCTGCGTTGAAGTAGATCCGCCTGGCGTTCGGTTTTCATTCGTTAGTCACATGGCCGGACTTTATTTCCATATTCCTTTTTGCCGCAGGATTTGCGCCTATTGCGACTTTTTCAAAAGCGCCGAGGTGGGGCGTGTCGATTCCGTGCTGGATGCGATGGGGCGCGAATTGGACGGAGCCGTCGATTGGCTCGCCGACCGTCGGATCCGCACCGTCTATTTCGGCGGCGGGACCCCGTCGCTCTGCGATCCCGCCCGGTTGCAGGGACTGGCGGACCGGGCGGCGACGCTGCTGGATTGCAGCGGTGTGGAGGAGTTTACCGTCGAGGCCAATCCCGACGATATGACCGAAGAGTGGCTGGAGGCGCTGGCCCGTACGGGTGCGAACCGGTTGAGCGTGGGCGTGCAGTCTTTCGACGACGACGAGCTGCGGCTGATGAACCGGCGCCATACCGGTGCGCAGGCTGTCGAGGCTGTGCGGAGGGCACAGGCTGCGGGTTTTGCGAATCTGACGATCGACCTGATCTTCGGCGTTCCGGGTTTCGGCGGGAAAGTGTTGCAACGTAACCTCGAACAGGCTCTGGCGCTCGGCGTGCAGCATATTTCGGCATACCATTTGACAGTAGAGAAAAATACGGCCTTCGGGCGTCGCCTGGAGCGCGGGCGGTTCTCCGAGGTGGACGAACAGGTGAGCGAACGCGAATACCTGGAGGTGCACCGAACGCTGACCGGGGCTGGATTCGAGCATTACGAAGTGTCGAATTATGCGCTGCCCGGCTGCCGGGCCCGTCACAATGCCGCCTACTGGTCGGGCGACGAGTATTTGGGCATCGGGCCTGCAGCCCACTCCTTCAACGGGAAGTCGCGCCGCTGGGCCGCTGCGTCGATCGACGGCTACCTGGCCGGTGCCGGAACGGAGGCGATTTACGAACAGGAGCGGCTTACGGAGCGGGATCGCTACAATGAGTATCTGATGACCCGCCTGCGCACGGCCGAGGGACTCGAGCTGGCTGCGGTCGAAACTCGTTTCGGAAAAGAGCGGGCAGAGCGGCTGCTGCGGCAGGCGGAGCCTTTCATGGGGATCGGAGAGCTGTGTTTCGCGGCCGGCCGACTGGCGATTCCGGCGGAGAAGTTCCTGGTGTCGGATGCCGTGATCGGCGCGTTGTTCGAAGCGGACGACTGATTGTTGAATAATCAAATCATTGAAATATGAACGATATGAAACTGAAACCCGACTTTCTCTTCGAGATCAGTTGGGAAGTGTGCAATAAGGTGGGCGGTATCAATACCGTGATAGCGACCAAGGCCCGGACCGTGTGCGTAAAGTACGGCGACCGCTATTTTACGATCGGTCCCGATCTGGGGCAGGGGGCTGACCGGGAGTTCGAGGAGGATCCGGCGCTGCTCAAGGGGTGGCGGCAGACCCTGTATGAGAAGGGGATCCGTGTCCGTGTAGGACATTGGCGCATCGTCGGGCGGCCGCAGGTGATTTTGGTCGATTTTTCCTCGCTGATTCCCCGCAAGGACGACATCTTGAAGTTCCTTTGGGAGAGCTACCGTGTGGATTCGATTTCGGGCCAGTGGGATTACATCGAGCCGGTGTTGTTCGGCTATGCCGCCGGACTGGTCGTAGCTTCCTACGTCGAAACTTTCTGTAAGTCCGCAAACCGGGTCGCGGCTCATTTCCACGAGTGGATGACCGCCGCCGGAGGACTTTATCTGCGTCGGGAGTCGCCTTACGTGGCCACGTTGTTCACTACGCACGCTACCGTGCTGGGACGCAGCATCGCCGGAAACGGAATGCCGCTTTATAGGGATCTGACTACGTACAATGCGGACGACCTGGCCCGTCGTTTCGGCGTGACGGCCAAGCATTCGATCGAGAAGAAGGCGGCGGCCAACAGCGACGCTTTCCTGACCGTGAGCGGAATTACGGCTACCGAATGTCGCTATTTGCTGGGGCACGAGGTAGATGTCGTGACGCCCAACGGTTTTGAGGACGATTTCGTTTGGCAGGACGACGACTATCGGATCAAACGTGAAGAGGCTCGTGCGGCTCTGATCGCTGTGGCGGAGGCTTGCCTGGGCCGCAAGTTGCAGGATAATCCGCTGATCGTCGGCACGAGCGGCCGATACGAATTCCGCAATAAGGGGCTGGATGTGCTGCTGGAGGGTATGAAGCGGCTGGCCGGGCTGGAACGCCTGGATCGGGAGGTCGTGTTGTATGTCATGGTGCCTGCCGCCAACCGGGGAGCCCGTGCCGACTTGCAGAAGCACCTGCAGGATCCATCGCAGCCGATCGACGGCTCGCAATGGCCTTGGGCGACCCATTATCTGGAGAATATGCAGTGGGATCCGATCGTGCGGGCGATCGACGGCAGTCCGCTGGCCGATCCTGCATCCAAAGTGCATGTGATTTTCGTGCCTTCGTATTTGGATGACCGGGACGGTATTTTCGACAAGAGCTATTACGAGTTGCTCGTGGGCATGGATCTGACCCTGTTTCCGTCGTATTATGAACCCTGGGGCTATACACCGCTCGAGTCGATCGCCTTTTCCGTGCCGACCGTCACCACGACCCTCGCCGGATTCGGTCTTTGGATCGACCGGCGGGAGGAGCATCCCGGCGTAGCGGTACTTTGCCGCGAGGATGGCAACGACGACGAAGTGGCCTCTGCGCTGGCCGATGCCGTGCTGCGGTTTTCGCAGTTGGATGCCGCTCGTGTGGAGGAGATGCGTCGTGCTGCGGGCGTGCTGTCGAAAGAGGCGCTCTGGAGCCGGCTTTTCGAGGCGTACGAAGAGGCTTACGCGCTGGCGCTCGATAATGCCGACGTGCGGATGAACCATGTGGCTTCGAATGCGACGCCGCTGCCCGAGCAGCAGGTCAAGCTCGTGCATCAGGCGCTTCGTCCGGAGCGTCCGGAGTGGAACCGGATGATGGTGGAGAAGAACCTTCCCGAACGGCTCCGTCCGCTCGAGGAGCTGGCCCACAACCTTTGGTGGTGCTGGAATCCCGGCGCCCGGGATCTGTTCGAGGAGATCGATCCCGCCCTTTGGTACCGAAGCGAACGTAATCCGATCGCTTTTCTCGATCTGCTGACCATAAACCGGCTGAAAGAGTTGGAGCGGGACGAGTCGTTCCTGGCTTCGCTTGATGCGGTATATGCGCAGTTCAAGAGCTACATGTCCGAAAAACCCGATCCGGCGACACCGAAAATCGCCTATTTCTCGATGGAATACGGCCTGCATGCTTCGCTGAAGATCTATTCGGGCGGTTTGGGCATCCTGGCCGGCGACTATCTGAAGGAGGCGTCCGACAAGAACGTGCCGATGGTCGCGGTCGGATTGCTGTACCGGTACGGTTATTTTACTCAAAAACTCTCCGCTCAGGGGGCTCAGCAGGCGACTTACGAAGCACAGAACTTCTCGAAGCTGCCGATCCAGCCCGTGCGCGATGCGGTGGGCAACTGGGCGACCGTGTCGATTCCCCTGCCGGGACGTACGCTCACGGCCCGCATCTGCCTTAGCCGGGTGTGACG
>ENA-ORMC01000143-ORMC01000143.1-human-gut-metagenome-genome-assembly--contig:-NODE-143-length-36322-cov-5.4814_pt1 | contig 36322 bp, 32 predicted proteins | sample MGYA00243076_ERZ508842 | MGnify/ENA primary metagenome ERZ508842 (study PRJEB26277, sample SAMN04329816) | human gut metagenome | biome: human-associated habitat | host: Homo sapiens | place: USA... | reverse complement strand
ATGTGTTTTTCATAGTATTAGATTTAAGGTTAACAAAAAGATTGGCTGTCTGGGATAGATAGCCTTTTTTTATGCCTCTATGTCACCTGTCTTTATGTTACTTCGTTTATAGACTCTCCTTGTAGTGTACACCGCCCACGCACCGTATATGATTACTTGTATCCACAGCGTCAGCATCTGAGGCCAGATGTCGGCAAGGCTGCCGCCCATTGAATTTAATTTTACGAAAGCGAGTACTGCGGGGGCCACAGGGAAGACGTAATGCGCCGCTTGCCAGTACCAGGGCATCAGTTCCAGCGGGTAAGACACGCCGGAAAGGAAGATGTAACCCACAGAAAAGAAGGCTATCATCAGCAGTGGGGCTTCGGAGTCGGTAAACCAGCGGGACACGGCAAGCGCAAAGAAACTCGTGGCAAGCAGGAAAGGAATCATCATAGTGACAATGTCCCAACCGCTTCCTATATTGGGAATGCTGAAAATATGCGGCAGCAGTCCCAACAGGAACATGGAGAATACAACATACAGCATTACATATACGAAGGTTCTTCCCGATACGATGCACAGCATATCTTTCAGGGAACGGGCTCTCATGCTGTGAATGCCTTCCCGCCGCTGTTCCGCTTCCTCGCCGGTAAGCATGGCAATCACCATCAGCATTGTCTGGAAGATGATGACAATCATTACGGCGGGAATCAGGTAAGAACCGTATCCTTCGGTGTAATTGTAAAGGGCCGTTCCCGATACGTTGACGGGAGTGGACGACGCAACGGTCAACAGACCTTGCGGCGGCAGGAATACTGTTCCGGCACGCCGGTGGGCATCGTTTACGGCAAGCATCACGCGCGAGCTTGCTTCTTGCAATCCCTTGAAGTTGAGGAATGCGTCCGTGGCGGCATACAGGGTGAATACGGAAGTCTCGCCGCGCGCTACACGCGTCTCGAAGTCGGAAGGGATGTAGAGTATACCGGTAACCTCGCCTTTTTTCATCCACTCGCGGGCTTCGAGGATATCGGGTGTTTGGGCATAGACCGAAGTCTGCGGGGCGGCATCCAGCCATCGTACGTACTCCCGGCTGAGTGTGGAGTGGGAGAGGTCTACTACGGCAACCGGTGCTTTGCGTACCAGATTGGGAGCATACATATAGTTGTAGAGTAAGCCATAAAGGAAGATTCCCCCTGCCAGCACCAGCAGGATGGCGGGATTGGTGGCAATGGCTTTCCATTCGTGGCGGATGACATTGCTCAGGGATGCTTCCGTGCCGGGCGATGTACCGGATGATATACCGGACTGTATATCGGTCGCTGCAATGCCGGACAATGCTTTGTCTCCGATATGGAGAGTTTCTTCGCTTTCCTTCATCCTCAGTATCCACCACTTCAATAAAGGCAGAATCAGTATGGCCAGCAGCAGGAATACCAGTAGTACAGTCACCGATTGCCAGAAATAAGCAAATCCCGCATCGAAATAAATCATAGCCTGTGCCGCTTCGGTGAAGTGCCGTACCGGAAACAGGTAGGACGCCGCATGCACCGGTGCATACATTGCCGTTACCGGAAATGTCACTCCCGACAGTGTAGCTCCCAAAGAGCCTACCATTGACACCACGCTGATGATATAGGCTATCTTGGGAAAGATAGAGAATATCAGCACCGCCAATGCCTGCGTAGCCATGATAAACAGTACCGTTACGATGTTCATCAGCCACAAGCTGCCTTGAAACGGTATGTTCATCAGCCCGAACAACATGTAGTTTGCCAGTATGCCTATAACGGAGAACATAACGGTGTAGGGCAACAGCTTTCCTGCGACGGCAGTCAGCATATCGGCATTCCGCAGATTAGCCGGGTCTTTTCCTGCGGGTGTGGCAGCTCCCATCCATTCTTGCGTTGTCCCGAACTTGAATTCGCTGCCTATGGCATATACCGTTACAAGTAGAATCAGTATCTGGAATAGAACGAAGAAAAACGGCTGGCTCAGATAGATAGAGTAATCCATATCCGGATTATAAAGCGGATGCGTATTGGCTTCTACCGGAAGAAGGAACGTCTGTATCTGTTCCTGCCCCACACCCAATGCTTCAGCCTGTACAACGATGGGCGACAGTGCTACGGGGGCGAGTGTGGTTTCAAATGCTGCCATCAGTTCGCTTCCTACCGAAAGAAGGGCGTAATGGTAATAGTAAGTCAGCGTTGCACCCGTCCCGCTGACTGTTTTCTGCTCAAACTGCGGCGGGATGGACAAGTAGCCGTATATCTCCTTCCGTTGCAATGCCTGTCGTGCAGAGGCTTCGTCCGTAAAGTGCTCCGTAACCCGGAAAGTAGGTGTGGCGGCAATGCGCCGTGCTATGGTACGTGAGGCTGCCGTATTATCTTGGTCTACAATGCCGATAGGAATATTCTCCATCTGTCCGTTTCCGAAAATGGTAGCCATAAAGAACAGGCAGAACAAGGGCAGGAGGATGCACACGCCGAAATAGAGACGGCGTGAGGTGATACGGTGACATTCGCGGAAGAGGACATTATATAATAAGTTCATAATAAGAAATTTGTATGGTGAGATGATTGGCGCTTCAACTCTGAACGGTATCTATTGGGGTGATGACAGACTTTTTTCAAATAGGGTGATGACGGATTTTTTAGACATAAGAACAAATAAGAAAACATTAGCATATGTTATAATCATGAATATGTTCTTTTGTTCTTATGCCTAAAAAAGGATTGTCCGGTTTCCCTTCTTTCCTTTTTATACTTTATTTACGATTGCCGACATTCCCGGTCTAAGCCCTTCCACCGCTTGTACAGGTCGTGCATGTATCTCGAACGTCTGCATATCGTAACTGCCTGTCTGCTTGGTCGATTTCCAAGTGGCGAAACTTCCCAGCGGACTGATGTAATAGATGCGGAACTCTATGTCTTTCTTGCCGAGGGCAGGAATGTCCGCTTTGAAAGTGCCGCCCATTTTGAACTGTGGCATCAGGTCTTCCCGGATGTTCAGGACTACGTGTGCATCGCTCATCACCACCAGGCTCATGATAGGCGTGCCCGGAGCCACCAGCTCGCCGCGCTTGGGAAAGATAGTGGCTATCTGTCCGTCTTCGGGAGCAGTGAGCCTGGAGTCTATAAGAAGGGCGGAAACTTCATCCACCGTGCTGCGTGCGGCATCTACAAGGCTACGTGCGGCTGCGCGGTCTTCGCTTTGCGCGCCGTCCACAGCCATTTGATATTGCTGGTATGCCGCGCGTTCGGCAGCTTGTGCGGCTTTGTACATGGCTTCTACTTCGTCCTTTCGTTGCGAAGTAACCACACTGTCTTTATAAAGGGTGAGGATGCGCTGATAGGTGGTTTGGGCAAGCGTCAGGTCGCTTTGCGTCTTATTCCAAAGCTGCAAGGCTGTAGCGATAATCTGCCTGCGCGTTCCGGCATCAATCTTTTTGTTCTGTTCCTGCGCCACCTGTTCCAAAGCATTTACCTGACGGTATTTGGCTTCGATAGTGGGACTGTTGATGACAACGAGCGTGTCACCCGCTTTTACCCAATCTCCCTCTTGTACGAGGAAAGAATCTACACGCCCCGGCAGTTTTCCGCTGATGCGTATCTCCGTGGCTTCTACCTGCCCTTGCAGCACCATTGGCTGCCGGCTCATAAGTGACATTCCGATAACCGATACTCCTACGGTAACGATTAATACGACGATGAATGCGATGCTGATGGTTTTGTTGCTGATATTCATTTAATTTAAGTATAAACTATAAAGTACGGTGTATCCAAATACACTTGATGTTTCTTTTTAGGCACGGATTATACGGAATAAGGAAAATCTGAGTTTTCCGTGTAATCCTCATTGCACAGCCTGTTTCTCAATTTTTAATTCTCAACTCTCAAATTACTAAGTTTCCCGAATTCTTCCGGCGTGCCGCAAAGCGCCAGCAGATTCATCAACGCCACGTCATACTCGTAATAGGCTGCCAGTCGGGCCACGCGTACGGTTGCCAGCATCGTTTCTGAATCTATTACTTCGGTGCTTGTTGCCATGCCTTCAGTGAACGATTTCTTGCGGATGCGCACTAACTCTTCGCTCAGTTCGATGGTTGTGTTCAGGGCACGAACATTATCCTGTGCTTTCTGCATCTGCGTGTAGAGTTTGTCGATGCCCACACTTAAATCGTCTTTAGCTTTTTCCTGCCCTATGGAGAGGGTCTGTTGGGCTATCTTGGATTGGCGTATCCGTTTCTCCCGTGCCAGACCGTCAAAGAGATTCCAGGTGAATCCTACCCCTATCATGGTGCGGGGGACGAGGTTGCTTTGGATGCCGTGGGCATATAGCGTCTGCTTGCCGAATACGGCGATGTCCGGCAGGTAGCCGCTCTGTTCGATACGGAGCTGTTGTTTGGCTATATGCGATTGCAACTGCAATTGGTTAACGGTATAGTTCTCGGTTTGCATGGTTTGCAGGAACTCCTCTTTTGCAGGCAGCACGGCGTTTATGAAAAGCGGGGAAACGGGTTGTATGCTGCAAGTATCCGTTATGTTGAGCAACGTACGCAAAGCGTTTTGTAGAACGGCTGCTTCCTTTTGTGAGGCTTCCAGCGAGCGTTGCGCTTCGTCCATGTTCACTTGCGCAAAGAGGCGTCCGGCCTTGTCTATCATTCCGGCGGCTTCCAGTTTCAAGGCATTTTCGTAATGACGTTTCAGGCTGTTGTAGGTGTCTTGGCGTACGCGCACCACTTCTTGTGCCAGGCGCAGTCCGAAATAACTTTCCGCCAAGAGGACGCGCTGTGTGGCGTCTGTCTGTTCGCGGTTCTCGCGGGCGATGTCAATCATTGCGTTTCCTATCTTGCCGGCACGGATGCGCTTTCCGCCGGAAAACACGATCCATTCGGCGGTCAGACCTACCGTACTGAGGTTACGGGGTGCGAGCGGAAAGGCGAGGGTGTGGCTGCCTATCTGGTCGAGGATACTGCTGATAAATTGGTCGTCCGGTACGAGGTTGTGGACAAAGTCTTTGGCAGGGTCGGTAAATTGCGACAACGGTTGCTTCACTTCTATCTTTTCGGACAGGTGTACGAATGTGCCTGCACCTTGCAGGCTCGGATACCAAAGGGCGTTCAGTTTGTCACGTTCCGTCCGTGCGGTCTCGATACCCTTGTCGGCTATCTTCAGGCTTCGGTTTCCCTGCTGCATCTGCCGAAGGGCATCATCGAAGCTCAGGGAGAGGATTTGCGCTGTTGCGGAAACACTTGCTCCCAAGAAGATGATGAGTAAGATTTGTTTCATATATTAAGTTTTTCGTTTAGGTTGGAATAATAGTCTTTCAAACACTCTTTGCGAAAGATTGTTCGTTCGTATATTGCGTAAAAAACTAATAAAGCAGATTTATGAATGAAGTAGAAACAAAAGATGTGGGCACAACGGATTTGTCTGCCTACATGATGAAAGTGATTGAAGAACTAAGGCGTGACAGGAAGCCGCCGGCAGTACATATCTATGCCTGTACGCTCCGCTCCTTCATCCGCTTCTCCTGCAGCGGGGAGGAGGAGTGCTCCATGCCGATGCAGGAAGTCTTCACACCCGGTCGCCTGAAAGAGTACGAACAGTGGATGTTGCTCCGTAAACTGACGCAGAACACCATATCCACCTACATGCGTACTTTGCGTGCCGTTTACAACCGTTGGATGCCGCCCGGTACGGCGGAACACAATCCGCGACTCTTCGACGATGTCTATACCGGTGTGGTGTCGCAGACCAAGCGTGCGCTCACTGCCCGCCAGATGGAAAAGTTGCTGGAAGCCGACCTTTCTGGTCTTTCTCCACAGCAGCAGGCGGTACTTGCTTATTTTCTGCTGATGTTCTTGCTCCGCGGCATGCCTTTCATAGACCTTGCCCATTTGCGCAAGCGCGATATGCAGGATGGCAGGATAACCTACAGCCGTCATAAGACGGATAAGCCGATAACGGTACGCATTCCCCGTGAGGCTCTTGTGCTGATAGCGAAGTACGCCGACAGGCATTCCGCCTCGCCCTACCTTTTCCCCATACTCGATGCGAGGATACGGGACAGCTGGCAGTCGTACCGCAATTATCAGGATGCCCTTCGGCATTTCAATCGCAAGTTGGGGCAGGTGATGAGCCGCTTGCTGCCCGGTGTACGGGTCAGCTCATACACGGCCCGACACACATGGGCTACACTTGCTTTCCATAGCGGACAGCCGGTGGGAATTATCAGTCAGGCTTTGGGACATTCGTCCCTGCGGGTGACGGAAACCTATCTCAAGCCTTTCGGCAATGAGCTGGTCGATAAGGCAAACAGGCAACTGATAGCTTCCGTTAGAAAATGTAAATGGAAAAATGAAACAGAATATAGGGCAGGATTATAAGCCGGAATTACTTATCAAGTAACGGTGTTGTTAACGTTGTAAATATATGCTAAATTTTACCAAATGCCAATTAATTGTTAGAAAAAGTTTAATTAAATCTTGTATTTAGTCCTGAAGCCCGCAAATCCCACCTTATATAATATATATTGCCCCGTTCGTATTCCGTATAAGATATACGAACCCCTTTCCCCGCTTCGGATGTAAAAGCGGAGCCGAAGCTTCGATGGTTGAAAGATAGGAATTATAGCGGTGGTAACGGTTGGTTTATGTGTAGGTTCCATAAACTGCACAGTCTTCTTTCCGGTGTCCGACCGTTACTTGATAAGTAATCTACAATCAATTCCCATATTTATTAATTAAAAGACAATCAACATGAAGAAGACTAAATTTTATGCACTGTTGTTCTTTCTGACAGTAGCAATGTCCGGATGTGATAACGAGTACGATGACACCGGTATCCGCACACAGATTGCCGAAGTCACAGACCAGGTGAAAGCCTTGCAGACCTTGACCGAAGCTTTGCAAAACCGTGATTACATTCTTTCGGTAGTACCCACTACCGTGGAAGGAGTACCCGGTTACCTCATCACTTTTGCCCAGGCAGAGCCGGTAACCATTCTTTGCGGAACTTCTGTAATTGCTGCGGTGGATACTTCACATGGCGATTACGTGGTCTTTACGCTTGCCGACGGAACAACGACCATTACACTGCCCCGAAGCAATGCCGTCACCATCGGACTCGACGGTTACGATGTATTATATTGTACCGCTTCCAGCCTGGATATCCCATTGCTGTTTCCCGCTACCTTGAAATCCGGTGATTATACATCCATTGCAGCTACCGTCACCAACGATAACGGTACGGGGACGGATATACAAACCCGTGCTTCTGCCGGTACGAACGGTGTTTGGAAGGTGGACATAACCCAACCGGCTTTTGGTGATGACGGAATGATTATTCCCAACAGCTCCAAAGTTACGCTTACTCCGCCAAAACATGTAAAGCTTTCCGATACCGCTATTCTGAAAGTGACGTTGGTAGATAAGAAAGGTATGGAGACAACCGTTACACGTCCCATTAAGTATTCCACTGTTGCTGCTGTAACCTCTACTGCCGGAAATCTGAGCAGTGTAGCTACCGACGTGGAGTTGGCTGTGCTTGCCATAAAAGGCAGTGTGGATGCTACCGACCTTGCCTATATCCGCAATACCCTTACCAAACTCGAGGTGCTCGACCTCTCCATGACGGATATGGTTACCCTTCCCGGTTGGGGATTGGGCTTTCATCCGGATGACGGGTATCAGCCTAATACAACATTGAAAGAAGTGATGCTTCCCGCAAGCCTTGTTACCATCGGTAAATCTGCATTCCTCAATTGCCGGGCATTGGATTATGTCGATACCGGCAATGCTGAAACAATCACTGAATATGCCTTTGAAGGATGTAGTAACCTGCGTGAGGTCATCCTGTCCGAAAAACTAAAAACGGTAGGTAATTGTGCTTTTAGAAATTGTGTTTCCTTGTCGTTGATTGATATTCCGGGAAGTGTGGAAACACTGGGCCGTTGGGTATTCGAGAACTGCGGAAACCTGCAGAGTGTTGTCTTGCACGAAGGTGTACAATTCTTGTCTGAAAGCACTTTCTACGGATGCGGCATCCGTTCTGTCAGCATCCCCTCTACCGTGACTGCCATCCCCAATTGGACTTTTCAAGACTGCAAGTATCTGGAGCATGTGAACTGGCACGACGGCATTACCTCAATAGGTGAGGCGGCTTTTAACCGTTGCACTTCGCTCCGGAACATAAGGATTCCTGCCGGAGTGACCTCCATAGCAGATGATACGTTCTGTATTTGTATTTAGAGCCTTATAACTAACCATAACCTACTATGACTAACTAACCATAAAGTCTTGATTTTCAATACTCTTTGATTTTTAACACTTTCTGAGTGCTTTTTGGCAGTTCCCGATTTTCCACATATTTTTGCAGCGTATTTCTACCGTGGAGAATTTGCGGAGCTTTTATTTTGTCATATCGTGAACGTAGTTGACAAGAGTTTACGAGTGGTTACGATGAAGGACAGATTTGAAGCTGATAGGCAAAAAGCGTTATATCGTGGACAGGGTTGACAAAGGTTGTCAATGGTTCACTTCCGTTTACTCCATCGGTGGAATACTCAAATGAATTTGAACATAGCAATATCAAAGAGTATGAGACCGACAAGAAAATGTGAATTTTGTGGCAAGACATTCGTGCCAAGGAGCGGTATGCAGAAATACTGTTCCGAGGAATGTCAGGCGGAGGCAAAACGTCTTAGGAAGAAAAGACAGCAGGACTTGATTAACGGCATTGAGCCAATCATGGATCTGCAACATCAGGAGTATCTTACCTTCTCCAAAGCTGCCATTCTGATGGGATGCACCCGACAGTATATCTACAAACTTGTGGCTAACGGCAAGTTGAAGGCATCAAGATTGAGCAGCCGAATGGCATTCGTAAGAAAGGCTGATATAGAGAAAATGTTTGAGGGTAATCCCTATAAGCGTGTCATTCCGTATGGCAAGCGTAAGCCAAGCTGCAAGCCAAAGACTACTAATAAACAAGAACCGACAAAAGGGAAAGAGGAGAATGAGGTACTTGACTATTATTCGGGTGAGGAAGTGATGTCCATTTATAAGGTCAAAAAGTCTTGGCTCTACACCTCCGCCAGACGCAACAAGATACCGATGTGCCGTATCGCTGGCAAGAACTATTACAGCAAACGGCATATTGACGTGTTTTTCGGTACTGCTGTTGACATACACAGCATCACCGAGTGGGTTACCGCTGATGATGTAGAGGAAGTCTTTAGCATGAGCAAGTCGGCACTCAGGGCATACACCTACCGCCATAAGATACCGACCAAGCGAGAATACGGACGTACCTATTATTCCAAGGAACATCTTGAAGAACTGCGCAGGACTGACCTCATGAGCGATGACAACTATTATACCACCGAACAGGTGCAGCAGTTGTATGGTCTGACAAGTGCCAATATCTGCCATATTGTGAGAGCTCACCATATCAGCAAGGTAAAAGTGGGTGTAAAAAATCTGCTTTTGAAGACGGATGTGGAGCGAGCAATGGCAGAAAGGGCTGCAAAAGGACTGTGATTTCAAATGATTTCAGCATTATCCATCAGTTACTATGAATAATTGGAGTCACGGAGATTTCATTCCGTTCCTTTGCAGCCGTGAAGAGACACTTCACCACGAATAATCATCAATAATACATATCAGTTATGAGTAATATTTGCAAGACCGTATCATTGCGTACACGCAAAATCAAGGACGGACACATGCTGTCCTATTATCTTGACTATTATCCAGGCTATCGTGACGAGAGTACGATGAAAGTCATCCGCCATGAGTCGCTTGGCATCTACATCTATGCCAAGCCGAAGAACTAGACGGAACAGAAGTACAACCTCAACCTTACGGCAAGAGCCGAGGCGATACGCTGCCGTCGCTTCGAGGCTATCGTCAACGAGCGTTACGACTTCTTCGACAAGGAGAAGATGAAGGGAGATTTTCTTGCCTACTTCAAGAGACTGGCAGACAAGAAGAACTCCAAGTGGCAACACGTCTATATGCACTTTCGTACCTTCACGCAAGGCAAGTGTACCTTCGGGGAGATAAACGTGGACTTGTGCAACAGATTTCGGGAGTATCTGCTGACAGCACCACAGGGACTGCATAAGAACAGAAAGCTACATATCAACTCGGCAGCCAACTACTGGTCTACTTTCCGTGCATCAATCCACACAGCCTATCGTGACCGCAAGATAAAGGAGAATCCAAATGGCTTCTTGGAGCGTATCGAGACAATCCCGACTGACAAGGAGCATCTTTCACAGGACGAGGTTATCCGCTTGGCATCCACTCCATGCTCTGCCCCTGCATTGAAGCGAGCCTTCCTGTTCTCCTGTCTAACGGCATTGCGAAAGAGCGACATCAAGAAACTCACTTGGGAGGAGATACAGCCATACGGCAGCGATGGTGTGATGTATGTCACCACACGAATGCAGAAGACAAAGGACATCGTGCATAACCCCATCAGTGAGGAAGCCTTGGAACTGATAGGCTATTCACCGGATAAACGAGGCAAGGTGTTCCCTGATTTCAAAGACTCCATGACACAGGCACCGCTGAAGAACTGGCTGAAAAATGCAGGGATTACCAAGCATATCTCCTATCATTGCTCACGCCACAGCTTTGCCTGTCTCCAGTTGGACGCAGGGACCAGTATTGCCGTAGTGCAGCGTTATCTCGGTCACAAGAATGTGGCAACAACAGAAGTGTATGCCAAGATTTCCGATGCCCAGAAGCGTGCTTCGGTTGGCTGCATTACGTTGAAGAAATAAAAAGACCTTCATCTGTTGAGGACTGTTGGAAAGATTATATTCCAGCAGTCCTTTTCTCATTTTGTTGGTTCTATTTGTAGTCGTGAATAGAACCAATCTGACAAATATGCCTTAAAAAACTATCGGTATTTGGGAGTCACTTCAAGTTTTCTTTTTCCTCGTCCTTACCTTTGCAACCAACAATCAGCAACAACTGACGCTAACGAGCAGCTTCAAGTATGATTCAGAGTCTGAAATCATATTAGAACGCTAATAAAGCGTAAAAGAAAGAGTGCCAGAGAACGTAAATGCGGTTTTTACATGCTTCTGCATCTAACTTTGTGGAAGTTTTTGAACGAATAACAATAAAACGAATACAATAATGATAGAAAACAAGACAACTTCAGATTGTACCATATACGCTTTTGTTGGTACGGCAATTCTCGCCATCTCTCTTGTCGTGGCGATGTATGTAGGCAATGACTTTCACCAAAGTCTGTTTGTCGAGTCAATCATCTTTGTAGGAAGTAACATCCTGCTTTGGGCGATATTCATTTCCATGGTGAATTATCCCTATGAACTGATGACCATTGGTAGCAACAGCAAGACAAAGAAAAACGTTGTAGAAGCAGAGCCAGCAACAGAACAAGAACCGCCAAAGCAAACCTTACCACAAACAGAGTCTGTAAAATACAGTCATGAGGACTATGCCAAGTGTGTAGAGGCACAAGAAAAGGAAGCACAGGAGGAAAAGGACAAGCGAACGAGAGCCATACTTGACTATGTGCATCGTACCATGTCAAGGTTTCTGTATGAGGAAGATTTGTACAAGGTAATTGAGGCTGTCAAGGAATGGAGCAACGACACCAACTATACCCCGACAGCAATAAACCGTTTCAAGGAAAATGTTGAGAATATCCCACTCAGACACTTTGTCTGGAATATCGCAGAACGTTTGGGTAAACGTGATTACACAATGGCCATGCGAATAGCCTTTGTCAAGGCTTTATTTCCAAAGCCGTTTGAAGGCTTGGACTACAGCACATTGAAGAACCTGAAAGCACCATGCTCCAATGATGTCATTCCTATTGACGATCCTGCCAATCGTGGATATGATTTCCATGATGTGACGGAGGAAACTCCCGAATAATCCCCATTGTTAGAGTTATTCCTTCGTGAATGACAAATGACTGTCACGAACCTCAGTAACGGAAGCATCATTCTGTTCCTTTGCACCAGTTATTAACAAAGTATCAGAATGAATAAGGAATTAACTTTCAACGACCTTCCAATGGTCGTTGCCCAGCTTCGGGATGAAGTGGTGGGCATGAAGCAGATGATCACCAATCTGCAATTACAGAACAAGCCACACAAGGCGAACACGCACATACCTATGAGTGTGGAGGAAGCATCGGCATATCTAAAGATGCCGATGGCAACCCTCTACATGAAACTTGGAAACGGCAGTATCCCTGCCACCAAGCCGGGCAAGCGTTATTGCCTTTATCAGGATGAACTTGACAAGTGGCTGGAGACAAACCGCAAGAATCCTGTACCTCTCACGGCAGAGGAGGAGAACGCAGCCATTCTTGCAGGAAACAAGCGCAAGCCGAAACCCTTAAACTGGTAATGTCATGGATGCGCTTGAAATTTGTAACAAGCTACGCTCGGAGGCTTCGGGCGTAGCCACTTCTGGAATTCCGCTTGACGTGTTTCCCCAGAAGATGCAGCAGATGATTCTTGATTTGGCAAGGACGGAGAACTATTCCATTGAGTTTACCGCTACTTCCCTTATATCCGCTATGGCAGCAGCCGTCGGCAACTCCTGCTATATCCGGATTAAAGGCAATTGGATTACTTCACCTATCCTATATGTCATTCTTGTTGGCAGACCAGGAGTCGGCAAGACTCCACCTTTGAACTTTGCCTACAAGCCGTTGCACGACATTGATACTGAGGAGCACCATAAGTTCAAGGCTCTAAAGAATGAGTATGCAGCCATTGTGGAGAGAAACAAGGGCAAAAAACGGACGGAATGGGAATCGTTACCTCCTGTACCAGTCCTGCATAAGAATATCATGAATGACTTCACACCAGAGATTCTGATGCGCAATCACGATGCCAACCTCAGAGGTGTGGCAGTTGTGGTGGATGAGATAATGGGACTGTTCAACACCATCAACCGATACAACAACAGTTCTTTTGTACAACAGATGCTGTCGGCTCACAATGGCTTGCCAGTAGATGTATCTCGTTGTAATCTTGATTGTCCTTTACGCATTGACTATCCTTGCATACAGATTGTAGGAACTATCCAGACTGGTATTGTGCATGAACTTTATGATATGGGATTCAAGAAGAATGGTCTTCTTGACCGTTTTCTGATCACATGCCCAAAAGGTTTGAAGATTGCTCCTTGGGTTAAGGTTCCAAAACAAGATGCTGCAATCATTGAAAGACCATTCCGTGTATGGAAAGAGATCATAGACAAGGCTGTGGCTCTTCCTTTTACGGAAGGCATCTTCAATGTTCTTGACTTTTCTGATGAAGCCATTGATATATTCTATGATTGGCAGAATGAGGACATTGAACGGCAGAATGCCATTACGGATGAAAAAATGATAGACTCACGTGCTGCAAAAGTTCCTTTGAACACTGCTCGGCTTGCCTTGATATTCCAACTGTTCCGATGGGCTTGTGATGAGTCTCACAAGGATTTTGTTGATGCGGAGTCCGTGAATGCAGCCATACGGATGAGCGATTACTTTGAGAAGTCATACAAAAGGATGGATGACCTCGTTTTAACCGAGGCTACCGACCCTGTGAAGAAACAGGTACTTGACTCGTTGGGAAACAAGTTCGTAACTGCTGAAGCAGTAAAGGCTGGAGCGGATTTCGGTTTTGCAAGACGTACTGTCATGTATATGCTCAAAGACTTCTGTCAGAGAAACTTTATCATCAAAGACAAGCAAGGCAATTATGAGAAAGTTCAGAAGTAGAACCACCACCTTGCACCGTTTGCACTTTGCACTTCTTGCACTCTTGCACAAAAGATGCTGCATTTTGTGCCAAACAAGTGCAAAAGTGCAGAAAGTGCAAGGTGCAACAAGTGCAGAGCCTTATGAGTGAGTATAGATTCCATCTACAGAAATACAAGCTGGGAAACCGATATGCTTGCCCTCAATGTGGGCGTAAGCGTTGCTTTGCAAGATATATTGACGAGGAAGGACAGATTGTATTCCCTGACAATGTGGGGCGTTGTGACCATGAACAGAGTTGTGGCTACCATTATTCTCCGTCTGATTATTTCAAGGACAATCCCGATGCTAACTGCAATGATGATTGGAGATATAAAACACCAATCAAAGAGTGCAGGAAAGAGAAACCTCTTCCAACTTTCATTGAGAATAAGTTGATGGAGCAAACACTGCATGGCTATTATATCAATCCTTTGTACCGATACATTTCAACGGTCTTTGGCAAGGAGGAGACAGAACGGCTGTTTGCCTTGTACAAGGTCGGCACTTCAAAGAAATGGGGCGGTTCAACTATCTTTTGGCAGATAGATGTCAATGGGAATGTGCGCACTGGCAAGATAATGAAGTATGATGACAAGACAGGACACCGCATCAAGGAACCCCACAGCCTGGTGACTTGGGTACACTCGGAACTGAAACTGCCAGACTTTACACTTCGGCAGTGCCTCTTTGGCGAACATCTGTTGACAGATAAAACCACGACCAAGACTATAGCCATTGTGGAGAGCGAAAAGACAGCCATCATTGCCACACACTTCATATCTGATTTCGTATGGTTGGCTACTGGAGGCATGAACGGATGTTTCAATAAAGATGCAGTCGAAGTTCTAAGCGGCCGGGAGGTTGTTTTGGTTCCAGACCTTGGGGCAACGGATAAGTGGAAAAGCAAACTTCCGTTGCTGCAATCAATATGCAAGCAAATTCTTGTCAGCAACATCTTGGAAGACAATGCTACGGAAGAACAGAAAGCCAATGGTCTTGATATTGCCGACTTCCTACTGATGACGGAAACACCGCAGATGGCACTACAAAGACTGATAAAGAAGCATCCGCCACTTCAACATCTGATAGACAGTCTTGGGTTGGTGTTGGTGGAAGAGCCATAACACTACTGGCAGCAGTTATAACGAGTTCGCTTGCGAACATATCCCTTGGGTGGAGACTAATACACCGAGCAAGCTCAGTAATTAGGGCAAACAGCCATTATATGTGTACAGCAAGCTGAATTTCATATGTACAATCAATTAAAACAAGCAATTTTATGAGCGATAACAAGAAACAGATGATGGACATTCAAAAGGTCAAGTCTTTCAGCGTTGCTGTCAGCGATGAGCATCAGCGCAATTGGGGTGATGACCTTTTTTCAAGGAAGGAGAATGATCCGAAGTACAACTATGACCGTAGTCGTACCCGACTCAACTTTCAGGTGTCGAAAGGTGGAGAACTTGGACCAATAGACAAGAACAAGTCTATAACAGACAAAATCGAGCAAGCCATCAAGAACAGAGTGACAGGCAGAGTGAATGCCACATCAAATCGTGCCGTGAGCATTGTCTTTGGGGGCAATCGAGAACAAATGCGTAAACTCGCATTTGGAGACCAGGCTATCTGTGAAAATGGTAACAATTGGGATGTTGACAGTTGCAGTGGCATAGACAGATGGGCAACGGACATATATGACTTTTGTTGTCGGGAGTTTGGTGAAGAAAATGTCGTTTCGTTCATTGTTCATTTAGACGAACTCAATCCTCATGCACATGCAGTCATTGTCCCCATTACAAAGGACGGCAGACTGAGCGCAAAAGATCTGTTTGGTGGAAACGACATGAATCAGGCAAGATTGAGAATGCGAGAACTCCACAGCCGACTTGCAGAGGTTAATGAAAAGTATGGACTGGAACGTGGCGATGACATCACCATAACTGGAGCCAAGCACAAGTCAACAGAAACTTACCGCAGAGAGCTGGCTGATGAATGCCGCACTTTGTCAAATGAAGTAGGCATGAAGAAGATGCTTCTTTCAAGTCTTAATCGTAGCATCACAAAAGCTGAGACTAAAATCAAGGCTCTGCAGACTATGGTCAGCAATCTGGAGAAAGCGGAAGCAGAGAAACAAGCGACCATAGCCGAACTTGAAGATTACATGAAGAATCATCTTGGTGATGCAGTTGAGATAAAGGCAAAGATTACCGCCACCAGAAAGGAACTTTGGGATGTTCGTGACAAATTGAATGACAAGAAGATGAAACTTGAACAGGCTAAGTTGCAACTTGATGAGTTGCAGAAGAATACCTCCTACATCGAAGCAAGAAACAGGGAGATTAAAGCCGATTTTGAAAAAACAGCTGTTTCATACCAGCAACAGATGATCAATAAGATTTGGGCGCAGGCTGGCATGAAGGCGTTGGCAGAGATAGCAGACATCTATCCTCGCATGACAAGTACTCATGACAGCAGCCTATTTGACGATAGCTTTGCCATGGACTTCATCAATTATGGCGACAAAATTATCTATTGTGCAATGTATCTGTATGTTGGCTACATCAACGAGGCTACCAACTTTGCTGAAAGCCAAGGTGGAGGTGGTAGTGACACAAAAGACTGGGGGCGTGACAAGGACGAAGACGAGATAGAATGGATAAGACGATGCTTGCGACAGGCGACAAAGATGATGAAGCCAATGAAGAGAAAAGGCTTGAGTAGATAAAATATTAAGGGAGGAGCGCATTTCGAACACGCCCCTCCCAAATTATTTTACAACTCGCAATGATCTTGCGAATCACTATCCTTAGTAACGACTTGAATAGTGAGACGAGTGTGAGCTATGCGAGCTGTGAGAACTGTGTGAAGAATGAGAACTATGCGAATAGTGACCCGCCAGAGAACTCTTTACCATGTCAATGGCTTTCTGCAAAACCAAAGGCTGGTTCTTCTGCTTCTCAATGTGTGTTGTTTCGTCATTATTGCCCAATACGTTCATGATGTTATCAGAAACGTTGGCGCAATAACTCGTTGTAGCGATAAATGCCGAAACAATCAAAAATATTAGTCTCTTCATTGATACCTCCGTTTTTAAATTTGACAATATTGTTAATAATTCACTCTGTACATGAATTTGTACATTCTATTTTATGGATATGTGTACTTATGTTATTTTTATTTGTCGAGAAAAAACCTCCACATTCATTTTTGAGAACACATCCGTCGCAGACTGGAAGATAGACATCTTTCCATTCGCTAATTGATTGCTTTGCAAATGGACGCAATTCTGGTGGAAGCACACATAATTGAGCATTGTAGATATAAGTCGTTATACCTCTGTCGTTCAAAAGGAGTACAGCTTCTCTCAGCTCATTATTATAGCTATATGGATCTATCCACAAGTCTTTCAAATTCGTCTCTGCCAACCCTGTAGTTTCCATCTGCATAAAAGCTACCTGGGTGACAAATGGGAAATTATGATAGATATAATCAGCCAACTGTGGCAATCTCTTATAGGTCTGTTTGTGGATAACCACCCTCAAACCTATCTGTTGCCCGAACTGTGCCAAATTATACAAACCTTGAACCGTTTTGTAAAACGTCTTAACTCCTACTATATGGTTATGGATAGAAGCTATATCTGAAAAGATAGGAATGTCTATTTGTAAATCATGATGGTTGCAAGCTGCTAACTTTGCAGCGTAGTCAATATCAGCAAATTTCACTCCATTGGATAGTATGCTTATGGCTGCTTTAGGACATGATTTTTTTATTTGGCGTATAATCTCAAATAATCTGTCACCAATCATAGTTGGCTCACCACCAGTAATTCCGACTTCTTGCGTATCCTTATCGAACAGTTTAATCAAATCCAGATTAAAATCTGTTCTGTCCTTCTCCTGCTGCACTGGAGGTTGAGGACACATTATACAGCGATGATTACAACGGGCAGTAGCAAAGATTGCATTGGATGTAGAATTGATTTCATATAGAAAACAAACCTCTCCATTAGGGGATATGTTTATCACATCACCTTCATTGAAGTCAGAAATATTGTCAACTTTTACGCATGGTGTAGATATCTTGTCTGAGAAATCATGTGCTGAAATAATAGCCTTGTAGCCTTTAGGCGTATTCTGCTCATTGGTCACAAGGATATATGCTGAACGGTTAAATATATTTTTACCGCTAAGTGTTACTCGTCCAAGAAGTTCCTCTGCGTTAGAGTTGTATAACGAATTTAATTGTTTCATATCTCACTATTTTATCCAAGACCAAAATATTCTATTTATCTCGGGATCATGTCTTTGAAGAAGTTCAAAGAGATAATGCATAATGGCTTTATTCTTCTTACACATCTCGTTTGTAGGACGATGACCAACCATATCTCCTTGCTCTGACATGTTTCTTACTGGGTCTGCACCACAGTAAGGTTGGAATACGCATTCTGCGCACTCTGGCAAGCATTCATTACAAGCATTACTGATTATCTCATGCAGTTTTTCTCCATTGAACATGCATTGGTATGAATCCTCATTTACATTGCCAAGTCTGAAATAATAGTTTTTGAATCGAGCCATCATTCTTCCTTCGTCAGCAACGTACACGCTGCCATCATAATCATATATTGCTCCTGCTATGCCAACACCTGCAGGAGATTGCAAGTCAACAAAGCCTGTCGCAAAAGGAGTCAGAATCCTGCGAAGAAGCAAGGCTGCATACCCCTCAACAAAGAATGTTCCTTTCTTGTTGAGTTCTATGATATAGTCCAACCCCTCTTTGTAGTTTTTTACAAAATCTTCTATCGGATAGGCTATCTTGTCCTTATGCTGTTTTGCAAAACCTAAGGGTTTAATGCCCTTAGAAAGATATTGTGGAAACCTAATCTGATGTATTCGTCTATGATGTCTTTGAATCTTCCGAGGCTATACTTTGAAGTTGTCATTAAAGCGGATGCACATTCGTCATCTCCCCAAATGCCACGAATCATCTGTAGATTTTTCTCAAAGATAGCATGGTGGTCAAGATTTTTATTCTGGAGAGGTCTGTTTCTGTCATGCAAATCTTTTGGACCATCCAAAGATGTAGAAATCATACAATTATGCTTCTTTAGGTACTTGACCATCTTCTCATTGAGCAAAGTAAGATTGGTGCAGATGACAAATTCTAATTCACGTTTCTTGAATAAGTTTTGCCATTCAGCTTCTTCTATGATATACTTCACCATTTCAAAATCGGTAGATGGGTCACCGCCCTGAAACTCTATTTTGATGCAAGGAGAAGGAGACATGAAGATTGTCTTAACAATATTTTTTGCAGTTTTCTTTGTCATATCTGCAGAATGGTCAGTACTTTCATGCCTTTTTACCTGACAATAAATGCAGCTTGAATTGCAACGCAAAGTTGGCACAACCATGTGCAAAGAAGTGAAATCCTCCAAGATACTCTTCTTTGTGCGGAATTTAGTTGCTAACATCTTTACAACATCCTCGACATTATCTGTCGTGGCAATCTGCTTAGACTCTATGTCATAGAACAAGTCACTTGTAGGGTCAAGTTCCCCCTTGACGAATTTATGAAAGTCGTCATTTTTTAAGAATATGTATTCTCCAACATCGTTCGATAGAAGATATTCTTCCTCGTTAAATCGAGCGAAGCGGAAAGGAAGTATTTGGTATTTCATTTTTGGAGCTTTATTAGTTTGATGATTTGCCTAACAGTGTGATTTACTGTAAATGTGCCTCCTTGAGAGTCAAATCGGGGACCTTTTCCTGCCCATCTATCCATATAATAGACCTCATCTGATTTTTCGAGTTCTTTTGTCACATACTCTATAGGAATAAATAAATCTCTGTAATATGAACTACCTCCAGTATCTTTATCTACATAATAATGAATACAGATACAACATCTCTTGGCAACCAAAGGTGTTGATGTATATCCCTGCCTATAACCCCAAGTAGTTATTGTTTCATTGTATTTCTTTGATATATCTTGAACTACAACTCTACATTTGTGTTCTTTTGTAAGGATTTTACAAATAGCACTTTTATCTCCAGTGACTTTTTGAGGGAAAGCCATGGCACAAATGGCTGAAACGAAAATGAGCAATAATAATCTTTTCATTTCGTTATAGGTTTAAATGCTTCCTCTACAATCAAATCACGAATATGGCCATACTTCTCCGTTGTAATTTCACGAAGTTGCTGGTCAATCAAGTCATTGCAGAATTGCTTAACGATATTCTCGTCAAGTCCACCATCTTTTGATTCAAAGATAACACAGACCTGTTTATCATCATTAGGCATTGTGTTCTGATAAACAAAGAACTTGTCTGTGTATTTGTAAATCGTAGCTGTTATAGCCTTTTCGCTATATAAATTCAAGTCTATTATAACTTGAAATCCTTCCTTATCCGTCTTTGTGATTGGAACTTTTATACTACTCATACCAACTATTCTTCTTTTTTGCCAACGGCTACCATATTGGCATGATTAACAAATGGTTGGTATATATACATGAAAACGTGGAGCCAGTCCTGTCACTCGTTCCACAGTATAAAGGCTCTGGCATCGCCCAAGTTGTCGAAACGAGCAACGCCGAAAGCCCCACGCCTGTGTACGTATATAGAAAGCACTCTTGACAACGAACGACAAAATCGTCCGAAGCCAATAAGGGCTGTATACAATACACCTCATGAGGCGTTCCCGTTGCTTTGTTCTTGACAACTTTTGCTCGAACTGCCAGATTCTTACACTGTCAAAACCAAAGCGTACAGTTACGCCTTATATGTATATATGTCTGTCCAACCTCTGCCCATCGGGGCTTCCGGTACCGGTATGGGTATAGACGTTACAAAGGTAACACTTTTACCTTGGAAACCACTTAGTTTGGCTGACAAAACGCCTTTCCAAGCATTAATTTAACACTATTAAATATAAATATGTCAAAGAAATCCACTTTTACGAGATTTTTCTCGCTAAAAAGTTTGTATTATCAATGATTATTCGTATCTTTGCAGCACGAGAACCCGCCAAGCCTCTCAACGATGCTCAAATGTGCGGGTCGTTTTTGTTTTTATAGGTATATGGCAACAAAAATTCCGTTCATAAAAACATATTCCACACCCCAAGAGTTAGTACAACTACTCAAAACAAGAGGTATGGAGATAACCGATGAAGAAAAGGCTCAGCATTATCTTTCCCACATTGGTTACTATCGTTTGTCTGCCTATATGTACCCATTGCTTTCCATTCCCAAGGAGCAGCATCTATTCAAGCGAGGAGTATCTTTCGGTAAGGTTATGATGTTGTATCGCTTTGACAAGAAGCTACGCCTACTTTTATTCAATGAAATTGAAAAGATAGAGGTCGCAGTGCGTTGTGCAATCGTGAACTTTGGAACGGAAATGACAGGCAACCCTTTTTGGATGACTGATGCCAACAATTTCTCAAATCCGTCCAAGTTCAATCGCTCTATACGTCTTATAGAAGATGAACTGAACCATACAAAAGAGGATTTCATCAACCATTTCAAAGAGACATATACTAATCAGTATCCACCTTCATGGATGCTGACCGAGATATTGCCATTTGGTGTAATCACCAATGTTTATTCTAACATCAAGAATAAGAAGATAAAGAAGCGTATCGCACAGTCATTTGGCTTGCAAGTTGCACCTTTTGAATCTTGGCTTACCGTTATCACTGTAACAAGAAACTCATGTTGTCATCATGCACGTGTATGGAATAGGGTATTCTCTATTCGTGCTACCATGCCTATCAGAATGTCACGTCCTTGGATTACCTTGCAAACGGATCCTTTGAAAGTGTACTTTGACATGTGCATCATCAAGTACTTCCTCGACATCATATCTCCAAATAACGATATGCTTGATAAGGTGAACAGACTTTTTGCTACGTTTCCAGAAATAGATAAAGCTGCCCTTGGTTTTCCTTCTGGTTGGGAAAATGAACCACTGTGGCAATAAAAGGCATTCAGAATGACTACTAACCATCCCACATCGCCTACATTTTTGCAATTTCGGTGTAACAGAAGGTTAAAAACGTTAAATCTTCACCTTTTCGTATCTAAACAGAATCCATATTATCACTTTTCTACCGTTTAGAGCGTATAATACTGATAATCAACTGATAATAGATACTATGGTTGCACTTCACTTCATTCCGTAGGCTTCCACGATAATATAACCCGTATAGGTGTCAATGCGTTTGATAAATGTTACGCTTTGACCTTGGAAGAAACAAATCAGGATAACCCCTATAATCTGCCTGTCAGCCTGACTACGCTTGGAGAATGTGCTTTTCAGAATTGTACCGGCATTACACGTGTGTGTTTGCCGGAAGGTGTTACCGTCGTACCGAGATATGCCTTTAACGGATGTACCAAATTAAATGGCGTTGTACTTTCCAAGCAGACTGTAACGATAGAAGATTGGGCTTTTGCGGGTACGGCACTGACCGGAATCTCTCTCCCGGCAACGGTCACCTCTTTAGGAGACAATGTATTCCACAACTGTTCGGAACTGATAGGTGTGCAGAGCTATCCGACAACCGCACCGACTATTACCGCCACTACTTTCAGCCATGATAAGGGCACTATCAAAGAGCAGTGCCGGTTGTTTGTTCTTCCCACTGCATCATCGGCATACGATAGCTGGAAAAATTACTTTAAAGCAGTAGTTGCTGACTTGACTGTACAATAATAATCGTCTTCCGGTTTGCCTTTCCCGGTCGACATCATTCGGAGAAAAAGTGCTTTTTATTAATTCCATAAAACAAATCAAAATTATGGCAGAAAATATCAAATATCAGATCAATGGCCAGTTGGCCGACAATACCGTTACGGTGGATAACAAGGAAGACATGATTCTTGTCCCCGTCAGCATCGGCAGTGGGAACGATGCACGTATCATCGCCGAGATGAAAGCCGAGGACTCAGGTCTGCGAGAGGAGACCATCAAGCACGTATTCGAATTGGAGAAACGTGTTATCAAACGCCTGCTCATGAGCGGCTACAACGTGAATACGGGTCTTTACTACGCCAGCGTCAGCTTTCGCGGTGTCATAGAGAACTCGCAATGGAATCCCGCAAAGAACTCTATCGTGGTGAATTTCAATGTAGGAGCGGATTTACGCCAGGCAATAAAGAATACTACCGTAGGCATCATCGGCGAGAAGGGGGCAGCCATGTTCGTTACAGGCGTACAGGATACCGCCACCCGTGCACAGGATGCCAGCGCCACCGCAGGACGAGCTTTCACCCTCACAGGCGGTAAACTGAAAATAGCCGGTACGGACCCCTCAGTAGGCATCACTCTGACCGATTCTTCCGGTGCGGAAACAAAAATAACGGAAGACCTCTACGTCGTGAACGACCCGTCCCGACTGACGTTCATCATCCCCGCAGGCCTTGCCGACGGCACGTATGAACTGAAAGTGACGACGCAATTCTCCGGTTCCGGTTCTAAATTACTGAAAACCCCGCATAGCGCCGCCAAAACCATTTATATCGGCAAAGCGCCCGAAGGCGGAGGCGGTTCGTCCGGCGGTGAAGAAGAAAATCCTCTCGGATAAACAAGAGTTGGTATGCAGCCACGCTGCACAGTACTGTGCAGCATGACTGCATAGCCTTGTGCAGGGTAGCTGCATAGAACTGTTCGGGATGGCTGCATAATGTCATCTGTCATTACTCCCGATTATGGTGGGAAACATATAGAAAGTGCTGTTCATAGAATCTTATGGACGGCACTTTTTGTAACTCAATGAAAATACATAAGGAAAGATACTTTCGCTTTCTATCTCTATAAAAAGGATTTTGTATCTTTGTCATCCGAATTAAAACCATGCAGCGTACCTGAACTCTGAAAGTGGTTTTATGCTTTTACAAAAGAAGATGATTGACAAAGAAATAAGTAATCTGAAAGCTATTGATACCTTGATCCGGCAGGAACAGCCTTTTGCCGTTTATCGTATTCCCGGTGAGGACACTCCCCGTTTGCTGACACAAGCGTCGGGAAGCGTCCGTCTGTTGTATGACCTTAAAGACTTGGACGGGGCACGCGGTTTCGTCATTGCACCGTTCCGTGCAAGCGAGTCGTGCCCGATTGTGCTGATACAGCCGGAGCAGTGGGGACAGCCTTTGCCGCTTGGCGAGTACGCGGAAGAGGAGCTGGAAGCTTTCCGGTTGCGTCAAGGCAGGGAAACATTTTCAGAAGCTTGTACGGAAGAGTACGAAGCATGCTTCCGGACATTTATAGAAGCCTTGCGCAGCAAGCAGTTTGACAAATTGGTCCTTTCCCGTAAATCCGTCATCGGGCAGTGCCCGGGTTTCTCTCCCTCGGCAGTGTTTCGTGCGGCATGCAAGCATTATATTCATTCTTATATATACTTATGCTATACGCCCCGGACAGGTGTCTGGATGGGTAGTACCCCTGAGATTATCTTATCCGGGGAGAAAAACGAGTGGAGCACCGTGGCATTGGCGGGAACCCAACCTTTGCAGGATGGCAGACTGCCGCAGGAATGGGGCGAGAAGAACCGGCAGGAGCAGGACTATGTGGCGTCTTATATTCGTCGGCAGCTCCTGTCATCGGGCATTCATCCCACGGAGAGCGGTCCGTATCCCGCTTATGCCGGAGCACTGTCGCACCTGAAAACGAGTTTCCGTTTCACCTTGAAAGATAACAACCGTTTGGGAAGCCTTCTGGAGCTTCTGCATCCGACCCCTGCCGTGTGCGGTCTGCCGAAAGAGGAGGCATACCGTTTTATACTGGACAACGAAGGGTATGACCGTCGTTATTATTCCGGTTTCATCGGGTGGCTCGACCCTGACGGCAAGACGGATTTGTACGTGAACCTGCGGTGCATGCACATCGAAAACGGACAGTTGTCTTTCTATGCCGGCGGCGGACTGCTGGCTTCTTCGGAGCTGAATGACGAATGGCTGGAAACGGAAAAGAAGTTGCAGACCATGAAACGGTTGGTAAGCATGTCCCTATAATCCATAAATCGCTAATCTTTAATCACTGAACCATGTATACAGACAAAAAGAATATACTCCAACTGGCAGCGCTTCTCGAGGCGTACGGAATTACCAGGGTCGTGTTGTGCCCGGGCAGCCGCAATGCTCCCATCGTGCATACTTTGTCCAATCACCCGGGCTTTGTTTGCCATGCAATGACGGATGAGCGGAGTGCGGGGTAGTTCGCCCTCGGCTTGGCGTTGAATAGCGGCAAGCCTGTTGCGGTGTGCTGTACTTCGGGAACCGCCTTGTTGAATCTCCACCCTGCCGTGGCGGAGGCCTTTTATCAGAAAGTTCCCTTGATAGTCATCTCCGCCGACCGCCCGGTTGCTTGGATAGGGCAGATGGACGGACAGACGCTTCCGCAGCCGGAGGTGTTCCGGTCGCTGGTCAAGAAATCCGTCAACCTTCCCGAAATTCATACGGAGGAGGATGAGTGGTTCTGCAACCGACTGATAAACGAAGCCCTGCTGGAAACCAACCATCACGGAAAAGGACCGGTACATATCAATGTGCCCGTTTCCGAACCTTTGTTCAATTTCACGACGGAGACGTTGCCCCAAGTACGCGTCATCACCCGCTATCAGGGGCTGAACGTTTACGACCGCGATTATAACGAACTCATCGACCGCATGAATAAATACCGGAAGCGTATGATTGTGGTGGGGCAGATGAACCTTATCTACCTGTTTGAAAAGCGGTATACCAAACTGCTGTATAAACATTTTGCATGGCTGACGGAGCATATCGGCAACCGGACGGTTCCGGGCATTCCCGTGAAGAATTTCGATGCGGCGCTCTATGCCATGCCCGAAGATAAAATGGACCAGATGGCTCCCGAACTGCTGATTACTTACGGAGGGCATATCGTATCCAAACGGTTGAAAAAGTACCTTCGCCGGCATCCGCCCAAAGAGCATTGGCATGTGTCGCCGGATGGCGAGGTGACCGACCTTTACGGCTCCTTGACCACCGTTATAGAAATGGACCCGTTTGAGTTTCTGGAAAAGATAGCGGCCCTGCTTGAAACCCGGACTCCCGAATATCCCCGCATCTGGGAAGACTACTGCAAGGCTGTTCCCGAACCGGAGTTCGCTTATTCGGAGATGGCGGCAGTGGGGGCGTTGATAAAGTCCTTGCCGGAAGCATCGGTACTGCATCTGGCAAACAGTTCGGTGGTGCGTTATGCCCAGTTGTATGCCGTTTCGCCCACCGTAGAGGTTTGCTGCAACCGGGGAACCAGCGGCATAGAAGGTTCGCTTTCCACGGCTGTGGGGTATGCGGCGGCGTCTGACAAACTGAACTTCGTTGCTATCGGAGATTTGAGCTTCTTTTACGATATGAATGCGTTGTGGAATGCCAATATCGGTCCCAATCTGCGCATCCTTTTACTGAATAACGGCGGGGGAGAAATCTTTCATACATTGCCGGGGCTTGATATGTCGGAGTCTTCGCATAAGTTTATTACAGCGGTTCACAAGACTTCGGCCAAAGGCTGGGCGGAAGAGCGGGGATTCCTTTACCTGCGTGCGGAGAACGGCGGACAGTTGGCTGAGGCTATGAGGTCCTTCACCAGTCCGGAGGCGGCGGAGCGCCCCGTCTTACTGGAAGTGTTTACCGACAAGGACGAAGACACCCGTGTGTTGAAGAATTATTATCATCAATTAAAATAGAATACAGATTATGCAGACAAAAAGAGAATGGACAACCATCCGGGAATATGAAGATATTCTTTTTGAATACTATAACGGAATTGCCCGTATCACCATCAACCGCGAACGCTACCGCAATGCGTTTACCCCGACCACTACCGCCGAAATGAGCGATGCCTTGCGCATCTGCCGTGAGGAAGCGGATATTGATGTGATTGTCATTACCGGAGCGGGCGACAAGGCTTTCTGCTCCGGAGGCGACCAGAATGTGAAAGGACGCGGCGGGTATATCGGTAAGGACGGCGTTCCCCGCTTGAGCGTATTGGACGTGCAGAAGCAAATCCGTAGCATCCCGAAACCCGTGATTGCCGCCGTAAACGGTTTTGCCATCGGTGGCGGACACGTGCTGCATGTGGTGTGCGACTTGTCCATCGCTTCCGAGAACGCTATCTTTGGTCAGACAGGTCCCCGTGTGGGAAGTTTCGATGCCGGATTCGGCGCATCTTACCTGGCTCGTGTGGTAGGTCAGAAGAAAGCGCGTGAAATCTGGTTCCTTTGCCGGAAATACAATGCGCAGGAAGCGTTGGAAATGGGTTTGGTCAACAAGGTAGTGCCTTTGGAGCAACTGGAAGACGAGTATGTGCAGTGGGCGGAAGAGATGATGCAGCTCAGTCCGCTGGCTTTGCGCATGATTAAGGCGGGGCTGAATGCGGAGCTGGACGGACAGTCGGGCATTCAGGAACTGGCAGGCGACGCTACCTTGCTCTATTATCTGACGGATGAAGCCCAGGAAGGCAAGAACGCATTTCTGGAGAAACGCAAGCCTAACTTCAAGCAGTATCCCAAATTCCCCTGACACCCGTAATGGACTGCAAGATAGAGATTATCCCCCGGTTGCTGCATTTCAAGCAGCCGGCGGGGACTTCCCGCGGGGTGTATACGACCCGGAAAGTGTGGTATCTTCATCTGACCTCTCCCGACTATCCGGGCAGGACGGGAATAGGAGAGTGTGCCCCGTTGCCTGCATTGAGCTGTGACGACCTTCCCGATTACGAGAATATACTTGCCGGGGCTTGCCGCCGGCTGGAACAGTGCGGGGGAGAACTGGATGCGGATGCCTTGCGCGATTATCCGTCTATCCTGTTCGGATTGGAAACGGCGCTCCGTCATTTCCTGACGGGCAGTTGGGCATTGTACGATACGGACTTCTCGCAAGGAAAGGCGGGGATTCCGATAAACGGGCTTATCTGGATGGGCAACTTCGACACGATGCTCTCCCGGATAGAGGAGAAAATGGCAGCCGGTTTCCGTTGCATCAAACTGAAAATCGGCGCTATCGGCTTTGAGGATGAGTTGGCTCTGCTTCGCCATATCCGTGCACATTTCTCTTCCAGGGAGATAGAGTTGCGTGTGGATGCCAACGGCGCTTTCTCTCCGGCTGATGCGATGGAGAAACTGAAACGCCTGTCCGAACTGGAGCTGCACTCCATTGAACAGCCTATCCGTGCGGGGCAGTGGGAGGAAATGGCGCGTCTTGCTGCCGACTCTCCGCTGCCGATAGCCTTGGATGAAGAACTGATAGGCTGCAATACGCCGGAAGGGAAGCGGAAGCTGCTTTCGGCAATCAATCCGCAGTATATTGTTCTCAAACCTTCCCTGCACGGCGGGATATGCGGTGGCAACGAGTGGATTGCCGAAGCGGAAAAACGGCATATCGGCTGGTGGATTACTTCGGCTCTGGAGTCGAATATCGGCCTGAATGCAATAGCCCAATGGTGTGCCACCTTCGATAATCTGCTGCCTCAGGGGCTGGGTACAGGACTGCTTTTTACGGACAACGTGGAAATGCCTCTTGAGGTGAGGAAAGATTGTTTATGGTTTTGTAATGATGATATTTAAAGGTATCCGATGATATTCGACCGACAACGACAGCGTTTGCTGCTGCAAGGAAAGGAGTATACGGCCGGGGATATATCTCGGTTGGTGGCGGAGGGAGCGGAAAACTGCCCGCCCGCCTTGTGGGATTTGTATCTTTTTCTGGAGAAGTGGTTCGATGCCTCTCCAGTTATCACCGTCCATACGTCGGGCTCCACAGGCACGCCGAAAGGGCTGGTGGTGCGCAAGGACCGGATGATGCAGAGCGCCCGTCTCACTTGCGAGTTTCTGAACCTGCAAGCAGGAGATACCGCTTTGCTGTGTATGAACCTTCGTTATATAGGGGCTATGATGGTGGTGGTGCGTTCTTTGGTTGCGGGGCTGAATCTGATAGTGCGTCCTGCTTCCGGCCATCCTCTTTCGGATATAGAAGAACCGCTGAGATTTGCGGCGATGGTTCCTTTGCAGGTTTATAACACGCTCCGTGTTCCCGAAGAAAAGGCGCGGCTGGAGCAGACGGATATTCTGATTATCGGCGGCGGAGCGGTGGACGACAGTCTGGAGGCGAAAATGAGCGCTCTTCCCACGGCGGTCTATTCTACGTACGGCATGACGGAAACGTTGTCCCATATCGCATTGCGCCGTCTGAACGGAGATACCGCTTCCAAGCATTATTATCCTTTTCCCTCGGTCGAACTGTCCTTATCTGCTGAAAGTACGCTGGTTATTAAAGCTCCGCTGATTTGCGGGGAGGTCTTGCAGACCAATGACATTGCCTGCCTCTATCCCGATGGAAGTTTTACCATTGCAGGCCGGAAAGATAACGTTATCAATAGCGGTGGAATCAAGATACAGGCGGAGGAAATGGAGAAAAGACTACGGCCGTTTATCCCTGTACCGTTTGTAGTTACTTCTGTTCCCGATCCGCGTTTGGGGCAGGCGCTTACCTTGCTGATTGCCGGACAGGTGGATGTAAGAGAACTGGAGAGTAAGTTGCAGACGGTGCTGGACGCCTATCATCGTCCCAGACATATTTTTATGACAGAATCGATACCGCAAACGGAGAATGGTAAAACAGACCGTGCCGGATGCCGTATATTAGCTCGACAAATGAAAAAACTTCACCCTTTAATGTTTGCCGGAACCGGCAGCGATGTGGGCAAGAGCATTATAGCCGCTGCCTTTTGCCGCATTTTCAGGCAGGACGGATACCGGCCTGCTCCCTTCAAAGCGCAGAATATGGCGCTTAACTCGTATGCCACTCCCGAAGGACTGGAGATAGGACGTGCACAGGCCGTGCAGGCGGAAGCCGCCGGAGTGCCGTGCCATACAGACATGAATCCGTTACTGCTGAAACCCCAGTCGGACCGGACTTCGCAAGTGGTATTGAACGGTAAGCCTATCGGCAGTCGTGGTGCATACGACTATTTCCGCAAGGAAGGACGCGAGGAGTTGCGCAGGGAAGTATGTGCGGCGTATGACCGCCTTGCGCAGAAATATAATCCCATCGTATTGGAAGGTGCGGGCAGCATCTCCGAAATCAACCTGCGCGAGGTAGACCTCGTGAATCTGCCGATGGCAATGTATGCCGGTGCGGACGTGATTCTGGTAGCGGATATAGACCGTGGCGGGGTCTTTGCCAGTGTGTACGGTTCGGTAATGCTGCTTACTCCCGAAGAACGCAAGCATGTAAAAGGTATTCTTATCAATAAATTCCGGGGAGATATACGTCTCTTCGAGTCCGGCGTCAAAATGCTGGAAGAGCTTTGCGGAATTCCGGTGGTCGGGGTGGTTCCTTATTATAAGGATATCTATATCGAGGAAGAGGATTCGCTTGCCCTTGCCACCAAATCATTGCAGGCGGAGCAGGGTAAGGTGAATATAGCTGTGGTTCTGCTGCGCCACCTCAGCAACTTCACGGATTTCAATGTGCTGGAACGCGACCCGCGCGTGCATCTTTTCTATACCAACAACACCGACGAACTGGCGAAGGCGGATATCATCATCCTGCCCGGTAGCAAGAGTACCCTTGCCGACCTCTATGAATTGCGCCGCAACGGAGTGGCGCAAGCCGTCATCCGTGCCCATCGTGAGGGAACTGTCGTGTTGGGCATCTGCGGCGGCTATCAGTTGATGGGGCAGGAAGTGCTCGACCCCGACCACGTGGAAGGGGAGATAGAACGGTTGCCCGGTCTTGGACTGCTGCCTGTAAGTACACGAATGACGGGAGAAAAGGTGACGCGGCAGGTGAACTTCCAACTTCTTGAAAGCTGCCGTGCCGTTGTTCCGCAAGGTAACTCTTCCCCCTCAAATTTCAACAACCAACCTTCAGCGTCCCATTTTCAGCTAAAAGGCTACGAGATTCACATGGGTAGTACCGTGCCTGTAGAGGGAGCGTCCGCTTCTCCGCTGAATCGGTTGGAAAGCGGGCAATGTGACGGGTATATCGTAGACCGTACGTGCATGGGGACTTACATTCACGGCATTCTCGACAATCCGGAATTTATCGACTTCCTGCTCGAACCGTTTGCCGGTAAATTGTCGGAAGCAGCGGAAACGTTCAACTACCGGCAGTTTAAGGAAGAGCAGTACGACAAACTCGCCGACCATGTGCGGCAGCATGTCAATCTGCCGCTTATTTACAAGATATTGACGGACAACAATTAAAATCGGATAGAATATGATTGACGGACACGGAGACGATTCCTATAAATACAGCCGCCCGATAACGGCAAATTTCAGTTCCAACGTGTACAGCAAAGTGAATCTTTCCCGTTTGAAAGCTCATCTTTGCGAATGTATCGGGGAGATAGGCAATTACCCCGAACCCGAACCCTATACGTTGGAAGCCCGTATAGCTTCCCGCTGTCAGCTGCCGTCCGGAGCTGTTTGCGTAACGAATGGCGCAACGGAGGCCATATACCTTATTGCACAGACTTTCCGGGGTACGAATACAGCTATCCTGCAACCCACTTTCAGCGAATATGCGGATGCCTGCCGTATGCACGGACATCGGGTGAGTTCGCTTTATCAACTGCCGAAGGAGCAGGACGGGTATCGCCTGCCGGACGATGTGCGGATGCTGTGGCTCTGTAATCCCAACAATCCCACGGGAACGGTGGCCGGTAAAGAATATATGCGCGGATTGATTGAACATAATCCGCAGGTTTGTTTTATTATAGACCAGTCTTATGAGTTCTTTACGCTGTGTCCGCTTTTCTCTCCGGCAGAGGCGGCGGAGTATCCGAATGTACTGCTGCTGCATTCCATGACGAAAAGGTATGCGATTCCCGGTTTGCGGCTTGGATATGTAACGGGCAGTTCCGGTTTGCTGGAGCGGCTGCGCACCAACCGTATGCCGTGGTCGGTCAACCGGCTTGCCATTGAAGCAGGACTTTTCCTGTTGGAGAACGATGTGCCCGAACCGTTGGATGTGGCTGCTTATCTGCAGGAGACGGCGCGTCTGGGCAAGGCGCTTAAAGCCGTAGGCGGATTGGACGTTTGGGATACGCAGACGCATTTTATGCTGGTGCAGCTTCGCATGGGCAAGGCGTCTGCCTTGAAAGAGTATCTTGCCGGGGAGCATGGCATACTCATTCGGGATGCGTCCAACTTTGCGGGACTGGACGAGCACTTTTTCCGCATAGCCACACAGACACCGGAAGAGAACGACAGACTGGTGGCGGCGATAGAGGAATTTATGGCGGGGTAGAGCCGGCGTAATAGTAGAACCTGAGTGATAAACATTTTATGGAAGATATAATCATATTTTTAGGCATTGCTTTCAATCTGAACCTGCCGCTGCTTACGGCATGGCTGCTCGACCACTGGTTGGGCGATCCTGTCTGGCTGCCGCATCCTGTGGTGGCTTTCGGAAAGGCCATTTCGTTCTGTGAGCATCGTCTGAATAAGGGGAATGCCCGTTTTCTGAAAGGGGCTGTCATGTCGTTGGTACTGGTGGCAGGCGTTTATCTGCTTACATTGTTCCTGCTGCGTTGGGCAGCGCATTATTCTCCCGGTCTGCTTTTGACTTTGCAGGTGCTGCTCATCTTTTATTGCCTTGCGGGTACTACGCTGGTGCGAGAAGTCTGCGGGGTGTTTAAGGCTGTAGACCGTTCGTTGGAAGAAGGAAGGAAGCAGGTAGCCCGTATTGTGGGGCGCGACACTTCCGGACTTTCGGCGCAGGAAGTACGTACGGCGGCATTAGAGACGTTGGCAGAGAACCTGAGCGACGGCGTAATCGCTCCGCTGTTCTGGTATATGTTGCTGGGTGTGCCGGGTATGCTTGCCTATAAGATGATAAATACACTCGACTCCATGATAGGGTATAGGAATGAACGCTATCGTCGGTTCGGCTGTTTCGCGGCACGTCTGGACGATGTAGCCAACTATATCCCCGCCCGTCTGACGGCTTTTCTCATGGTGGCGGTTTCCGGCAGATTCCCGTTGCTGCTTTTTGTGGGGAAATACGGCAGCAAGCATGCCAGTCCCAATTCCGGCTATCCGGAAGCGGCGCTTGCCGGAATATTGGACTGCCGCTTCGGTGGTCCTCACAACTATTTTGGCGAGGAAGTGTGGAAACCTTATATCGGCGACAATAAACGGCCTTTGACAACCGAAGACATGAGGATTGCCGTGCGCATCAACCGCAGTGTGGAATGGATAATGGTAATCATCGTTGTTGCTACCGCTACCTGTATGTACGTTATTCCCTCATTCTTCTGAGTGCTAAAGGGTAATCCTGACGATACCGCCATAGGGTGTCAGTGCGCTGAATGCCTCTTCGGGTTTGATGATGCCGGCATATATCTGTGCGCAAATCAGGACGCCGCCGTGGGCAAAAACGGCCACCCGCTGGTAGGGCTTTCCTTTCAGCTCATCGAGAAAGTCGCTGACACGCCGGTACTGCATGGCGAACGACTCTCCGCCCGTAGCTGCTACATTCAAATAGTCGGCATACCACTCCTGTAGGCGCGGGTCGTCGTTGCGGTCGAAAGGTTTCATTTCCCAACTGCCGAAGTTTATTTCCATAATCCGTTTGTCACGTTCTGCATCCGGATAGCCGCAATAGGTGGCAAGGCGTACGCAGCGCGTAAGCGGACTGGTATATACATGGTCGAAAGGCAGAAAGGCTTTCAGGTTCTCTTGGGTAACGGCCGCTTCCTGTTCGAATGTCGGTTTCAGGGGAACATCCGTTTGTCCGTAGCATACGCCGGGCGGTACATCGACGGCTGTGTGACGAATAAGTATAACTTCCATAATTTTTCAGATTAAATGTTTAGTGAAAATAAAAGGGAACCGAGACAAAGTCCGTAAGGAAATCGATTCCAAAACCTGCATAGACATATACCAATACAAGGCTGCCTATGTAGAATGCCAGTTCGCAAAGCAGGAAAGCCGCTCCGCAGCAATCACCCGTATATCCTTGCAGGCGGCGTTTCATAAGGCGGCACAGCAGTACGAATGCGAGCAGCGGGAAGAGGGTGGCAGGCCACATCTTTACCGGCAGGAGTAAGACGAAAGGAAGCAATCCGCAGATGAAGGCGGATATCAATTCCTGGCGACTCATGCGGTTGTACACGACTTTAGCCTTGCTGTCTTCTTCTTTTCGGGCGTATGGCAGGCAGTTAATGAGTTGGGATGCGCAGAACTTGCACCAGCAGTCGCCGCAGAAAACAAGGATACAAAGGAAATTCAGAGGCAGATTGCGCATCTGTAACAGCAATAGGAAATAGAATATCAGTCCGATAACTCCGTAGCTTCCTATATGGGAATCTTTCATGATGGCAAGCGTACGCTCGCGGGTGGTGCCGCCGCCGAACCCGTCCAGAAAGTCCGCTAACCCGTCTTCGTGCAGGCATCCCGTAACAAACAGGCGGGCGATGATGGCTATAATCCAGGCAAGGGATACGGGCAGTATCTGTCCGGTCAGCCAGAGAGTGCCTGCCATGATGCCGCCCGTCAGCCAGCCGGTTAGCGGCCAGTAGGGTACTACATGCTTGAAACATGCGGCGGGTACTTCCCTGATTTTCCAAAAGGGCAGTCGGGTGAAGAATTTAAATGCAGCCATTATGTTCATTATATATAGGTATTGTCTATAAAATTAAAATATGGGTACTATCAACAAAGTTATATATGTTATCTATAAAATGGTTCTCTGCTTAGAGATGCCGTTTGAGGGGCTTCTTAAAAGTATTTGGTGATGGAAGCGTGTGCGAAGTTATCCATTTCATTAATCATGCGGACAGCCGATTCTATAATGGGATATGCACAGATAGCTCCCGTGCCTTCTCCGAGTCTTAATCCTAAGTGTAGCAATGGTTTGGCATTTAATGAGTCAAGTACAAGTTTATGCCCGCATTCATCTCCGCAATGTCCGAATACGGCATAATGCAGCACTTCGGGATACAGCTTGGCAGCGGCAAGGATACAGTTTGTCATGATGAAGCCGTCTACCAGAATAATCATTTTCAGCTCGGCGGCTTGCAGCATGGCGCCTACTGCCATAACCATTTCCAACCCGCCGAAGTAGCGGATGATGTCACGCGGCGAACCGTCTCCTTTGTAGTTGTCCAACGACTGTTTCAAGACTTCGTACTTATGGCGGATGCCTGCATCGTCCAGCCCGCTTCCCGCACCGACGCATTCTTTTAGCGGAATGCCGGTGAAGCAACTCATCCATAGGGAAGAAGAGGATGTGTTGCCTATCCCCATTTCCCCGAAACTGAGTATGTTACTGCCTTCTTCGCGGCAACGGAGCACCACTTCCGCACCCCGTTCCAGGCAAAGTTCCATTTCCGTTTCGGTCATTGCAGCTTCGTGCAGATAGTTGCGTGTGCCTTTGCGCACTTTCATATTGATGATTCCTTTTTCATAAGGCAGGTCATAATCAACTCCCGCATCCACTATCTTTAATGCAAATCCGTGCTGGCGGCACAGAAAATTGACGCCGGCACCCCCATGAAGGAAATTACTGATTTGTTGCCAGGTAATTTCTTTGGGTGAGAGGCTGACACCTTCCTCTACAATACCATGATCGGCAGCAAAGATGATATTCTGAGGATGTTGCAGAATGGGAGTCAGGTTTTGCTGGATGAGCCCTACCTGAAGCGCAAGGCTTTCCAGCATTCCCAAAGACCCTTTCGGCTTGGTCAGGTTATTGATTTTCTCAACCAGTGCCGGTCGTATAGCTTCATCCGGTCCTATTATATCAAATGTCTTCATAATTTTATATCTTATACTTCATTCTTATATTCCGTACTTATTCACATTTAATTTTTGTTGCAATCCCCGACACCATTAAAATCACTTCATCTGCCCGTGAAGCCACATACTGGTTCATCCAGCCTTGCATATCCGTAAACTTCCGTTGTATTTCGTTTTCGGATGTGCCGCCCATACCTATCTCGTTGGTGACAAATATAAATGTGGCATCCTGTGCTGTAAAGCGGTCGAATTCGGCTTTGGCTGCGGCAAGGGAACGGTCTGTATCGGCATCCAGGTCGAAAAAGAAATTGGTACACCACAACGTTATGCAGTCTATCAGTACGGTGCGTCCGGACAGCGAGTGGCGGCTCAGCTTTTTATCTTCTTCTATGTTTGTCCATTCCGGTCCGCGCCTTTCCTGATGGTGTATCACCCGTTTGCGGAATTCTTCATCCCATATACGTGCCGTAGCGAGGTAGACAGGGGTGGGCGAGAGGCTGAGCGCCAGCTTTTCCGCATAGGTACTTTTGCCCGAGCGTGCTCCACCGGTAATAAGTATGATTCGTCTCATTGGTTTGCTTGAAGTTTTTATGAAAGCAAATGTACATGATTTCTGCGGCAGTGGCAAGAATAGAGTATTTTTTTAGCGGTTTCGTTTTTTCTTTTTTAAAAGATTTCATTACCTTTGCCGATGTTTTCAGAATAAAGGGAAACGAAACCTGCGGCAATAGCTCAGTTGGTAGAGCATCAGCTTCCCAAGCTGAGGGTCAC